>WUUC01238613.1_pt1 | contig 18079 bp, 14 predicted proteins | sample 6278441 | NCBI WGS metagenome assembly WUUC01 (sample SAMN13675441, study PRJNA597444) | soil metagenome | isolation source: soil | place: USA: Washington | collected 2017-10 | reverse complement strand
GCTGCCGCTTCGCCACGTCGCGCGCCTGCTGCTGAATGTCGAGCGCGCTGCCGGCGTACCACAGCTCCCAGTAGGCCCGCAGCGCGTCGCGCAGCAGCTCGCTGGCGATGCGCTCGCGCGCGTGCTGCGCAGCCGTGCGCTGCGAACGCGCGGCGTTGAGCTCCGCCTCGGCCACGTCGCGGCCGCGCCCGCGCAGCAGCGGCTGCTTCAGCGTCAGCTTGGCCAGGACGTTGTAGCCGGGACCGAAGGTTCCCTCAGGCGCTAGGACCCCCGGCAGAATGTTACCGGGCACGGCAGGAGTCGTGGAGCCGCCGACGGCTGGCCGATTGAAGTAGGTCTCCTGCACGTTGCCGGCCATGCGCAGCGCGATGTCCGTGCCCCACAGCAGATGCTTGCGCAGCTCGGCGCCGGCGTCCACGCGGCGCTGGCGATTCATGCTGACGCCGTTGATGAACAAGCTCGGAGTCGAGGTCTGCGTGGCGCTGGCATCGAGCTGCACGACCGGCGTGTATTGCGCCTCGTAGCCCACCACGCCGTAGCGGGTGCTCTCGACCTCGAGCAGAGCCGCCTTGAGCGTGGGGCTGTGCTGGCTGACCAAGCTGGCCACTGCCCGCTCGTCCACAGCGGTCGCGGCAACGTCGCTCTGCGCGCCGACAGGCGCCGCCGCGAGCCACAGCATCAGCGTGAGGCCGACGGCCCTACTCATGACGCAGCGCCTCGATCGGGTTCAGGCGCGAGGCCTTGAGCGCAGGAAACAGGCCGAACGCCACGCCCACGACGAACGAAAACGCAAACGCGATCAGCACAACCTGGGGCAAAAATACAAATGGCAGCGCGAGCGCCTGACCGGCGAAATACGAACCTGACAGGCCGAGCAGCATGCCCAACACTCCTCCGAACACACACAGCACGATCGACTCCACCAGGAACTGAAACAGCACCTCGCGGCCGCGGGCACCGATGGCGAGCCGAATGCCGATCTCACGCGTGCGCTCGGTGACCGAGACCAACATGATGTTCATGATGCCGATGCCCCCCACCAAGAGGCTCACCGCCGCCACCGCGCCCAGCAGCGCGGTCAGCACGCCTGTCACCGTCTGCAGGGTCTGGACGATCTCACGCGTGTCGTGAACGGCAAAGTCGTCCGCCTGGCCCTCCACGATGCGCCGGCGCTCGCGCAGCAGCGCGGTCACTTGCTGTTTGGCCTTGGTGGTCTGCGCCTCGCTGACGGCGCTGAGCGCGATGGCGCCCACGTCGTTCGTGCCCGCCACGCGGCGCTGAAAGGCACTCAACGGCATCAGGAGATAGTCGTCCTGATCGTTGCCGAACGCCGACTGACCCTTGGCCTCCAGCACCCCGATCACCAGGCAGGATACACGGCCCAGGCGAATGGAAACACCCAGCGGATCCTGGTGCCCGAACAGCTCGCGCTCGACCGTGGCTCCGAGCACGCACACGGGTAACCCGCCCGTGAGCTCCACATCTGCGAACATGCGCCCGCTCGCCAACCTGACGGCCCGCACCGTGAAATACGCGTTGGTCGTCCCGGTGACCACGGTGTTCCAGCTCTTGTTCGCCGACACGGCCAGCACGCCGCGCGATGCAGTGGGCGCCACGGCTTGCACGGCCTTGATCTCGCGTTCGATGGCGCGGGCGTCGTCCAGGCTGAGCGGCGCTGCATCCAGCTGGGATGGTCCGCGGCGCTGTGCGCCGGGCATCACGGTCAGCATGTTCACGCCCATCTTGGCGATGTCGTTGGTCACGCGCGCCGTGGCGCCTTCGCCCAACGTGACCAGCGCGATCACCGCCGCCACCCCGATGACGATGCCTAGCGTGGTCAGCGTAGAGCGCAGCTTGTTGCGGCGAATCTCGCGCAGCGCCATCAACAACGTATTGCCGAACATGTGCCAAGACAGCAGCATCACGCCTGCTCCGAGTCGCGCTCGTCACGCTCGATCAGGCCGTCTTTGAACAGCACGCGGCGCCGCGCGAAGCTGGCGATGTCCGGCTCGTGCGTCACGATCACCACGGTGATGCCGCGCGTGCGATTGAGCTCGACCACCAGCTGCATGATCTCGACGCTGCGCGCCGAGTCGAGGTTGCCGGTGGGCTCGTCCGCCAAGAGCAGCGAGGGCTCCGTGACGATGGCGCGCGCGATCGCGACGCGCTGCTGCTGACCGCCAGACAGCTCGGCCGCCGTGTGGTGCTCGCGATTGGCCAGGCCCACGTCGTGCAGCGCCTTGAGCGCGCGCCGCTTGCGCTCGCGGCTCGAGATACCGCGATAGATCAGCGGCAGCTCCACGTTCTCGAGCGCGGTCGTCCGCGCCAGCAGATTGAACCCCTGAAACACGAAGCCCAGATAGTGGCGGCGCAGCAGCGCGCGCTGGTCGAGTGAGAGCGAGCCCACGTCCACGCCGCGAAACAGGTAGCTGCCCGTGCTCGGCGTATCCAGGCAGCCCAGCAAGTTCATGCAGGTGGACTTTCCCGAGCCGCTCGGTCCCATCACCGCCAGCATCTCCGCGGGGGCAATGGCCAGGTTCACGCCAGCCAGGGCCGCCACCTCCGACTCGCCGCTGCCGTAGACTTTGCGCGCATCGCGGAGCTCGATCAAGGGCCGGGCGCGCTCCGCATCGCTCACTTTTTCTTCTCCTCGATCACGTCGACCAGCACTTCGTTGCCCGCGCGCAGCGCGCCCGACAGCACCTCGCTGCGCCGGCCGTCGCTGGCGCCGGTCTTGAGCGGCACGAAGCGCGGCTGCCTGTCCTTCTCGGCCTTTTCGGCGCCGGCCTTGGCCGGGACCCATACGCCGCGCCCGCGGGGCTTGAGCGTCTCCTCGCGCGGCAAGTTCGGCGGTGTGAAGCGCAGCGCGGCGTTGGGCACCGAGAGCACCTGCTTGCGCAGGTCCGCCACGATGGTGGCCGTGGCAGTCATGCCGGGCCGCAGCAAGAGCTCGCCGTTGTCTACGGCCAGCACGGCCTCGTAAGTAACGACGTTTTGATCCTCCTTGGGTTCGTTGCGCAGCGACAGCAGCTTCGAGGGGAAGACCTTGTCCGGATAGGCGTCGACGGTGAAGCTGGCGCTCTGCCCTTCACGCGTGCGTCCGATGTCGGCCTCGTCGACGTACACGTACAGACTCATGCGGCGCAGGTCCTCGGCTAGCTTGAACAGCACCGGCGTCTGAAAGCCGGCGGTCACTGTCTGGCCGGGTTCCACCAGGCGCGAGAGGACGATGCCATCGATGGGCGAGACAATGCGCGTCTTGTCCAGGCGCGATGCCTGCGACTTCAAGGTGGCTCGCGCCACCTGAGCGTTGGCCGCCGCGCTCTCCGCGCTAGCCTGGGCGCGCGCCAGCGCCGCCTTGGCCGCCTCCAGCTCCTTCTGCGAGACGAGCCCTTGTTCTGCCTGCTGCGCCGCGCGGTCCGCATTTTGACGACTCTCGAGCAGCGTGGCTTTGGCCTGCTTGGTCGCGGCGTCCGCCTCCGCCACCCTGGCCTGCGCCTCGTCGACCGCCGCCTTGAGCTGCTCGGGGTCGATCTCCGCGAGCAGCTGCCCCGGCGTGACGTGATCGTTGAAATCGACGTAGACCTTCGAGAGGCGTCCCGAGACCTCCGCACCGACCTCGACCGTATTTTGGCCCTTCAAGGTTCCGGTCGCGCTGACCACCACCTGAATGTCACCGATCGTCACGGCTTCGGTCTGGTACTTGGGCTCCCTGGCGCGTGCGCGCTGCCCCAGATATTGGATGACACCGTACGCAGCCAGCGCGATGAACGCCACCGTGCCGGCGGTCCAGGCAAGCTTGGCCGCACGCCTTCGACCACTGCTTTCCACGCCCAAGATCTTCATCACTTCGAGATCAGCGTGCCTCTGGTCTTGCGACATCGACGGATAGGATAAGCAACGTTCGTTGCGCGTCGACTCGCGGCAACGTAAAGAAATGTAGAGTTGGCACCGGCCGCCTCGGCCTCCCCACTGGGGACGCACCCGCGCTTGCGTGTGAGTTTTGCGGCGGAATGGTCAGCTTCACAGGCGAGCTGCACGCTAAGATCCACGTGACGTTCAGGAGAACGCCGAAGCGATCTGCCACATCGCTTTCCTGCCGGACCCAAAAAAGGTGACGCCTATGGTCGAAGCCCTGAAGAGCGAGGCCCCCCAGAACGGTGCGCAGAGCCAGAGCGCGCGCACCATCTTGATCGTCGACGACGAACCCATGGTCCGCGAGTTCGCCCATCGCCTGCTCGAGACCGAGGGCCATCGCGTGATCGAAGCGGTCTCAGGCCACGACGCGCTGCGCGCGTTACACGAGCATGGGTCGGAGATAGACGGCGTCTTGCTCGACCTTTCGATGCCGGGCATGGACGGCACCGACCTGCTCTCCCAGCTGCGCGGGTTCGCGCCCGAGCTGCCGGTCATCGTTCACAGCGGCTATCCCGTGGACGCCACCTCGGAGAAGCTCGCGGCCTGGAACATCGCCGGCGTGCTTCAAAAGCCCTACCGCGCTGCGCGGCTGCTCGAGATGCTGCGGGAGGTCTTTTCCCAGCTGCCCGCGCGCTGATGGGCCGGGGCTATGCTTGCTGGCATGTCCCCCCCGAGACAGCTGTTCTACGTCGATGACCCGCGTTTCGACGCCCACGTCGCCGCGGGCCATCACCCCGAGTGCCCCGAGCGCCTGTCCGCGTTGCGCCGCGGACTCTTGGCACCACTGCAGAGCGCGGGCGCAATGCGCATCGACGCGCGAGAGGCCAGCCTGGAGGAGCTGCTTGAGGCACACGATCCGTCCCACCTCGCCGGCCTGGAGCGCGCGCTCGCGAGCGGCGCGAGCAGCCTGGACGCCGACACGTATCTGTCCGCGGGCACGCGCAGCGCAGCTTGGCTGGCGGCGGGTGCTGCGGCGCAACTCGCCGAGCAGCTCTGGCAAAGCGAGCACGCGGCCGGTGTGCTGCTGGCGCGGCCTCCCGGACATCACGCCACACGCACCCGCGCGATGGGCTTCTGCCTGCTCAACAACATCGCCGTCGCGGCCTACAGAGCGCTCGCGCTCGGCGCGCAACGCGTCGCCATCGTCGATTGGGACGTGCACCACGGCAACGGCACGCAAGACATCTTCGCGGACGACCCGCGCGTGTTGTTCGTGTCGTTGCACCAGTGGCCGCTCTACCCAGGCACGGGACAGAGCCATGAAGTAGGCCGCGCCGCGGGCTGCGGCTCCACCATCAACCTGCCGCTGCCGGCCGGCTCCAGGCTGGACGACTATGCAGCCGCATTCGAGCTCGTGGTGCTGCCCGCGCTCGCGCAGTTCAAGCCGGAGCTCGTCTTGGTCTCAGCCGGTTTCGATGCACATGAAGAAGACACCCTGGCCAGCATGCAGCTGCGCGACGAAGACTTCGGCGCCATGACCTCGAGCCTGTGGTCGCTGGCGGAGCGGCTGGGCGCAGCGCGGCTAGGACTCGTTCTCGAGGGCGGCTATGCGCTGAGCGCACTCGAGCGTGCGGGTGAGCGGGTAGCGCGCGCGCTGCTGGGAGAGGGCCGAGAGCTTCCCGCTGCTAGCGCCAGCGCTGGAGTGAAGCGCGCCATCGATGCCACGCGCAGCGCGCTCGACTCTTATTTTGATTTCTGAGCGGGTTCGCCGAGAATCTCGACAGGTTTTTCCCAGATCGCCAGCACCACGCAGCCCTGCTCACTGAACACGTCGTGGCTCGTGCCTGGGCCATGGATCAGCATGCTGCCGGCCTCGTACGTTGCGTCGGCATCCGCTTGCGAGCCAGCGAGCACCAGGATGTGTTCCATCCCGTGGTGCACGTGCACGGGCACCTTTGCGCCCGGCGCATAGCGCAAGAGCGCAGCTGATGGGCCGCTCGCGCCCTCGCCGTAAAGCCTGGCAATCTCGACGCCCTCGCGAAAGAAGCGCCACGCGAAGCGATCGAAATCGACGCCCTCGCCGAATAGGTTCGCGATGAACAGCCGATCCAAGGTCTCCGCCCGCGGCACTTCGCTCACGCGATCACCTCGACCAAGGCGCGCGAGTTGGCAACGGCCCCGAACACGCCACCCTGCATTTTCACCATGTGCAGCGCCGCAGCATGGTTTGCCGGGTCGGTCGCGGCGCAACAGTCCGACAGCAGCAGGCACTCGAAGCCCCGGTCGTTCGCGTCGCGCATCGTGGTGTGGACGCACACGTCCGTGGTGATGCCCGTGAAGACCAGGTTTCGAATCCCGCGTAGCCGCAGCACCATCTCGAAGTCGGTGGCGTAGAAGCTGCCCTTGCCCGGCTTGTCGATGATCGGCTCGCCCGGCAGCGGACTCAGCTCCGGGATGATCTCCCAGCCAGCCTCCCCGCGGATCAGCACCTTGCCGCACGGCCCCGGGTCGCCGATGCCGGCGCCCAGCTGGCGCGAGCGCCAGCGCTTGTTGTCGGGTAGATCCGCGAGGTCGGGGCGATGGCCTTCGCGCGTGTGAATGACGTGATACTTGCGCTCGCGCAGCGTGCGCAGGAGCGCGGCGATGGGCTCGATGCAGGCACGCATCGGGCTGATATCGTAGCCCATGAGATCGACGTACCCGCCGCGCCCGCAGAAGTCCGTCTGCATGTCGATGACCACCAGCGCGGTGTTTTCGGGGCGCAGGTCGCCGTCGTACGGCCAAGCGTAAGGTTCGGCCTTGGTAATCATCCGGGACATGCAGTTTCCTCCGCGTCAGCTAGCCATTTCGCGTCGCGCGGGAGTGAGCTTATGTAGCGCACTGTTTCCATTCCGAGTCGGCGTCGCATCTTGTGCGCCCACCAACACATTTAACGGCTGCGTTACCGGATGGAAAAAATCGGGGAGCTAAGGTCCGAGCGCCATCTAGCAGCGCTCACACCCGTCTGCGCCCCTCCCCCGAGGGAGCGACAGGTGAGGTGCGCCCGACGGTGGAAACCCCGTTCAGGTGAGGTCTCTTCGATGTCAGAGTGCGAAATCGACCGGACGAATCGAGCCAATGCCCCCTCAGTTTTCGCTCGCGCGCCCCAGGGCGCGCTTCGACTTTTCGCTCGCGCGCCCGAGGGCGCGCTTCGACTTTTCGCTCGCGCGCCCGAGGGCGCGCTTCGACCACGCCCGAACCACGTGGAAGCAGAACGCCGGCAGCCGCAGGCTCGGGTGGGCCTCGGAGAGGCAGGTTGGGCGCTGGTGCTGGCCGCTGGCCTGTGCCTGCCGACTGCGAAGCTCGCCGCGCAGCCGGCCACGGAAGCCGAACCGGCCACGCCCGCCGACACGCCCGCTCCGATCCCCGAAGCTCAGCCCGTGGTCGGCTCCCCGCCCGCGCCGGAGCCGACCGTGCACGCCAGCACACCTGCCGCGGAGCCCGCCCTGGCCCAGCCCCAGCCGATCAGCGAGCCGGAGGTCAAGCCAGCACCGAAGGTCGCGCCCACGCTCAAGATCGGCATGGGCGTGCGCTCCGGCCTGGCTCTGACCGTCAACAGCCCCGCCGACGACGTTCAGCTGTCGCTGCATGACGGCCTGTTCGATTCGGTGACAGTGCGCCCCTACTTCAGCAGCCAGCTGACCGAGCACATCGGCGTGACCGCGAACTTCGACATCGAGACCGCGGGCTTCAACCTGCTCGATGCGATCATTCAGCTGAAGATCGTGGACGAATTTCAGCTCTGGGTCGGCCAACACCTTCCGGCCCAGGATCGCAACAACTTCTGCGGTCCCTTCTTCCACAACAGCTGGAACTTCGCCGTGACGGTCCAGGCCTACCCGATGGACTTCGCGGCGCGCGATCGCGGCTTCACCTTCTGGGGTCTGATCGCAGATGGCATCCTGAAGTACCACCTGTCCGTGGTCGATCTGCAGGCCGGCCGTGACATCGCCAACGCGCGGCTGGGCGGTCGACTCACGCTCAACCTGCTGGACAAGGAAAACTACTATTACTCCTCCGGCACTTATTTCGGCGCCCAGGACACCTTGGCCATCGGCGCGGCATTCCAATATCAAAATGGCATGAACTCGGGCACCCAGGTCATGGATCGCGACGGCGACGGCGACATCGACAACGACTTCGTGGGCTTCTCCGCGGACGTCCTGTTCGAAAAGAACCTTGGTGACGGCGGCACGCTCACGCTCGAAGGTGGCTACTGGAACTTCGACGCCTCGGGTGCCGACTACGTAGCCAACCAGGGCACCGCGGAGCTGACCACCCAGTTCTCGGGCCGACAACCAGGCCAGAGCTTTCTCGGGGCGATCAGCTGGTTGACGCCGAGGAAGATCGGCATCGGCCAATTGCAGCCGAACTTCCGCATCCAGTGGGGCAACGAGGACGTCGGCGGCGGCCTCGGCGCGGTGAAGGTCTACGACGTGGGCCTCGCCTACGTGATCGACGGCTTCAACAATCGCTGGCACTTCAACTACCGCCACGTCGATCCGCCCGCGGGACCGGCGACGGACATGCTGCAGCTCGGCGCCCAGCTGCAGATCTGAGCGCTCAGCGCGGATCGAGCCGGTTGAAGTCGAACAGCCCTGCGCGCAGCGGATCGAGCGTCCGCGCAGCCTCCAGCATACGGTCGCTGTGGCTCCAGAAGGCCCGGTTCGTACGCAACACGCCGAAGCGCTCGCGCAGCGTCACGTATTCGGCCTGGTCGCGCAGGGCGGCCGCCGCGCTCACGAAGGCTGTCAGCTCCTCGCGTGCGACCAGAAACAGCGCATCGGGATAGGCGCCCAAAAAGCCGTCGACCACCGTGAGCTGGTCTTCCTCGGGACGCCGGCGCGCCTGTTCGTCGAACAGATGGGCCACGTTGGTGTGGGCGCTCTCGCGCAGCACGCTGACATGGCGCACGGAGCCGTCGCGCGCCTCGATGGCCAGATAGACGATCTCCGGGAACACGGCCGCCGAGTTGCCCTTGATCTGGCTCAGACGCTCCAGGTTCTGGCGCACCAGCGCGTCGTCGATGTGGGTCAGCTCGTGGCGTGTGGCAAGCACGGTTTGCACGTGCGCGCGCTGCATCGCGAAGAGCTCCTGCTCCGGGGTGGTGCTGGAATAGGCGATGTCCGGAGGGTGCGCGAAGCTGGCCACCTGGCCGTAGACCTCGTCTTTGACCTTGTCGCTGACGCCGCGGTACCAGCTGTCCACGAGCTGGCGGCGGCGCGCGGGCGGCAGCAGCAGCAGGAAGTTGTACTCGCCCTCCATGCGCAAGAAGTCCATGTACATGCGCGTAGTGAGCTGATGGCCCACGTTGCCGAACACGTCGAAGCCGGCCACCAGCAGGTAGTGAATGCGCTCGAGCAGCGAGTAGCCGACCACCCACGAGGTCTTGGGAGAGCCGCCCACCAGCCCCTTGACCACGGAGGCGCTGTCGTAGTGGCGCAGCACGGTCAGGGCGGCGTTCGCATTTTTGCCGTCTCCATCCCAAATGGCCGCCAGCGAAACCGGCGTGCCCTGCGCCGCCAGCTTGCTCAGGAAATCGCTCTTCATGCGCAAGAAGCGGCGCTGCTTGCGTGCCAGCCGGAACCAGCGGAGCAGGCCCGCGTTGCTGCCGCCTTCGGCCGGCATGTCGAGGTCGTCGTCGCTTTTGGCGAGGAAGGCGGCCTCGGCGTCGAGCCAGGGCACGTCCGGGTTCACGAAGGTGATCCAGAAGCGCTCCTCGATGACGTTGAGCGCGGTCTGGCCGCGGCACACCGGGCCCTTGATGAAGCCCATCATCGTGAACTCGGCCTCTTCCAGCATGAAGCGGTAGCGCGCGCGCACCGGCAGCTCGCGAAAGGCTTTGAACGGGTTGGCGCCGACCTCGGGCTCGTACGACGGAAGCTTGGTCACCTGGTAGTCGGGCTCGACGAACAGCGCGCGATAGCGCGCAAGGCGCGCCTCGCTCAGCGCGTAAGGCATGTGCGTCTTGACCAGGGGCATCCCGACGCGCTGCACGAAGCGGTAGTAGAAGTCGCCTTTCCCTGGGTCTTCGAAGGGCCTGCGCGTGGGGATCTCGTCGACCTCTCGGCCGGGCGCGGTGCGCGAGCGCACCAGCCGAAAGAACCTGGGCTGGCTCGTGGTTTGCTCGCGCGCGGCCCCACTTGCGCCCTCGAAGTAGAGGCTGGCGAGGAACAGATGTTCGTAGATGTAGCGCGCGGTCAGCTGGGCCTTGAGCGAGCGCTCGTTCAGAAATAGCTCCCAGGCATCGACCGAGGGCGAGAGCTCCGCGGGCAACGCGGGCTCGGATGCGTGCGGCGCACCGGCCTCTAGCCAGGTCACCAGGGCAGCGTGCTCCGCCTCGCTGAGTCCGGGCAGCGCGTAGGGCATGCCCCAGAGCGGATGCTGCTCCGCATAGTCGTCGAAGTCGTCCTCTTCCGTGCACACCTGCTCCCGGTCGAGCCCCAGATCGAAGTCTCCCTCCGAGAGCGCCGGACCGCCGGGCAGCGGATGCTTGCGCTTGAGCTCCAGCATCCTGACCAGCAAGCTGCGGCGCGGATCGCGCTGCTCTCCTTCCGGGAGTACCGGATGAAAGTCCTTGTCGCGCCAGGCTGCGGTGCTGCGCGCATCGATGGTCAGCCGGGTAGGCTCGGCCGCCAACAGCCGCGCGCCATCGTAGACCTCTTGTTTGCTTGCGCCGCGCGCGATGCCCTCGAAGGAGCCCAGCTGCAGCTGGCAAGGAGCGTCGTAGCAGCCGTGGCAGACCACGCAGCGCGTATCGAACACGCGCTGCGCGGAGGTCCAGGCGGCCTGAACATCGAGCGAGGAGTTCGCGCCCGCGGCGCGAGCGGCAGCGGCGTGCTGTTCCGGAGAACGACGTGACGCGCCGCACGCAGCCAGCGCGCACAACAGCAGAACTCGTAAGAGCACTCGGTTCACCTGTCCTTCGGTCACCAGCGCGCGTGTCAGCGTGTACGGCGAGTCTGCTTGCCGCGCCCAGTTCCTTTTCGCTTCAAGGTAGGATCGCGCAGAGGCTTGGCGCTGGCTTCCAGCGCCTCGCGCAGCGGCACAACCCCCGCACCCCCCGTCTGGGTGTGCAGCTTGACGATGCAGTCCGACAGCACGCGGCGTACATCGGGATGCCGGGCGCGCTCGCACTCGGCGAGAAACCAGCTGCTGCCGCGCTCGCCGGCACGCAGCGACGCCACCACTTCGGGCAGCGCGCGCGAAAGCGAGGTCAGCGCGCGCCGGCGACCGTCAGATCGCTCCGCCGCGCGCGGCGCACCGCCGATCTTGTCGAGCACGCTGGTCAGGTACGAAAGCAGCGCCTCGGTATCGCGCAGCACCGCCAGCACGCGCTGCTCGCCCAGCGCTTCGACCACCAGCGCAGCGGCGCCAAAACACAGCTCGCGATCGTCGCTGTCGAGCCAGGCTACCGCGCGCTGCACGAGCTGGTCGGCCCCACCTTCGCGCGACGAAAGCGAGACCAGCGCATCGAGCGTACCCACGCGCACTGGGGCGCGCTCGTCGGCACACAGCTGCTGAAGCCACTCCCATGCGGGCGTGAGCTCGCGGCCCGCGCGGATGCGCCCCGCCCACGCGTGCGCCGCGGCGATGGGTAGAAACACGCGTGCGGTGTCGGGCGCGGCGTCGTCGGCCGCAAGCCGCGACAGCAGCGGCGCCACGTCCGACGGCACGCTCGCGAGCTCGCTGCCGAACGCTTGCGCCAGCTTGAGATTGGGGCGCGGGCTGGGCAGCGCGCCGTGGCGAGCCAGCAACTCCTCCAGACGCGTGACCTTGCCTGCCAGCGCCTCGGCGAGCGCCGCGCGCAGCGCCTCGCTCTTCAGCCCTTCTACTTCGCGTGCCATCAGCGCGCAGAGTAGCCTTCTCACCAGAGCTGCGCGAGCACGGAGCTAGCGCGCTTGCGCACACTGCGCGATGGGTCGGTCTTGGCCGCCTTCTTGAGCCGCGGTGTGGCTGCGCGCCCGATGTCCTTGACCAGCAGCGCGCGTGCGCGCGGGTACGTGCGGTCGTCCGACAGCGCCAGGATGGCATTGCGCTGCACGCTGGCGCGCTTTCGATAGGCGCCGCTCATGCGGATGGCCTCGCGGTACTTGGCCAGGCCGTCCGACCACCAGCGGCGCTCGAAGTAGAGGTCACCGAGCAGATAGGGAAGCTCCGCGCTCTTGGGATTCTTCTTGCGCAGGGCCTGGATGGCCGCCATGGCTTGCCCGGTCTTCTTCTGCCGGATCAGCTCGCGCGCGCCCGCCAGAGAAAGCACGCTCGGGGCCGCATCGACCAGCTTCGCTTCGGATTCGTGGGTCTCGTTGAGCGCCTCGTCGGCGGCCGCCAGCATCGCCTCGGAGAGCTCGTCTGGGCCGGCGGCTTCTGCCTCCGGCTCGGCTTCCGCCTCGGGCTGTACTTGCGTCTCGCTCTCGACCACTGCCTGCTCGGGCGCTGCACCGCTGTCGGGCTCGGGACTCGCCGGCGAGGGCTCGGGCTGGCTGGGCGGCGCCGCGAGCGTCGGCGCCGGCTCTGCAGGCGGCTCCTCTGCCGGCGCCGCGGCCGGCAGCGCCGCCGGCTCGCCGGCGCTGGGCGGCTCCTCTAGCCCGTTCGTCGCGGCCACCTGCTCGCTCTCCGAGCGCGGCTCCACGCGCAGCAGCAGAAAGGCGCTGGCACCCACGGTGACGAACACGAACAAGAGCCACGGGCGCGCAGAACTGCGGCGTGGTCGTGGCTGCTCCGCGATGGGCATGCCAGCCAGCGATCCATCCGTGCTGTCCTCGAGGCTGGCCGCGTTGACCTTGGGCGCCTGCAGCTGGTGCTGGGTCTTGGCAAAGCCGAGCTGTTCGCCGACCAGCTCGGACGATGGCCGGCCCGTAGCTTCAGGCACGGCATCGAGCGCGACGATGAAGTCGGCGGCGGTCTGAATGCGCTTGTCGACGTCTTTTTCGAGCGCTTGTGCGACCACCGCTTCGAGCTCGGGCGAGAACTGCGGCGCCACCTCGCGCAGCTTGGGTGGCTGCTTGTCGCGCTGCATGCACAGCACCGTGTAGGCGTCGTCGCCCTGAAACGGCTTCTGGCCCGTGAGCAGCTCGAACAGCACGATGCCGGTGGCGTACAGGTCGGCGCGCCCGTCGATCTTGTCGGCACGCGCCTGCTCGGGCGCCATGTACGCCGGCGTGCCCACGACCGAAGCCGTGGACATGTCGCCCTCGCTCTCCGAGTCGTGCAGCTTGGCCAGCCCGAAATCGAAGATGCGCACGTGATCGCCGATGCCCGTCAGCTCGGCGAGCATGATGTTGCCGGGCTTGATGTCGCGATGGGTGACGCCCTCACTGTGCGCGTGCGCGAGCCCGAACAGCACCTGGCGCGTGATCGACAGCGCGCGCGAGACCGGCACGGGTCCCAGATCGAGCACGTCGCGCACCGTGGAGCCGGTGACGAAGTCCATCACGATGTAGGGCGCATCCTGCACGCCGAAGTCGATGACCGAGACGCAGTGCGGATGCGAGAGCTTGCTCATCGCGCGCGCCTCGCGCTCGAAGCGGGCCACGAACTTGGGCGACTTGGAGTACGGCGTGTGCAGGAACTTGATGGCGACCGGCCGGCCGAGTTGCAAGCGCTCGCCACGATACACGAGCCCCATGCCCCCTTCACCGAGCAGCGTGGTGATGCGGTAGCGCCCCCCGAGCACGGCACCGATGCGTGAGTCTTCTGTGGTCTTGTCCATCAACCAGTCCCTCAGCCTACCAGCTTGAGGCCGCCCCCTGCCACGTAGCCGTGTATCGAGGCCCATACCCGACTGAGCCCTGGCGCGCCTGGCGCGCCTGGCACCTTGGTGCGCGTTTGGCCATGTTGTGGGCGTGCGTTACGAAGGCCAAGTCTACCGTCCACCCTCCGAAGCCGATGCCTACATCCTGCAAGCCACCCTGGGCTGCTCGTGGAACGCCTGTGTGTACTGCGATATGTACCGAGACAAGCGCTTTGCAATTCGCGAGCTCTCGGAGAGCCTTGCAGACATCGCTCTCGCGCAGGCCCGTTTCGGTCAGCGTGTGCGCAAGTTGTTCGTGGCGGATGGTGATGCGCTGATCATGCCGCTCGACCATTGGCTCCCGATCCTTTCGGCGTCGAAGCAAGCCTTTCCGAGGCTAGAACGCGTGTCCTGCTATGCGATGGCGCGCAACATACTCGACAAATCCACTGAAGAGCTCACGAAGTTGCGTTGCGCCGGTCTGACGCGCCTGTATATCGGACCCGAGTCCGGCGACGACGTAACCCTCAAGCGCATCGCCAAGGGCTCCAGCTTCGATGACCACGTTGCGGCCGCGCAAAAAGCGCACGCCGCGGGCATGGAAATCAGCGTGATCGTGATGCTGGGTGTCGCGGGCAGCGAACGCTCCAGCGAACACGCCGAGCGCACGGCCGAGCTGGTGACCGCCATGGATCCGGCGTTTCTGGCCGCGTTGACCACGACCGTGGTGCCCGGCACGCCGCTCGAGCAGCTGGTGCGCAGACAGCGCTTCGTCCTGCCGAGCGTGGAGCAGATGTTCAGCGAGCTGCGCACCATCGTGGACCGCGCGCGCCCGGCGCAGACGCTGTTCCGCAGCAATCATGCTTCGAACTACCTGCCGCTCGCGGGCAGCCTGCCCGCGGATCGAGAGCGCATCGTGGCCGCCATCGATCTTGCGCTGTCGGGACGCGTTCCGCTCAGGCCGGAGTGGAGCCGCGGGCTCTGAGCGCATGTCTGCACAGCTCGTGTTGGTCTTGGTCGCGCTGCTCGGCGGCTATCTGGCCAGGCGCCTGGGCCGCTTCCCTGACAACGCCAGCGAGGTGCTCAATCGTTTCGTGATCGATGTCTGCCTGCCGGCGACGATTCTTCGGCTGGTGCCGGCGCTGACCATGCGCTGGGACGTGCTGCTGCTGGTGGTGACTCCCTGGGCGCTGCTGCTGATCGCGTTGCTGCTCACGCGCCTGGCGACACGCCTGTTCGGCTTCGAGCGGGCCACCGCCGCCACCTTGTTTCTGTGCACTGCGCTGGGGAACACCTCGTTTCTCGGCTTTCCGCTGTGCGCGGCGTTGCTCGGAGAGGGCGCGGTGCGACTTGCAGCGGTGTACGACCAGCTGGGCTCCTTCCTCATGTTGTGCAGCGTGGCGCCCATCGTACTCGCGCGAGCGGCGGGTGCGCGGGCGCCGAGCGCACGCGAAGCGCTGCGCAGCATCGTGTCGTTCCCGCCCTTTCTGGCGCTGGTGCTGGCGCTCGTACCCTGGCCGGCACAGCCCGCCTGGCTCGCCGAGGTGCTGCAGCAGCTGAGTCGCGCGCTGGTACCGGTGGCGATGTTCGCCGTGGGGCTGCGCCTGCGCATCACGCTGCCTCCGCAGCGCCTCGCGTTCGGCCTGGGCCTTCTGCTCAAGCTGGTGATTCTGCCGCTGTGCGCGCTGGCCCTGTGTGCACTCTCCAGTTCGTCGCGCGACGTCTGCGCGGTCTCCGTGCTCGAATCGGCGATGCCCGCCATGATCACGGCAGGCGCGCTGGCGATGGCAGCCCGCATTGCGCCCGAGCTGGCGGCGGCGCTGGTGGGCTGGGGAATCGTGCTGGCCTTGCTGAGCGTACCGGCGTGGGCCGCCCTGCTCCACTGGCTGCTGCTATAGACGGCCGGTGCGGCTCGACCGACCCACCGTGTTCCTGTTCGACATCGATGGCACGCTCTTGCTGACGGGCGGGGCCGGACGCCGGGCGTTCGAGCGCGCCTTCGAGGTCGTCACGGGCCGGCCCGATGCCGTGTCTAGCTTCTCCTTCGCGGGCATGACCGACCGCGCCATCGCACGTATCGGCCTGGCCGCGCTGGGCCGCGCGGCGGACGAGGCCACGATCAGCCAGCTGCTGGACACCTACCTGCAGGCGCTTTCCGCAGAGCTGCGCGAGCCACGCGGCTATCGGGTGCTGCCGGGCGTGCGCGAAATCGTCGGCCACTTACTGGGCCACGCGAACGCCGCCGTGGGTCTCGGAACGGGCAACCTGCGACGCGGGGCGCAGGCCAAGCTCCACCACGCGGACTTGTGGCGGCTGTTTGGCTTCGGCGGCTTCGGCTGCGACCACGAAGAGCGCTGCGAGCTGCTGCGGGCAGGTGCATTGCGCGGGGCCGAGCAGCTGGGCTTGCCTCTGCGCGCCTGCCGTACGGTCGTCATCGGCGACACGGTGCGCGACGTGCGCGCCGCGCAGGAGCTCGGCGCCGAGTGCCTCGCCGTCTGCACCGGGGGCGGCCATCAGGAAGAGCTGCGCGCGGCCGGCGCGAGCGACGTATTTGCAGACCTCACGCAGCCCGGCGTCGCGGAGTGGCTGTGCGGCAGACGCGGCTGAACGTGCGCTCTGCAAAGCCGCTTGCAGTGCCGCAATTCTTGCATGCGTGAATTTCTAAAGTTCCACTGAAACTCGTCCGATAGGGCTCTCTAGCTGGCCGCAAGAACCACGCGGACAGAAGAGCTAACTCCATGGGGGACTTTATGACTACACGACGGATTTACGTCGCTTCCGCGCTGGCGCTTGGATTGTCCGGGCTCACAGGCTGTGCCGCGGAAAGCGCGACGAGCGAAGATACTGAAATTGGCGACTGGGGCGACGAAGACAAATATCCGGAAATCGGCGGAGCGTACCACTCGCTCACGGCGCTGACCGGCACCTGCGCGTTCGACTCGGTGACGGGCGCAGTGACCATCACCTCGACGGCAGCGCAGACGATTCTCGTGGGCAAGCGCGCGGTCGACTCGGCGCTGCTCGTGAACGGCGTAGTTTGCGGCTCGCCCGCAGCCACATCGAAGACCGCCAAGAAGATCACCGTCACCGGCGGCACCGGCAACGAAGTGTTGATCCTCGACTTCCTGGGCGGCCTGTTCGCCCCTGGCTTGGCCACGGCCTCGGCCGGCGGCATCGACATCAACCTGACCAGCGGCACCGACGAAGTGCGTATCCGTGGCACGTCCGCCAAGGACACCTTCTACATGGGTTCCGACAACGCGATCGGCTACAACACCGACAACTTCAAAGACATCACCATGGCCAACGTCGACGCCGTCGCGGTGGCGCTCGCATCGGGTGACGACATCTTCAGCGCGACGAACGCGGCTTCCCCCACCATCACCAAGGGCGTGAGCGGCTCCGTGCCCAGCACCATGGTGTTGAGGTTGTCCGGCGGCGCCGGCAACGACGTCATCACTGGTGGTGAAGCGGCCGACACCGTGAGCGGTGGACCTGGCAACGACACGCTCAGCGGCGGCCTCGCGGCCGACACGCTGAACGGCGAAGACGGCGACGACGTGTTCGCGGCACTCAGCCTGATCGACGGAACAGACGACGTGAACTGCGGCGCCAACAGCGACACCGTCAGCTACGCGCTGCGTACCAACGTCATCACCGCCACCCTGGGCGGCACCGCCGGCGAAGGCGCAGAAGCCGACACCCTCGAAAATACCTGCGAAAACCTCGTAGGCGGCACGGGCAACGACATCCTCACCGGCCTCGCAGCGCAGGTGAACGTCATCAGCGGCGGCGCCGGCAATGACACCATCAAGGGCATGTCGGGCAATGACGTGCTCAACGGCAACGATGGCAACGACACGTTCGACGAGTCGGACACCACCGATGGCGGCGGCAGCGACACCTTCAACGGCGGCGCCGGCACCGACACGGTCGACTACAGCGGTCGTCTCGCGGCCCTGACCGTGACCATGAATGGCACGGCTGCTGACGACGGCGAAGCCGGCGAGCTCGACGACGTGGAAGCCGACGTAGAGAACCTTACCGGCGGCACGCTCGCCAACACCATCACCGGCAACGCACTCAACAACGTGCTCACCGGTGGCGCAGCCATCGACACGCTGTCCGGTGCCGAAGGCAACGACACGCTCATCGGCGGCGCGCTCGCGGACGTCCTGAACGGCAACGCCGGCGACGACATCTTCAGCGAGGGCATCGCAGCCAACGGCGGCGACGTCTTCAACGGCGGCGAAGGCATGGACACGGTCGACTACAGCGGGCGTACGGCAGTGCTCACGGTGACCATGGCGGGCGCAGTGGCCAACGACGGCGACGGCACCGCGACCGAGAACGACAACATCCAGGAAGACGTCGAGAACCTCAACGGCGGCACCCTCGCGGACTCGCTGACCGGCAACGCGCTCGACAACGTCATCAACGGCGGCCTCG
>WUUC01200612.1_pt1 | contig 18079 bp, 19 predicted proteins | sample 6278441 | NCBI WGS metagenome assembly WUUC01 (sample SAMN13675441, study PRJNA597444) | soil metagenome | isolation source: soil | place: USA: Washington | collected 2017-10 | reverse complement strand
CGGTCGAACTGCTCAGCCACGCCGCCCGGCACGACGCCGACCGGCAGGTGCGGTGGGACGCGCTCTGGGCGATTGAGAAGCTCGGCGGCGTCACCGCCATCCAGGCTCTGAAGAAGTTCTACGACGACGCCGACCCGGAGATCGCCGAGTGGGCGAAGCTGTTCGTCGGCGAGTTGCAGACGGGCGACCCGAGCTTCGACGGCCGCGCCAGCAGCTACACGCCGGGGCGCACCTTCGACGAGACGATCTTCCTTCTCATCCACTGCGACCTCTACATCCGCCTGAGCGGCGACAACCAGCGGTGGGGCAAGCTGTCGCTGGCCCCGCAGGGGCTGGCGCGCGTCTACGGCCAGGCGCACGCCTGCCCGAACGCGAAGACGCGCGAGCGCCAGCTCGTCATCGCCAAGCAGATTTCCGGCCTGCACGCCGACTCCAGCCTCCACATCGACAACTACCTCTTCCGCGGCTTCACCGAGCGGACGCGCGACGACCGCGGCAACTTCTACTTCGAGTCGCACGTCAACCGCCCGTTCTACGTCTCCGGCCGCGCCGACGACCCGTCGCGGGGCGTGCGCGACAGCCACATCGGCTTCATGCGCGAGGGCTGCTGGTACCTCGACAACCAGTTCAAGATTCCGCAGTCGGAGGGCGCCGACGCCGCCGCCATCAGGTACGTCCGCGGGCGCTTCCAGGGCTGGGGCTACACCAACCTGGAGCAGCTCGCCGGCCGGCAGCTCGACGAAATCCTCGTCCCCGGCAACGGCATCCTCTCGACGCTGCACGACGAGGTGGCCGGGCCGATGACGAACGTCTTCATCGCCGGCACCTTCAAGGGCAAGCTCAACGACTGGGACGGCGACGGGCTCATCGACCTCAACTCGCGCGACGTGTACTCGACGGCCGAGGGCGAGGTCGACACCAACATGGACGGCGTCGCCGACCAGCCCGGCGTGGCCTGCTGCGACCTGGGGACGCGCCTGCCGTAGCGCGCGCCCGACGGGGGGATGTCATGGGCATCAGACTGGGGAGCGTTCCCGTCTTCGTGAGCGACCAGGAGCGGGCGCTGGAGTTCTACCGCGACCGGCTCGGCCTTGAGGTGGTGTTGGACATCCCTTACGGGCCGGAGTTCCGCTGGCTGGCGCTGGCCGAGCGGAAGGGGGCGACCGAGGTCATCCTCTTCCGCCCCGCGCGCTCGGTCGTGGGCGACCAGCAGGCCGAGGTCGAAAAGCGCATCGGCGTCTGGACGGGCATCGTCTTCCTGACCGACGACATCGAGCGCGACTACGAGAGGCTGCGCGAGCGCGGCGTCGAGTTTTTGACTCGACCGGCCGCGCAGCCCTGGGGCGGTTGGGAGGCGCAGTTCTCCGACCCGGACGGCAACCGCTACCACCTGGCCCAGCGGCCGGACGCGATGTGAGGCGGACGCGGCGGCGTGGACGCGGGCCGCGCGGAAAGAAGGGGTTCATGTCTCTACCGACGCCGCCGGCGCTACCCGGTATGCCCTTGCTCGGAAACGCGGTCGAGTTCTTCCGGAACCCGGTCGCGGTCTTCCGCCGCGGGTACGAGAGCCTCGGCCCCATCTTCTCCATCCGACTCGGGCCCAAGCCCGCCGCCGTCCTGCTCGGGCCCGAGTACAACCGCTTCTTCTTCACGGAGACCGACAACGTCCTCTCCATGCGCGAGGTCTACAAGTTCGTCGTCCCCATGTTCGGCGAAGTCACCTTCGCGGCCGAGCCGGCCGAGTACCGCGAACAGCGCGCGATTCTGCTCCCGGCCTTTCACGCGAAGAAGGCCCCGGCGCAGGTGGCCGGGATGGTCGGCGAGACGCTCGCCCGGCTCGACGCGCTCGGCCCCGAGGGCGAGTTCGAGCTGTGGTCGTTCCTCGAACAGTTGTCCATGCACATCGCGGCCGGGGCGCTGCTGGGGGCCGAGTTCCGCCGCCGCTTCGGCGAGAGGTTCTGGGCGCTCTACCGCGACGTGGCCGGCGGCATGGAGTTCGTGCTCCCGCCGAACCTCCCCCTCCCGCGTTTCCGCCGCCGCGACCGCGCCCGGCGCGAACTGCTGGAACTGCTCCGCCCCCTGATCGAAGAGCGGCGCGCGCGCCCCGAAGGCCACGACGACTTCTTACAGGAGTTGTCCACGGCCACCTACTCCGACGGCCGCCCCGTCTCGGCGGAGACGATCACGGGGATGATTCTCATGCTCGTCTTCGCCGCCTACGACACGACGGCGGCGCAGACCAGTTGGGCGCTCGTCCAGTTGTTGCAGCACTCGCACTACCGCTTCCTCGTGCTCGAAGAGCAGCGCAGGGTCCTGCGCGACGACCCCGCGAATATCAACGACGCCACGCTCCGGTCTTTGGAGCGGCTGGAGTGGGCGCTGAAAGAGTCCGAGCGGCTGCGCCCGATTACGACCATGCTCTGGCGCTACACCGCCAAGCCCTACGACCTGGGCGGCTACCACGTGCCGCGGGGGTGGCTCACGATGGTCTGCCCTTACGTCTCGCACCGCCTCCCCGGCGTCTTCTCGAACCCGGACGCCTACGACCCGGCGCGCTTCGCCCCGTGGCGGGCCGAGGAGCGGCGCAAGCCCTTCAGCCTCGTGAACTTCGGCGGCGGCGCGCACAGGTGCCTGGGCGTGCACTTCGCCTACAACGAGATGAAGGTCATCCTCAGTCTGCTGCTGCAACGCTTCGACATGGAACTGGCCGAGCCCGACCCGCGGCCGACGTTCGATCAGGGAATCGCGCGGCCGAAGGCCCCCACGATGATTAAGTACCGCCGCCGCGCGCCACTCGTGCCGCAAGCCGGCCTCGCCCGTCCGCCGTTCGTGGCGGCCGCGGGGCTTTCATAAAACTCGTTCACTAAGGAGGCGCGGAGAAGTGTCAACCACAGTCGAAAAGTTGGGCGGGGGGCCGCCGCCGATGATGGACATGGGCGCGGTGCTACAGGCCGCCGGCCGTGTGAGGGACGATTTGAGCGGCGCGGTCGTGAGCATCCTGTGCGGCCTCGGCGACCGCCTCGGGCTCTTCAAGGTGCTGGCGACACAGGGGCCGGCGACCGCCGAAGAGTTCGCGGCGCGGGCCGGCATCAACACCCGTTACGCACTCGAATGGCTGAGCGCACTGGCGTGCGCCGGCTATCTGGATTACGACCCGGCGGCGCGCGCCTTCTCCATGCGCGCCGAACTGGCCCCCGTCCTCGCCTTCGAGCCCGGGCCCTTCTTCATGGGCGGCGCGTACCAGCAGTTGCCCGCCTTCGTCGCGCAGCTCGACCGCCTCGCCCACGCCTTCCGCGAGGGTGACGGCGTCCCGCAGGAGTCGTACGGCGAAGACCTGAGAGCGGGGATGGAGCGGATGAGCGCCGGGTGGTTCGACGCGTTCCTCGTGCAGATGTGGGTCCCGTGCATGCCGGACGTGCAGGCGAGTCTGGAACGCGGCGCGGACGTGGCCGACGTCGGGTGCGGCGGCGGCCGGGCGCTGATTAACCTGGCGCGCGCGTTCCCGCGCTCGCGCTTCGTCGGCTACGACCTCTCGCCCGCCACCGTCGCGCGCGCCGCCGAGAACGCCGCGCGGGCCGGCGTGGCGGACCGCGTGCGCTTCGAGTGCCGCGACGTGGCGGAAGGCTTGCCGGGGCAGTACGACCTCATCACGACCTTCGACTCCGTGCACGACTTCGGCGACCCGCCGGCGGGCCTCCGCTCCATCCGCGCCGCGCTCCGCCCCGGCGGGACTTACCTGCTGATGGAGATGAACAGCGCCGACAGGCTCGAAGACAACTTCGGGCCGGTGGGCGCGATCCTCTTCGGCACGAGCGTCCTCTACAACCTGCCCGTGTCGCTCATGAACGGCGGCGCGGGGCTCGGCACGATGGGACTGCCCGAGGGGAAGCTGCGCGAGCTGTGCGCCGCCGCGGGGTTCTCGACGTGCCGCCGGCTGCCCGTCGAGAACCCTTTCAACGTCCTGTACGAGGTGAGGGCGGAGAGCGGGCCGGCGGCGTCACTCGATTGACGGCCCGGCGCGCGCGCCGCTTGAGGCGGCCGCCCGGACGGCTATTTCACAGCCCATGATGAGAAAGGAGTCAGAGCAATGGTATCCGTTCTTAGCGCGACCACAACGACACCTGAGGAGAACAAGAAGATTCTTCATCGCTGGTGCGGGGAAGTTTTCAACGCGAAGAAGGTCGACATGATCGACCAGTTGAAGGTCCCGAACTACGCCGACTGGTCCCGCTTCCCCGGGCAGGCCCCGACGCTGGAGAGCTTCAAGGGGACGCTGCGGATGTTCTTCACGGCCTTCCCCGACTTCGAGTTCCGCGTGGACGACACCATCGCCTCCGGGGACATGGGTCTGATCCGCGGCCACTGGCGCGGCACGCACACCGGCTCGTTCCTGGGGCTGCCGGCCACCGGCAAGTCGGTCGGCGGCGAGCGCATCGACTTCTTCCGCTTCAGCGAAGGGAAGATGTCGGAGCACTGGGGCACGGGCCTCGAACTGCACGTCCTCGAACTGATGGGCTTCTCCCCGAAGGTCGAGACGCCGGACCTGTCGCGCGGCAGCAAGGGCATCGTCCGCCCGTTCTTCGACAGCATCCTTCAGCAGCGGAACCCGATGGCCGTCGACAGCCTCTTCGCCGGCGACGCCGCCGGCGGCTTCCGGCAGTCGCTCGACATGCTGCTCCTCCATTCGGCCTTCCCCGACGGGCAGGTGACGGTCGAGCACGTGATGGCCGAGAAGGACAAGGTCGCCGTCCACTCGACCCTGAGCGGCACGCACCTCGGCACGTACCTCGGCGTCCCGCCCACCGGCAAGAAGGTGTCGGTCACGAAGATCGACATCCTGCGGCTCGACGGCGGCAAGATCGTCGAGAGCTGGCACCAGTGGGAGAACGTCAGCCTGCTCATCCAGCTGGGCGTCGTCAACCCGCCGCCGGTGGGGGCGCAGGTCAAGAACAACTGAGCCGGGCTGCGGGCGCGTCGCGGGGCCGGCCGCGCCGCCGGCCCCGACGCGCGGCCGCCCTTGCGTCCAGGCGGTGAGTCCATGTCAGCCCAGAGCATCGCAAAGCTGCCGCCGCCCGTCGCCGCCCCGCCCGACCTCCCGCTGAGGCAGTCGGAGGAGATACAGGGCGACGTTCTGGCGGGCTTTCGCACCGACTACCAGACGTTCCTCTTCCTGAAGTTCGCCGACCCCGGCGGCGCGCGGGAATGGCTCCGCGCATTGCTCCCGCGCGTCAGCACCACGAGGGAGGTGGCGGCCTTCAACGACCGGTTCCGCGACCCCACCCCGGTGCGCGGCGACAGCCCTCCCGGCGACTGCGACGCCGCGTGGCTCGAAGTGAGCTTGACCAGCGCGGGCCTGCTCGCACTCGCGCCGCACCTCGAAGAGGACCTGGAGGCTTTCCCCGCCTTCCTCGACGGGGCGGCGGCGCGCGCCACGCCGCTCGGCGACGACGGGGCGAGCGACCCGGACCGCTGGGTCGTCGGCCGCCGCGGCCAGCAGGTGCACGCGCTCGTCACGGTCGGGGCCGACCGGGCCGAGAAGCTGCGGGAGGAGGTCGGGCGGAACAAGGCCCTGCTGGCGGGCTACGGCCACGAAGTCGTCTTCGAGCAGGAAGGGTGGGTCTTGCCGGGCCGCCGCCGCGGGCACGAGCACTTCGGCTTCCGCGACGGCATCTCGCAGCCCGGCGTCCACGGCTACCACCCGACCGACCCGCTCAGGCCCGACGAGCGCGCAGGCTTTCCGGGCACGAAGATGGTCGCCGCCGGGGAGTTCGTGCTCGGCCTTCCGGGGCAGGGCGGCGTCGTGCGGCCGCACCCGGACTGGATGGCGGACGGCTCGTTCCGCGTCTTCCGCCGTCTCGTTCAGGACGTGCCCGGCTGGTGGGCGCACATGGCCGAGCTGAAGCGTTCGCTGCCGTCGGACGACCCTCTGACCGAGGAGTGGTTGGCGGCCAAGGTGGTCGGGAGGTGGCGCAACGGGATGCCGGTCGCCCTCGCGCCGAACCCGGCCCACTGCCGCCCCGACGAGGACACCGACAGCAACGACTTCGACTTCACGGACGACTCGGAAGGCTACAAGACCCCCCACTTTTCGCACGCGCGAAAGATGAACCCGCGCGGCGAGCCGTTTAACGACGCCCGCCGCCGCATCATCCGCCGGGCCATCCCCTTCGGCCACCCCTTCGACCCGGCGGCCGGGCCGGGGCACGGCGCGGACGCCGAGCGCGGGCTGCTCTTCAACGCCTTCATGGCGAGCATCGAAGACCAGTTCGAGTTTCTGCAAAGGCTGTGGGCCAACATGGACGACTTCCCGCGGACGAACGGCGGCGCCGACGCGCTCATCGGCGCGGCGCGGCCCGCCGCGCCCTCGTGTCTGCACCGGCAGGGCCTGCCGGACCACCAGCTCGACTTCCGGCGCTTCGTCCACACGACGGGCGCCGTCTACGCGTTCGCCCCCTCGCTGTCGGCGCTCCGCCGACTGGCCGCCGGCGCGCTGTAGGCGGGACGGCCGTCGCCCGTCGGCCCGGCGGCGGGGGCCGAAAATGAGCAAACGGGGAGAAGCAGTCCCGGCCTCGCTCCAATTATAGAGTTACAGGCGAAGAGGTCTGCGGAGGGCGCGCGTGAGCCGGGCCGGCCGCGTCGCACGCCCCGCCGCGCTGAGCAGCCGGCGGGAAGTGAGGAGAGGTCACACGTTACTAAACGAAGGAGGCATGTTATGGCGGAGTGGGTAACTTACCGAGACGACGACCCGAAAGTCGCGAAGCGCCGGCGCGAGGCCAACGTGGCCCTCATCAAGCGCTTCTACAAGCTGCTGAACAAGGCGAACTACAAGGCCATCCAGAAGGAAATCCTGTCCGAAGATCACGTGGATCACACCTACTTCGGTAGCTCGCCCGTGAAGGCGCAGGCGATCACCAGAATCTTCAACCAGATCTTCGAGTCCTTCCCCGACTGGAACGAAACCCTCGACGAGATATACGCCAACGACGGGGACACGGTCGTGCTGCGCGCCACCGGGCGCGGCCACCAGAAGGGCGTCTGGCGCGGCATGAAGCCGCCCGCCTCGGGCGAGCCCATCGCGGTCCCGCTCATCCACATCGTCCGCATCACCTTCGCCGACAAGAACTTCAAGAACGGGAGGATCTCGGAGTATCGCAGCACCTTCTCCTTCGAGAATTCCGAGACGCCCGACCTGAAGCACTCCATCGACCCCGAGCCCGGCAACAGGAACGCCGACGTGCAGGAGCTGCGGGCCGAGCGAATCGTCAGGGATGCGACGAAGCGGGGCGTGCGCGCGGCCTCCGCGCTCGACGAAATCCCGCTGAGCGAGCGATGCCAGGCGCTCATCCCCAACACGGACTTCCGCCGCTGCCCGAACCGGGTCGAGGAGGGCTCCATCTACTGCGCGAAACACAACAAGGAGTTGATGCCCGGCGTGGCCCTCGACCCCGTGCACCGGGCGGCGCGCTGAGCCGTGACGGACTGTCGGCGGCGCTGCCCCGCCGACAGTCCCGCCCGCCCCGTCGCCGCGGGCGGGGCGGCGGGCCGGGCGCGCGTAGAAAATCAAGATGGGTTACGACGAAGGTATTCTGCGCAAGTGGGACGAGCAAGCGGGCGTCCGCCATAAGCCCCGGCGCGTCCTCCTCGACGGGGAGGACGCGGGTAAGTTCTTCTTCCCGCCCGATCTGGTTCCCGCCTGCCGCCACCCGCTCGTCCGCGAGCGCGGCCGTGCGGCCGTCGGCGAACTGCTCGTGCGGCGGCTCTACACCTACCTAGATTTCACGACCCTGCTGGAGGCCGACGCCGTCAACCCGGTGCTCAGCCACATCGCGCTCCGCCGCCTGCCCGCCGAGCTGCCGGGGCCGATGTATCACGACGCGCTCAAGATACTCACCGACGAGTCGTACCACGCCTGCCAGTCCGACGACCTGCTTAACCAGGTGAGCCGGGCCACGTCCGTCGCCCACAGGGCGGGGCCGCCCCCGCCCTTCTTCCGCTGCCTCGCGGAGATTCAGGCCGACCTGCCGGCGCGGTTTCGCCCGACCGTGAGCCTCTTCGCCGTCGTCATCTCCGAGACGTTAATCTCGACCATGCTCTCGCACATCCCCAGGGACGAGCGGGTGGTGACGGCGGTGAGGGACGTGGTGGCCGACCACGCCGTGGACGAGGCGCGGCACAGGGCCTTCTTCACGAGTCTGTTCGAAATCGTTTGGCCGCGGCTCGGCGAGAAGGCGCGCGACGTGGTCGGACCGCTTCTGCCGCGACTGATGACCTCTTTCCTGAGCCCCGACCTGGCGGCCGTCGACGCGAGCCTCGCCGAGATCGGACTCGGACGCGGCGAGCGTGAAGAGGTCATCGCCGAATCTTACGCGCCGGCACAGGTGCGCGCCGGCGTGGCACAGTCGGCCAGGTCCACCGTCGGACTCTTCAGGCAGAACGGGGTCTTCGACCGCGCGGCCGCGGCCGACTCCTTCCACGCCGCCGGCCTCGTCGCGCACGACTTAAGAGTCACCACGTGAGGCCGCGGCCGGAAGGCCGGGGCGGCGGGTGAGCTTTCAGCCCTCCGCGCCGCGGCTCAAAGGTTCGCTCCGCATCCCCCGCTCCCACTCGTAGCGGATGGCGATGACCTGCGCCCACCACTCCCTGTTCCGCTCGGGCGTGGTCGCGCTCTTCCTGGAAAGTTTCGCGCGCTGTCCCGTGAAGGGGACGGTGTGAAGATACTTGGCGGCGTCTTGATGTTTGTAGCCGCCCCGGTCTGCGGCCCAGCGGTCGAGGAGCGCGAACCACTCCTCCCAACCCTTACCCGTCGCCTCCATCACCCTCTCTTCGCTGATGCCCCTCGGGCCTGACTTCTTCTCGGCCATCTGACATACACCTCCTGACTTCGAAGACCTCGCCGGAAACTGTTAACCGCCCCCGGCCGGGGCGGGCGCGCACCGGTCCGCGAGCAGCGACGCCCAGCGGCCGAAGACGCGCCCGCCGATTTCGTGCAGCCCGGGGAGGTAATCCGGCACGCGTGCGAGGATGTCGTGGCCGTCGGCGCCGGCCTCGCGCAACTCATCTGAAAACGTCTCCACCATGTTTTCGACCATCCCGGCCGTGACCTCCATGTGAAACAGGAGGCCGTAGTTCGTCTCCCCGTAGCGGAACGCCTGGCAGGGGGTCTGCCCCGAGGAGAGCAGCGTGACGCCGCCCGCGGGCCGCTCGAAGACGTCGCCGTGCCAGTGGAAACCCATGAAGCGACCCTCGACCCCGGCCCACAGCGGGTCGCGCGACGCGTCCGCCGACAGCTCCAGCGGAAACCAGCCGATCTCCTTCCGGCTTCCCTTCACCACGGGCGAGCCCAGCGCCGCGGCGAGCAACTGGCTGCCCAGGCACACGCCCAGGACCGGCCTCTCGTCCCGCAGCGCCTGCTCGATGAGGCGCAGCTCTTCACGCAGGAACGGGTAGCGGGACGACTCGTAGACGCCCATCGGCCCGCCCATCACGACCAGACCCGCGGCCCCGCCCATCTCGCGCGGCACGGGCCGGCCCTCGAACGTGCGGACGTATTGCGCCGAGACCCCCGCGCCGCCGAGCGCGTCGCCGATAGTCCCCAACGTCTCGCAGCGTGCGTGTTGCAGCACGTAGACTTTCGCCAAGGGTCTTCCTCCGCATGCGGTCTCGGCCCGCGGCCGGGCGGGCCGTGTGAAGAGGGCTGTTCCCTGCACACGATTTATACCACCAAACCTCGGCCGATTTGCCCGCCCGCGGAAGTTTCGCAAGATAAAAGAAGATGCGCGGCGGGCCCCCCTTTAATCTTTGCGGGCCATGCTTCGCCGGCCGCCGGCCGGAAGGTTCAGCCGGGCGCGGGACGGTTCTTTCTTTCGCCCGTCAGGAGGTCGCAGACCTTGAGCGCGAGCCTCGGAGTCCTCAGGCAGAAGCTCGTCGCGTGTGGGCGGCAGGTGACGCCCGCGCGCGTGGCGATCTACGACTACCTGAACAGCGTGACCGACCACCCGCGGGCCGAGGCCGTCTTCATGGCCGTCAGGCGCAAGCTCCCGAGAGTCAGCCTCGGCACCATCTACAGGAATCTGGAGGTGCTCGTCGAGTGCGGGGCCGCGTCGAGGCTGCCCTGCGCGGACGGGTCGGCGCGCTACGAGCTGCGCACCGACCGCCACCACCACGTCGCCTGCCCGAAGTGCGGCCAGGTGGCCGACCTCGGGGAGAGCGAAGACCTCGTCCTGCTCCGGCAGTTGGAGACCGGGGAAGGTTTCAAAGTCTTCGACTACCAGTTGCAGTTCATCGGCTTCTGCGGCGAATGCCGGGGGCGATAATTTTTTTTCACGGCGGGGTAGGAATGATTCCTGTTCTTACTCTCCGCCCGAGGAGGAATGAAAGATGGGCAAGGTCGCGAGGCAGATCGTCGAGCAGGCCGGGGTGGACGTGGACGCGCTCGTCGAGAAGCTGATCAGGGCAGCGTCGGCGGAGTTCACCACCTACTACTACTACACGATTCTGCGGGTCAACGCCATCGGCCTCGACGGCGAGGGCATTAAAGAGATTATCGAGGACGCGCGCATGGAAGACTTCAACCACTTCGAGGCGCTCGTGCCGCGCATCTACGAGTTGGGCGGCGACCTCCCGCGAGACATCCGCGACTTCGCCGACCTCGCGGCCTGCGCGGACGCCTACCTGCCGAAGAACCCGAAGGACGTGAAGAAACTGCTCACCATCATGGTCGAGGCCGAGCGCTGCGCCATCCGCGTCTACAACGACATCTGCAACATGACCTTCGGCAAAGACCACCGCACCTACGAACTGAGCTTGGCGATTCTCCACGAGGAGATCGAGCACGAGTCCTGGTTCTCGGAGTTCCTCGGCGAAAAGCCTTCGGGGCACTTCCGGCGGGGCGAGCCCGGCGAGTCGCCCTACGTTTCGCGCTTCCTCATCGTGCCGCGCGCCAAGATATAGCTCTCGGCCGCGCGCCGCCGCGGGGGAGGTTGTGACTGATGCGTTGGGTGTCGGCGGGGGCGGTGTCGGGGGTCGGGCACGGTCGCACGAAGGCGGTGCGCGTCGGAGGTCTCCGGCTCGTGCTCGCCAACTGGCGCGGGAAGGTCTACGCGCTCGGCGGTCTCTGCGCGCACCGCGGGATGTCGCTCGAAGGCGCGGCCGTCTGGGACGGGCTGCTCGACTGCCCCTGGCATCACTTCCAGTACGACGTGCGGACGGGGCGCAACGTCTACCCGAAGAACGTCTACCCCGAGGGTGACGAGCGTCTGGCGCGGCAGTTGGGCTCGCTCCCGACGTACCCGACGCGCACGATTAACGGCGAAGTCTTCGTCGGGCTCCCGGACGAGGCGCCATGAGGCGACCGGAACGGGCGTCCACGCTTCGTTTGATGAAGGGCAAAGGCGGGCGAGACGATGGTCAGTCGGGCAGGCACGACCGCGGGCACACGGGGCGTCCGCGCCTTCGGCGGCGGGGGCACGAAGGCGCGCAGAATCTTCGCCAGCATCGGGCCGGGGTTTTTGGTGAGCGTCGGCTACATGGACCCGGGCAACTGGGCGACCAACATCGCCGCCGGGGCGCGCTTCAACTACAGCCTGCTCTGGGTGCTGCTCGCCAGCAACCTGATGGCGCTCTTCCTGCAATCGCTCTCGGCAAAGCTGGGCATCGTGACGGGGCGCTCGCTGGCCGAAGCCTGCCGCGCGCACCTCCCCAGGCCGGTCGCGCTCGGCCTCTGGGTAACGGCCGAGGCCGCGTGCATGGCGACCGACCTGGCCGAAGTCCTCGGCGCCGCGCTCGGCCTCTACATCCTTTTCAACATCCCTCTGTTCCCCGGCGCGCTGCTGACGGGCCTCCTCGTGATGCTCATCCTCGTGTTACAGCGGCGCGGCCACCGCGGCCTTGAGGGTCTGATCTTCGGCATCGTCGCGGTCATCGGCGCGGCCTTCGTCTTCGAGCTTTACCTGGCCGAGCCCGCGTGGTCGCTCGTCGCCTACCACACGGTCGTGCCCCGGCTCACGGGCGACAGCCTGCTCGTCGCCGTCGGGATGCTCGGCGCGACCGTGATGCCGCACAACCTCTTCCTCCACTCCGGCGTGGTCACCACACGGCGGGCCACGGGCGCGGAGCCGCGGGCGCTGCTGCGGTTCGCCGTCTTCGACACGGTGCTGGCCCTCAACATCGCCTTCTGCATCAACGCGGCGATGGTCGTGATGTCGGCGGCCGTCTTCTTCTCGGCCGGCGCGGACATCGAGTCCATCGAGCAGGCGCACCGGACGCTGACCCCGATTCTGGGCGGGGCCTCGGCCCTGGCCTTCGCCGTCGCGCTGCTCTGCGCCGGCCTCTCTTCCTCTGTGACGGGGACGCTGGCGGGTCAGATCGTGATGGAGGGTTTCCTGAAAATCAGGATGAGCCTCGTGCTGAGGCGGGCGGTGACGCTGCTCCCGGCGCTCTTTATCATCGCCCTCGGCTTCGACCCGCTTAAGGCGTTGGTGGTGAGCCAGGTGGCGCTGTCTCTCCAACTGCCCTTCACCATCATACCGCTCATCGTCCTCACGGGGCGGCGCGACGTGATGGGCGAGTTCGCCAACGGGCGCGGCACGGCGGCCGTGGCCTGCGCCGTGGCCGCGGCCATCATCCTCCTCAACGCCTGGCTGCTCAAGGAGGTCTTCTTCGGTGCCGGTTAAGCCGGGCGGAACGGCCGGGGGCGCGCCCCCTCTACTCGACGGACGCGTCCCTCTCCATCAGCCCGAAGACGTTCCCTTCGGTGTCCTGGACGTAAGCCAGATAGCCGACCATGGGCACGGCCGAGCGGGCCTTCACCAGTTTGCCGCCGTTGCGCGTGACTCTGGCGACGAACTCGTCCACCGAAGGCACCTCCAGGTGGCAGACGACCGGCCGGGCCGGGCCGGTTCGCTTCCTGAACGCGCCGTCAATGCCCGACTCGCCCTCCCGCGTGATGACCAGCCAGTACCCCTCCTGTTCCGAAAACTCTTCGACTTCCCACTCGAAGGCTTCGCGGTAAAACCTGGCGGCGCGCTCCGGCAGCTCGACCGTCAGCTCGAAAAAATTGACTCTCGGCATCTCTCTGTTGGCCCCTTTCTTCCGCGCGCGGCGAAGCGGAAACGGCCGCGCCCTGGGACTGACACCGGCGGGGGTCGGCGCGGCCCGATTGGCACGCACCATAACAGTTTGTTGTCACATTTTGTTGGAGCGGAGCGCCCCACCTCTCGCCGCGCGCAAGAGAGCAATCTCGGAGAAGCCGCGGCGCGCGCGGTGTGTCAGATTCGAGCCCGGCGGCTTTCGGCCGGATTCGTGTCGTCACTCTTCGGAGCAAGGGACCGCATGCCGACGGAATACCAAGCAGCTCTGACCCAGGCCTGGATGGAGACGTTGACGCTGGTAGGCTACGCCCTGCTTCTCGTCAGCGCCGCCGGCGTCTTCTTCATTCTCGTCTGCGTTGCCGTCCGGCTCGCCGACGACTGGATGTCACGGCGGGAAGCACGCCCCCGCGCGCGGTCCGTCCGTCCGCCCGTGCGCGCGGGCGCGCAGCCGGCGGCCGAGCAGGGGCGGCAGCGCCGGAGAACTTACGCCGCCGGCCGCGGGTGAAGCGCCGCGCGGCCAACTCCGCAATTTGAAAGAAGAGGCCGCCGGTGTTGTTGTGCTATCAACGTGACACCATAAGCTTTACGGCAAACTAGAAAGGAGCTGAGCCATGTCCGCTGCAATCAACACGCCGCAATTGGCATACGGGCCGCGTATAGATTTGGCGTCTTTAAGCAATCTCTACGCCCCCCAAACGGTGGAGCCCTTTACGCCCCCGCCGCCGGGGATCGACAACCTCGGCATCACCTCGACCGACACCTTCATGATCCCCGGCAAGGGCGAGTTCGTGGTCGACTTCAAGGGCTACGTCCGCGTGGCTCGCTCGAAACCGACGACGGGCAACTGGGTCGACTCCGAGGTCTACACGAACCTCATCGAGATGTGCATGCGCGGCGAGGCCCCCGGCATCGGCGAAATCGTGGTCACGCTCAACCAGAACATCCTCTCGACGGGGATGCTGCGCACGCCCTGGAGCGAGATGAACTGCGCGCAGCCGGAGAAGGCGTGCCGCATGGCCGTCGCCGCCCAGTTCACCCTGCCGCAGCTCGGGCTCACCCTCTTCAACAAGGAGCCCATCGAACTCACGATTGACAACGTGAAGGCCATCCCGCCCGCGGGCAACCCCGGCGAAGGCCGCATCTACCAGGTGCTCCCGCTCTTCAACCTGGATGACCCGGACGGCGTGCCGGCGGCCTACCTGACCGGGCTCAAGTTCGCCATGGGCACCTACATCACCGAGGCCAACATCGAGAGCATCTCTTCGGGCTCGTGAGGGGGCGGCCGCGGGTCGTTCGGCGCGGCGCGCGGCGGGAGTGCCGCACGAGGGTCCACCGACCGCGCGTGATTCGTCGCCGTCGTGGCGGCGGGTTACGCGCGGTCGCGTCATCGGGTGTCATCGCCCGCGGCGCGACGCCCTGCGCGCCGCGGGCCGGGAGGCGTCTCCGTGTCAGAAGCGACCACTCAACCAAACAACGCGGGCGAGCGCGGTAACGGCGGCGCGCGGGTGCTCGGGCACGAGCGCGCGCCCTCCGCGGACGCGGCGCGCGGGTGGCCGCCGGCCTCCGCGTTCCCCGATTTCGGTAACGCGGCCGAAGAGATTCCGCCGCTGCACCTGCCGGGCGGGATGCCGGTCGTGCGCGACCGTTGGGAGCGCCTCGTGACGGTGATCGACATCCCGGCCCCGGCCGGCGAGGTCTGGCAGGCTCTCACCGACCCGGACGCGCTCGTGAAATGGCTGGCGCTCTGCCACGGCTCGCTCGAACAGGCGGGCCGCGACTGCGTGTTGGACTTCGAGGACGGCGAGTTTTTTCTCTGCCGCGTGAAGGCCGTCGAGCCGCCGCACCTTCTCCAGTACCACTGGCGTTGGCTCGGCATCGGGCAGGCGACGCTCGTCACCTGGCAATTGGAGGCGACGCCCTTCGGCACACACGTCACCGTCACGGAGGAGGCGCTCAACCCGCCCTGGGACTGGCAGACGTGGAACGGCGGCGGGTGGCCGGGCATCCTCGACCAGCTCGCGGCCTACTTGAGGACGGGAATGTCCTGGCGCTGGCCGTGGCGTCGGATGGGGCCGTACGCGCAAGTCGAAATCCCTCTCCCGCTCTATCAGGCGTGGGACCAGCTCTTCTCAAGGCCGGCGCTGAAGTACTGGCTGCTGGCTTCCGGGGGCGAGTTGGAGCCCGGCCGGTCGATGCCGATTTTCCTCGGCGACGCGAGCGGGATGGTCGAGATGCAGGTGCGGGAAGTCGTGCAACCGGGCCAGTCTCCCCCCTCCTTCCTGCCTGCCTGCAACTTCGCGTTTCGCAGGGCGGTGTGGGAGACCGAGGTGGGCGGCAGGCTGTGGCTAGAGCCGGCCGGGTGGGGGCGCAGCCTCCTCCAGGTTTTCCACTCCAACTGGGAGAACCTGCCGCCCGGGCTGCAACTCTCGGAGCGGCGTATCGTCGCCGGCTTCTGGGCCGGCGCGATGCGGCGCGCGCTCCAGATGTGCGCGCGCGAGCCGGCGCTCCGGCCGGAGGCGACCGCGCAAACCTCCTCCGCGCCCCATAACTGGTAGCCGGCTGCTCGCCTGCGCGGCCGGGATGTGCGACCACCGGGCCGAAGGGTTCAGCACATGACAATCGCACGCCGAGAATTGGCCGCCGACCTCCCGGGACGCTCGGGCACGGTCGTGGTGAGTAGGACGCTCCGCGCGCCGGCCGAAAAAGTTTGGCGCGCGCTGACCGACCCGCCCCTGGTCTCCGCCTGGTTCGGCGACCTGACCGCCCCGCTCGACGGCGGGGGGAGCGCCCGCCTTGAGTTCGGCGACGGCGATTTCTTCCTGCTCGAAGACGTGCGGCTCGACCCGCCGCGCTCGCTCCGATACTCCTGGCGCTTCCTCGGCGTCGGCCCCCGCGACGACATCCGCTGGACGCTCGCCCCGGCGGGCGAACACTGCGTCGTCACCGTGACCGACGGGGAGGAAGAGCGCACGCCGGAGGACGCTCTACAACTCCGCAAGGGCTGGTTGGATTTCACGAGACGGCTGCGTGACCACCTGAGCAACGGCGAAAACACACGCTACCCGTGGAGGCACGACTTTGACGGCGGCATCGAGTTGCCGTGCGACGCGGCGCGCGCGCGGAAAAAACTTTTCTCCCCGCCGGCACAGGCGCACTGGTTGCCCCTCGCCGCCGGGGCGACTTTGAGCGACGGGGCGTGGTTTCACCCCGCGGACGGGGAAGAACCTGCGCGGCTCCGGGTCACGCACGTCGAATGGGAATCGCCCGACCACGTCTCCTTCCGACTTGCCGCGTCGGACTGGGACCGGCCCACCCTGTGCAGACTTCAGCTCAGCGCGCGCGCGCAGACGACGCTGCTCTCCATCTCCCACCGAGGATGGAAGTTGATCGGCGCCGACCGCCACTACCAGAAACAGCAGCGCCGCCGGTTCTGCCAACTCTGGGTCCACAAGCTCGTCGAAGCGCGCCGCCTCACGACTCTCGACGAGTAACGTCCGACAATTTTCGCAACGGAACAGCCTGGAGGTCCCGGGGGAGGCGGGCCCGGCCCGCCTCCCCCGGTCGGCGAAGAGGTTCAGTCCTGTAAATCGTCGGCGTAGTCCGAGAGTATCCTTTCGTCGAGGAAGCGCAGGCGCGACTCCAGACGGTCGGCGTTCTCCGCTGTCGGCGGGACGTTGACGGGAATGATTCCCTCGACGCCCCGGCCCTCCCTCGTCGCCTCGACCCACTCCTCCATCGCCCCGATGTAAGAGTCCAGCGCGGTCGCGGGGTTCGGGGCGTCCTCGGTCGTGATGTAGGCCGGCGGCAGGTCGCCGACGACGACCCACACCTTATCGTCCCCTCCTTCTCTCGCGGGAACGATCTCGAAGAGGAAGACGCCGAGAATCTTATCTACGCCGATTCCGAGGTACGCCGCCTTGATGCCGCGGTGCCAGTTGAACCGCTTGAGATACGCCGTGGCTTCGTCCAGCAGTTCCCCGAGCGCGGCGGTCTCCTCCTCGTCTTCGCCCCGCATGAGGGCCGCCGGCACCACTTTCGACATGTCCACCAGCGCTCCCGTCATCTTCTTCTCCTCCTCCCCCACCGCGCAGGGTCTCCGTTCTCCCGGTGTCTTCTGATGTGCTCCTCGCGCGTCAGGGGTTGGATGTTCGAGCCGTCGTCGGCCCCGCCGTCGGCCAGCGGGGTGATGTGGTCGGCGTCATAGTTACGCCCGTTCGCGTCTTTAGGCCACGACTCGCCGTGTATTTCTTCCCACTCCCTGCGGAGCCGCTTGGACGACTTCTTGCGCGGCGTGCCGGTGCCCGCCGGGCGGTCGGGATCGCCGCCGGGACGGTTGGGGCCGTCGCCGCCGCCCCGCGGCGGGTTGCCGCCGCCGCCGGAGCCGCCGCCGGAGCCGCCGGAGCCGCCGCCCGCGCCGTCGCCGTCGCCGTCACCGCCCCCCTTGCGGGGGCCCGGCCTCTTGGGACGGCCCGGACCGCCGCGACCGGGGCCTCCCGCCCCCCCGCGGCCGCCGGCGCCACGCGGCCGGGGCTTGCCCTTGGGCATCTTCCCGCGGCAGAAGACCATCGCGCCGAGGTTGGCGAGTTCCCCCGTCAGGGGGTCTTCGGCCATCATCGAGGCCGCGTAAAACATGACGCAGATGATGAAGGCCGCGATGGTCGGCAAGACCCGCGTCAACGTCCTGGTGTTGGTCTTGCTGATGTGGCCGTACTCGGCGGCGGCCATGTAGCCGTCCGGGTCGATGTGGTTGACCGGGTCTGCGTTCGCGTAGAGGTACTTGTGCAGCGAGGCGGGGTCGTCGGAGAAGCCCTCGAACGAGTCCTGCGACTGGAAGCGCCCGCGCCGCTGGTCGTAGTAGCGCGCGCGTAGGTAGTAGAAGCCGAGGTCGGCGTCGAACTGCTCGCCGCGGTAGAGGTAGCTGTTCGGCGTCGCGCCGGTCTGCGCGACGAGGTTGCCGAAGGCGTCGTAGTCGTAGGTGTCGGTGACCGCGC
>WUUC01206854.1_pt1 | contig 18090 bp, 16 predicted proteins | sample 6278441 | NCBI WGS metagenome assembly WUUC01 (sample SAMN13675441, study PRJNA597444) | soil metagenome | isolation source: soil | place: USA: Washington | collected 2017-10 | reverse complement strand
TGGTGCATCGCGTTGCCCGTTTTCGCGGCACGAACGGAGCTGAGCGAGCCTCAGCGCGGTCGTAACCAGACGAGGCGGTCGACTCCGCCGGCGGGATCCCGATCAGGTCGACGCTCGAAAGGGTCAGACCCCCGGGCTCGCAGCTTCCGAGCATCACTCCCGGGACCGCGGCGCTGGAGCGAATGCTCGCTCGCGGCATGCAGCAGTGGACGTCCTTGCCGCCCACCTTCGCGTCGATGTGCCCCGGGCTAAGCGCCGCGGGCGCGACCGAGGCTGCGCGTTTGGCGCGCGACGCCTGCATCGTCACGCAAGAGAATGGTGGTGCGCCACCATGGCGCGTGCGCGCTGACTTCGTGACACTTCGCGTTCCCGACGGGTGCATGTAGCCCACCCGGTGGGTGTCGAACGCAGCAGCCTCGGCGCGTCGGGCGTGGTGCCCCCATCAGCCCCTTTCGCGCCGGGGCTGTGTCTTACTTAGGGCTCAATCAGTCCGCGGCGCACTGCATAACGGGTCAGCGCGACGCGATTGCGCAGTCCGAGCTTCTCGAACACGTTCTGGCGGTGGCGTTCGACGGTGTTCTCGCTGATGGACAGCAGCTCGGCGATCTCGCGCCCCGTGTGTCCCTCGGCGATGAGCTTGACGATCTCTGCTTCGCGCGTCGTGAGCGGATCCTCGGGGATGGACTCGCCGCCGCGAGCACGCTCCAGGAACTCGTGGATGAGCGCGCGCTCAAGACCCGCGTAGAGGAAGGTCTCGCCGCGCATGGCTGAGCGGGCGGCGTCTACGAGATCGTCGGCGGCGGCGGTCTTGAGCACGTAGCCGCAGGCGCCAGCGCTCAGCGCCTCGAAGAAGAACTCCTCGTTGTCGTGCATCGACAGCATCAGGATCTTGAGGTCGGGTCGATGAGAGGCGAGGCGTCGCGCTGCCTGGAGCCCGGTGATGAGCGGCATGGAGACGTCGAGGATCGCGAGGTCGACGTCCTGTACGAGCGCGCGGGTCACGGCTTCAACTCCGTCCGCCGCCTCGGCGACGACTTCGAGGTCGGGCTCGCGGTCGAGGATCAGACGTAGGCCACCGCGAACGATCGCGTGGTCATCAGCGAGCAGTATTCGCGTCCGCAGCGGGGTGGTCATCCAGACTCGTATCGGTCGACGTGCAGGACGACGCGAACGCCACCACTGGCCGCCGACTCGACGATGAGTTGTCCGCCGCTGAGCATCGCGCGTTCGCGCATCCCGTTGATGCCGCCGCCCAGCCGCGGGAGCCCCTTCAGCCCGCGCCCGTCGTCCTCGATCGTCAGGGTGACGGCGCCGTTGTCCGCGCGTAGGCTCACGGTCGCTTCGCCGGCGTGCGAGTGACGGACGGCGTTGGTCAGCGATTCCTGGGCGACGCGATAGACCATCAGCTCTTGATCGGGACTGAGTCCGTTCAGCCCGTCTGGCGGTTCGAAGCGGACCTGGAGGTGTGCTGGACTCGAGATCCGCTTGCACAGGGCAGCGAGGGCGGGTACGAGTCCGAGCTCGTCCAACGCCTCGGGCCGCAGCTGGCGGGCCAAGCGCCGCACGTCCTCGACGATCGTCAGCGCGTGCTGCTCGCCGGCGCGCAGCCGGCTCCTGATTTCTGAGGGACTGTCGGCGGCGATCTCGCGCAGCTCGAGCATGAGCGCCGTGAGATCTTGGCCGAGACCGTCGTGCAGCTCGCTGGCGATGCGGCGACGCTCCTCCTCTTGTGCCTGTAGCGCCCGGCGGGCGCTATCGCGGCGCTCGTTTTCGAGGCGGTCGAGCATGTCGTTGAAGGAGTGGGCCAGGAGCGTCACCTCCGAGTCCGGGCCGGAGATGCGGATCCGGGGCCCGGCAGCCGGAGGGGCGATGCTGCGCATGCTGGCGTTCAACCGCGCCAGGGGTGCGAATGCCCGCCGCATGAGCACCAGATTGATCGCGAGCATCACGACGACGGTCGCCACGAGGATGAACACCTGCCCGTTGGCCGGCTGGACCCAGCGGGCGACGCCTGACGCCATCACGACCGCCGCGTTGGGAAGGAACAGGCGCCAGAAGAGTGAGACGTATCGCTGTGAGGAAGGAGGCGCGGCTGCTTGGCCAGGCCGTCCGTTGCCGGCCAGATCGGCGCTCTCGGCCGGCGCTGGCAGGAATGTGAGTGGCTGTCGGGTGTTCATGGCTTCCCAGCGGGCACGTGCTCCGCACAAGGAGAGTACGCCGCGCCCCAGGTGCTCCGCGATGGTGGTTTTCCATCACAGCTGCCGTGAGACGCACGTGCTGAGACGCAGGATTCCGCAGGCTCAATGAACGTTTGCCGCCATTTCCGCTGGACGGGCCGCGCCCTAGCTTCCAGCCATCCGGCCGCACGGCCGTGGGGGAGTGACCATTGGGGCAACGACCGCGCCTAGGTGCGTATGGGGGGTTTGTGATGAGGGGAAAGCGCGTCCTGGTGGCGCTCGCCGCCGCGGGGGTCTTCGGTCTTGCGCCGGTGGCGTCGGCGGCAACCACCGCGAGCGTCGGCGGCGCCGAGCTGACCGTCACCGGCAGCGCTGCCGCCGACACGATCACGGTCACGCTCCCCGGCGACGCGCTGGCGCCGCCAACGGTGGACACCCAGTATGAGGTGACGGACCCGGCGGGCGTGACGCCGGGCGGCGGCTGCGTTCAGGGCACCATGCCCGATCCCGCCGACGACACCGATCCGGCCACTCCGCCGCTGCCTCCGGTCAACGACCCGAACAAGGTGCACTGCGATCGTGGCGCGGCTCCGCGGCCTGCGTTCAACGACTTCATCGTCACGATCAGCGGCGGCGGCGGAAACGACACGATCCGCAGCGTGGCGCCGCTCACCGTTGGCGACGCCGTGTCGACCGGCGACAGGTCGTTCATCAGCGGCGGCGCGGGGGACGACACGATCTCCGGCTCCGAGAACGACGACACGATCTCGGGCGACGCCGGTAACGACGTCATCGACGGCGACGGCGGCTTGGACATCCTCTCCGGCGGCACGGTTCCCGTTATCGCCGACCCCGCGGCCCCGACCCTCAAGGTCGCCGACGTCGACTACAGCGCCGGAGGGATCAACACCGTCGGGGCTTCGGGCAACGACTCGGTCTTCGGCGGAGGCGGCGCCGACATCATCACCGACGGCGACAACACGACGGAGACTTCCGACGTCCTCAGCGGCTTCAAGTGCGCCCCGGCGCTGGTCATCGGCGGCGTGCCGTGTCCGGTCACCAGCTTGCAGAACGTCGACGTGCCCGAGGAGGACTTCGACGAGCTGTACTGGGGACATCGGACCTCCGCACAGGCGGTCACGGTCGACACTCAGGTCCCGACCGCGACGCAGGGCGCGACGGGCGAGAACGAGACGACCATCGGCATGCGCGGCGTCTACGGCAGCGCCGGCAACGACGTGCTCATGGGCCATGACGCCGACGTCGGCAACATCCTGAGCGGCAACGCCGGCAACGACTCGCTCGACGGCCGCGGCGGCAACGACGAGCTCCTCGGCGGCGACGGCGCCGACACCATCCTCGGCGGCGACGGCGGCGACATCATCAACCCCGGCGGCCACATCGTGCTGCCCGCCCCGGTCCCGAACGCGACCACGATGACCAGCGACGGCGCCGACACGATCGACGGCGGCGCCGACGGCGCGACGGCGACCGACGGCGTCGACTCGATCACCTACGCAGGGCGCAGCGACAACCTGACGCTGAACCTCAAGGTCACGACCGGTTGGGGCGCCGCAGGCGAGAACGACACGGTCACCGGCGTGGAGAACCTCACGGGCGGTCACGGCGCCGACACCATCACCGCCTCGGTGCTGCCGAGCGTGATCGAGAGCGATCCGACCGCGCCCGAGGCTCCCCACGCGGGCGAGCCCGTGCTGCCCTTCCCGCCGCCCGGCGGGTACTACGGCAACGACACGATCCACGTGCGCAACGGCGCGGCGGACACCGTCGACTGCGGTGGTGACGCGGCCGATCCCGACTCCGACACGGTGATCGGCGATCGCACGCCCGCCGACACGATCGCCGCCAACTGCGAGGTCGTCGACCTCCCGCCGCCCCCGCCGCCGCCGCCGCCCGCGGCGAGCACCGGTGGTGGCGCCGGCGGCAACACGGGCAACAGCGCCGGCAGCGGCGCCGGCGGAAGCAGCCCGGTGACGGGCACGGCTGCCGCGCAGGTGAAGATCTCGGGCGGCAGGTCGGCCGGGAGGGTAAGGGTCAAGGCGAACGGCTCGTTCACCCTGTCCAAGATCGTCATCACGTGTCCCTCGGGCGGTAAGAACTGCTCCGTCAGGACGGTCGTCGGCGCCGGGTCGGCGCGACTTGCCTCGTCCTCCTACACCCTCAAGAGCGCGAGGAAGGGCGCGGCGCGAGGCAAGCTGAGCAAGAAGGGCCTCAAGCGACTCAGGCAGCGCCGGTCGATCAAGACGAGCGTGACGGTCCGAGTCGTGCGCAACGGCAAGACGACGACCAAGAAGGTCACGGTCACTCTGCTGGCTGCGAAGAAGGCCAAGAAGGCGGCGTGAGTACGAGGCCGGTCCTGATCGCGGCCGCGCTCTGCGGGCTGGCGTTCGCGCCGCCGGCGTCGGCGCTGACGACAGCGAGCGTCAGCGGGACGACGCTGAGCGCGCAGGGCAGCGCGAGCGCGGACCAGATCACGCTGACGCTCCCGGGCGGTGACGGGATCACCCCCGACCCGGTCACCGGAGTGCCGCATCCACCTCCGGATCCCAACACAGCGCAGTACGAGCTCAGGGATCCGGCCGGGGTGACTCCGCAGGCCGGCTGCACCGGGGTCGGTACCGAGATCTCTCCCGGCGTCTTCCCGCAGGCGAACTGCACGCGCGCAGGTCAGCCGTTCGGCAACTTCACGGTCCGCATCGACAGCGGCGACAGCAGCGACTACATCCAGGCGTTCATGCCAATCCAGGCGCTCGGGGACCTCGTGTTCCTAAGCGGCGGGACCGGCGACGACGCGCTCTTCGGCTCGGAGAACGACGAGATCATCTCCGGCGACGCCGGCGACGACCTGATGGACGGCGGCGCCGGCGGCGACTTCATGTCCGGCGGCACACTGCTGAGCCACGTCCCGTCGTTCGAGGGCGCCGTCAGCCAGCCCGCCTCCTACTCGCCCGGGCCGGGCGCCGGCTGCGACCGCGTCTACGGCGGCGGCTTCGACGACCAGCTCACCGACGGCGACGAGGACACCGGCACGGCGCCCCCTGAACCGGCGAACTGCACCGCGATCTTCAACAGCGACCTCGTCGACGGCGGCGTGTGCTCGGGTGAGCCTTTGCCGGCCGGCGTGCCGGCACCCGCCGGCGTGACCACGTGCCCGGCGCTGGCCGCGAGCGTCGACAGCCCCGAGGACCACGACGCCTACATGCTGGCCCACCGCACACGCCCGCTGACGATCGACGTGCTCATCCTGACGGCGACCCAGGGCGGCCCTGGCGAGAACGAGCACATCCGCCGCATCGAGGCGATCTGGGCCGGCGCGGCCGACGACAAGATCTACGGGCGCGACGGTCACTTCGGCGACGACAGCCTGCGCGGCAACGGCGGCGACGACTACCTCGACGCGCGCGGTGGCGACGACGAGCTGCTTGGCGGCGACGGTCAGGACACCCTGATCGGCGGCCACGGCGCCGACGTGATCAACCCCGGCGGGCACATCACGTCCCAGACCGCGGCCGGCACCGTGATGGTCAACGACGGCCCGGACTACATGGACGGCGGCGAGAACAGCGTCATCGTCGGCGGCCATGCCGTCAGCGACCTCGTGACCTACGAAGGCCGCAGCGACCCGCTACGCATCGACATGACCCAGCCCAACGCGCTCGGCGCCCCGGGCGAGGGCGACACGATGGCCGGCGTCGAGGACGTCATGGGCGGCCACGCCGACGACGTGATCATCGGCGACGCGGTCCAGAACCTGATCTCAGGCGACCCGCAACCGCCGATCATCAACGTCCCGCCCGACCCGCCGCTTCCGCCCGGTCCCCCCGGCGGCCACTTCGGCAACGACCACATCACCACCCGCGACAGCGGCCCGGACACCGTCGACTGCACGGAGGGCGGCGCCGACGTGAGCGTCGCCGACGCGCTCGACGCGATCATCAACTGCGAGAACCTCCAGCGCCCCGCCCCGGCGCCAGCCGCCCCGCCCGCGTCCACCGCCTCAGGCAAGGTGACGATCTCCGGCAAGCGCTCGGCCCGAAGTTTGAGGGTCAGCCGCGACGGCTCGTTCAGGCTGACCAAGCACGTCATCGCATGCCCGGCCGGGGCGGCGTGCGCGGTTCGCACATCCGTCAACGCCCGCATGTCGGGCGCGACGGCCCGCAAAGCGCGCCTGACCAATCGGAAGACCACCTCCAAGGCGAAGCGGACCTACAACCTCGGCGGGGCGAAGTACACGATCAAGGCCGGAACAAAGGCGACCGCGAGGGCGAAGCTGACCAAGAAGGGTCTGCGCGCGCTCACACGGCTCAAGAAGGCCAGCGTGACCGTAACGGTCAGGGTCACGCGGGACGCCAAGGCCACGACCAAGCCGGTCTTGGTCACACTCCTGGCCCCAAAGGCGACCAGGGCAAAGAAGCCGAAGAGCAGGAAGGCCACGGCCGGGCCGCGCCCCTCGAGGCAGGGAGCCCAGCGTGCGTAGGGCGTCGGTCCTGATCGTCGCCGGCCTGTACGTGCTGGTTTTTTCGCCGACGGCGAGCGCGGTGACGACCGCGAGCGTCAGCGGGACGACACTGACCGTCGACGGCAGCGCAAGCCCAGACCAGATCACCATCAGGCTCCCGCGAGGCGATGGGATAACCGCCGATCAGGACGGACGGACCGATCCGCCGAACCTGACCGACCCGTACCACGTCGAAGACCCGGCCGGGGTGACAGCGGGCCCGGGATGCACGATCGACATCACGGTCCCCACCCGGCTGCTCTGCACGCGCAACGGCACGACGCACGGCAGCTTCACCGTTCGAGTCAACGGCGGCGATGGCAACGACTGGATCCAGGCGCTCCGTCCGCTCCAGGCGTACTACGACTTCGTATCCCTCACCGGCGGCGTCGGCAACGACGCGATCTTCGGATCGCAGACCGGCGACCACATCGCCGGTGACGCCGGCGACGACCTGATGGACGGCGGCGCGGGCATGGACTTCATGTCCGGCGGCACGATCAACAACCCGCTGCCCTCACCCGAGGGCGGCATCGATCAGCCAGCCAGCTACTCGCCGGGCCCGGGAGCAGGCCGCGACCGCGTCTACGGCGGCAACTTCGATGACCAGGTCACCGACGGCGACAACGACGCCGACCCGGCACAGCTGGACAGCGACATCATCGACGGCGGCGTCTGCGCCACTCCCAATGGGCCCGGCGACGCGATGCCGGCCGGGCTACCCGCCGGCGCGCCCGCCACCTGCCCGCCATTGACCAACAACATCGACGGCTCCGAGGACCACGACGCCGTGATGCTCGCGCACCGCACACGCCCGCTCGTCGTCGACGTCCTGATCGCGACTCCGACCCAGGGGGCCGCAGGGGAGAACGAGCAGATCCGGCGCATCGAGGCCGTCTGGGGCGGCAGCGCCGACGACCGCCTCTACGGCCGCGACGGCGACCTCGGCGACGACAGCCTGCGCGGCAACGGTGGCAACGACCACCTCGAGGCGCGCGGCGGCGACGACGAGCTGCTCGGCGGCGACGGCCAGGACGTACTGCTCGGAGGGCCCGGCGCCGACGTCATCAGGCCGGGAGGCCACATCACCTCACCACCCGGCGGGCCGACGGTCATGGTCAGCGACGGACCGGACTACGTGGACGGTGGCACCAACAGCACGATCGTGGGTGGGCACTCGCAGAGCGACCTCATCACCTACGACGGGCGCACCGACCCGTTGCGCATCGACATGACCCAGCCCAACGCGCTCGGGGCGCCGGGTGAGGGCGACACGATGATCGGCGTCGAGGACGTCATGGGCGGCCACACCGACGACGTGATCGTCGGCGACGCGGTGCAGAACCTCATCTCAGGTGATCCGCAGCCCTATGTCATCAACGTGCCCCCCGATCCGCCCGAATACCCCGCTCCCCCGGTGCACTCGGGCAATGACCACATCACCACCCGCGACACCGGGCCCGACACCGTCGACTGCACCGCCGGCAGCGCGGACATCCACATCACGGATGCCATCGACGCAACGATCAACTGCGAGACCGTCGACCGCGGAGTCACCGGCCCGCCAACACCGTCGTCGCCGCCGCCGCTCGGGAAGGTGACGATCGCCGGGAGAACGTCGGCCGGGAAAGTGAAGGTCAACAGGAACGGCTCGTTCAGGTTGACCAAGCATGTCGTCACCTGTCCGGCCGGCGCCGGCGTCTGCTCGGTCAGGACGTCCGTAGCCGCCCGCCTGTCGGGCGCAGCGGCTCGCAAGGCACGCCTGAGCACGAAGAAGCAGGGCTCCAAGAAGCGGACCTACAGCCTCGGCGGGGCCAAGTACCAGCTCCAGACCGGCGCCAAGACTGCGGCGAGAGCGAAGCTGACGAAGAAGGGCCTGCGCGCGCTCAAGCGGCTCAGGACGGTCAGGTCGGTCGTGGAAATCGGGGTCCGTCGGGGAGGCAAGACCACGAAGCGCAAGGTCACGGTCTCCCTGAGGGCTCCAAAGCGCTAACCCAAATCAGGAGGGATTGCAAAATGACGTCCACGACGTTCTGGAGGCGGCTTCGCCCGACTCCATCCATGGGGGTGGCCTTCGTCGCGCTGATGGTCGCGCTCGGCGGAAGCTCCTACGCCGCGGCCAAGCTGGCCAAGAACAGCGTTCAGGCCAAGCACATCAAGAACAACTCGGTGACCGGGGCGAAGATCAAGAACAACTCAGTCACCGGAGCCGACATCAACGAGGCCACATTGCAGGGGATGACCTCGGGCGAAGCCACGCACGCCGCAAAGGCAGCAGGGATCGACAAGGTGTTCATCAAGAGCGCCCCCTTCGGAGTCGCTGTCGCCCCGCAGGAGCCATGCCCCGGGACCCCGGCCGGCAGCTGCTTTACCCCCCTCACGCGGTTCACGACGGGATCTGTCAACTGCGACCCCGGTCAGGTTGCGGTCGGCGGCGGAGCGCGGCCGGACGACTACAACCTGAACACCGTCGTCGAGAGCTACCCAACGGGCGGCACCGGCTGGGCGGCCACCGTCGGCAACGACGACGTCACCCGCCCCCACGGGTTCAACGTCTTCGTCATGTGCATACCGGGCGCGCCGGCCTGACCTAGTCCGGGCGGGACCTGCGCTCGTGGGCAGGTCCCGCCCACCCGCGGCTCGCGATGAAAATGAGCTAGCGGGCCTCAACCCCCGACCTCTTGGGTGGGATTTCCGGCCGGCTATTTGCCTGGGGAGTGGCGTACCAGTTCAACGCGGTCGGTTCCGCCGGAGACGGCGAGGGTGAGTACGAGGCCGATGCCGGGGGCGTGGTAGCTGTATTCGAGCGCCTTGGGTTCCAGCGGCGTGGTCTGCTTGATCATCACGGCGGTCGGGAAGTGTCGGAAGGGCCTGCGGAAGCACGTGCCGGTCGTCGGGTTGGCGGGCATGGCGACCCCGGGCTGTGCGCCGTCGGCGCCGACCACCGAGGACCCGCGTCCGGTGAGCTTGCCGCCCTCGTACTCCTCTTCGCCGAGGTACCAGACGTTCCCGGCGCGGTCTCGGGCCGGTAAGACCAGCGGCTCCCAGGCTGCATGGGGAAGTAGGGGTTGTCGATCCTGGTCGTGAAGTCAGCCGGGTTCAGCTCGACCGACTCTCTTCCGCACGGGAGGCGACCGGCCTGGCCGTCGTCCGTCACCTGCTCATTTCTCTCCCATCTGTCAGTGGGATGCGAGCTCGAGGCCACCGTGGTCGACGCCGGGGCCGGTGGCGTGGAAGGCGGGGACCATCTCGCTGGTGACCATCCCCGTTTCGTCGGTGAGTTCGTCGACGAGCTCGAACGACTTGCGGATGCGCGGGGGCGTGTCGACGATCACGGTGGCGACCGGGACGCGGCGACGAAGCTGCCAGAAGGAGTCGCCGTGCGGTGCGTGGTCGCCGTGGAAGCCCCAGATGCCACATACCGAGGTGGCACCGATGGCCCCCCCTTCGCGGAGGCCGCGGATGAGCGCGTGGTGCAGCGGCCGGCCTTGGTGGCGCGCCTGCTCGCCGTGGTAGATCATGAGCTTCTGCCAGATCCCCAGGCCGGAGGGGTCGGTCTGGGGCAGGTGGCGTGGCTCGGCCAGGCGCACGCCGCCGCGTTTGCAGACCCGCACGCGTTCCAGCGTGATGAGCGGACGTTCGACGATGGCGCCGAGCTCGGGGAGCACGCGGGCGATCCGTTGGCCGTCGCCGACGGAGATGATCATCAGCGGGACCCGCGCGTTGGCGCCGAAGAATCGCGCTCGCTGTCGCACCCCGTGGGCGGTGCCGTCGATCCCGAGCAGCACGGTCGCGCCGTCCAGCCCGTGGCGCTTGAGCAGATCGACGACGGCGACGTGCGCGGCGCGCCGCCCGACCCGCTCGACGCGCCCGACGTAGACGGTGAGCTTGGTCGCCTCGTGCAACTCGTCGGGCAGCTCGATCGCGCCGACGTGGCCGGTGATCATCCGTGCGCGCTCCAGCGTGATCAGCCCGCCGGCGCTGATCGCCGCGATCTCGTCCAGCGCGGCCTGGACGCGCTGGCGGGTGTCGACGGCGACGGAGATGAGCGGCAGGTCCTCGGAGAGTGTGAGCTGGCGGTCGGTGTGCAGATGGTGCTTGGCGCCGAAACCTTCGATGCCGCGCAGGATCACGCTGGTCTGGAACCCGTGGCAGGCGTACGCGTCGACGAGCGCGTCTGCCACGAAGCGCCCGCCGCAACGGTCGCGCTCACCGAAATAGGTCGTGAGCTTCAGGCAGTCCTCGATCACAGAACGCCTCCGAGATGACGGCCGAGCAACGCGACGAGCACGCCCAAGACCACGCTGACGAGGAAGTTCAGTAGGCCCTGCAGCCGCTGCCCGTCCTCGGCCAGGCGATGGGATTCCAACGCCCAGGTGCTGAACGTGGTGTACGCGCCCAGCAAGCCGGTGCCGGCCAAGCGCAGGAGCTCGGTTTCGAGTGCAGCACCGACAAGCACGCCCAGCGCCAGCGCCCCGGTGAGGTTCACGGCCAGCGTGCCGTACGGAAAGCTGCTCCCCAGCCGCCCGGCGATCGCGCCGTCCAGCAGGAAGCGGCCGATCGCGCCCACGCCACCGAGCAACCCGACGCCAAGGATCACGAGCGCGCTCATCGCAGCAGGCTCGCCCGACGCACGATGTTGGTCGCCAACGCGACTGCCAGAAAGCCCGCCGCGATGCTCGCCGCCGCGTACTCCGCCGCGAGGGCGTAGGCGCGCTCGTCGAACATCGTCACCAGCTCGATCTGCATCGCCGAGAACGTCGTCAACGCGCCGCACAAGCCCGTCCCCAAGAACGGTCGGCGATACGCCGACAGCGGCAGACGCTCCTGCAGCCGCGTCACGAAATAGCCCAACAGGAACGCGCCCACGACGTTGACGACAAACGTTGCCCACGGCCACTCGGCAGGCTCGTAAGGGAACAGCTCGACGAGCTCGGCGCGGGCGATCGCCCCGAGAAAGCCGCCAGCGAAGATCGCCGCCAGCTCGCGGCGGTCGACACGCACGCCTAACGCCTCCACCGCGGCGGCTCGCGCCCGCTGGCCAGCAACGCGGCGGCAAGTCCAATGCCGAGGCCATAGCCCGCGCACAGAACCCCCAGCAGCCGACCCAACTCGCCCGAGGAGCGAGCAACCACCCCACCGCCGACAACCAGCAGCACCGCCAACACGCCTCCGTAGATCGCAACGCGCCGGCGGGCGCGCCGCCGACGCGCCCGCTCGTCGTCGCGCTCATCCCCGCCGCCCATCATCGGCTTCGGCGGCGGTGAGAAAGTGACGACTTGAACTGGCTCCATACGCGTCTCCACGAACGTCGAATGACGGTGACGTAGAGGCCATCAGCGGCCAAAGCCGCGCTTATGGAGCGAGCCTCATCGCTCAAACCCCAGGATACCCACTCAGCAGCGGCGCACCACAACACGAAGCCAAGCCCCCAGCCAGAGCCGCAGCGGAGACACGCCCGCGATCCCGAGGGCGGGCCTGAAACGTTGCATATTTGGACGTAATCGGCCCACCTCCGATCCCGAGGGACCTCCCGTTCCCTTGATCTCGAAAACACGGCTAGGCGACCCGCATCGGCATGCTGGCTGCCGAGAAAGTGGGTGAGCGGTCGTCGCGGGGTGGACTGCCGCAGCGCCCCCGACGCGGCACTCTGCGCTGTCCTCGCTGAAGCGCTCCTTCCGCGGGTGGCACCGTGGGGCGTTCGGGGGCGGGCGCGCGCGAGCGCGCCCGGCCGGGACCACACGGTGACAGGACCCGCGGCCACAAGCTCCCGGCCCTGGCAGAGGAGCACCGAGCGTCCGGCTAGCGCACTACCCGCGCGCGCACGCTGCGGCGGGCTCCGGGCGCGCCCGGGAAGGCTGCGGTCACCGTGATCGATGCTGTGACGCGGCGGCCCGGGCGCCGCAGCGTGCGGGCGAGCTGGGCCCGGGCGCGCCGGCTCAGCTTCAGGCGCAGCGGCACGCTCGCGCCCGCCGCGAGCGTGCGGCGGACGACGGGCACGCGCGCGAGGGCCGCCGCGCCGCGTGCCGGCACCCGCGTCGCGACGATCGGCCCGCTCGTCCGGACGCGGCACTGCTCGCGGCAGCGCACGCTCACGGCGATGAAGCCCTTGCGCAGCGCCCGCTGGCGTGGCGCCGCGCGAACCGTGAGCGCAGCGCCGCCGGGACCACCCGGCCCGCCCGGCCCACCGCCCGGCGGCTGCGCGCCCGGAGGCACGGGGAACGGCGTCGGCGCCGGGCCCGCGCACGCGCCCGTGGTCGAGACCCGGTACACGGGCCCGTCGACCGAAAGCGCGTACACGCGCCCGCAGCCGTCCTCGCCGAGCGAGCTGAGGTTCGGCACCGTCAGGCCGGTCGCGGCGACACCCGTCGCGCCGCCGGGGCCGAGCGTCGCCGACCACAGCTCGCCCTTGCCCCAGTCGCCATACAGGTAGCGACCGGCCAGCTCCGGCAGCGCCGGATCGCGCACCACGTGCCCGCCGATGATCGACAGCCAGCCGTCGGAGTGCAGGTGCTCGATCACCGGGCCGACGTAGCCGGCCGGGAAGTCGCCGGGCCCCGCGGGCTGCAGCGCGCCCGGGCTGAGGTCGTTGTAGCGGTAGTGGCCTTCGACGCGGTCCCAGCCGTAGTTGGCGCCGCGGCCGAGTCCACCGGCGTTCGTCACGAAGTCGATCTCCTCCACGAAGCCCTGGCCGACGTCGCCGATCGCGAGGTCCCCGGTCGCGCGGTCGAAGGAGAACCGGAACGGGTTGCGCAGCCCGTTCGCCCAGGTCTCGACGGCACCGCCCGGCCGCGGGTCGATCCGCAGGAGCTTGCCCAGCCGCGAGCCCGGGTTCTGCGCGTTCCCGCCCGGGTCGCCGGCGCCGCCGCCGTCGCCGGTCCCCGCCCACAAGAGACCGTCGGGACCGAACGCGACCGTCCCGCCGTTGTGGTTGTCGAACACCGGATGGGCGACCGTCAGCACTTCCCGCCGCGATTCCGGCTCGGCGACCAGCGGGTCGCCGGCGCTGCGGCGGTACTCGTCGATCCTGATCTCCCCGGCGGCACCGGTGTAGTACGCGTAGAAGACGCCGCTCGCCGCGTAGTCCGGCGCGAACGCGATCGACAGCAGACCGCGCTCGAATCCCGTCGAGACCGACCGGCTCAGATCGAGGAACGGGCGCGGCTGCACCACACCGTCCACCAGCAGCCTCACGGTGCCGCCCTGCTCGACGACGAACACGCGGCTCGTGTCGCCCGGCGGCGCCGTCAGGAACACGGGCTGGGCGAACGTGCCGATCTGGGCCAGAACCGGCGTCGCGGCGCCCGCCGGAGCGGCCATGAGCAGCGGCACGCCGGACAGCAGCGCGCTTGCGAGCAGGGCGACGGCGGCGGGCGAGCGCCGCCGTCGCCGGCGGCTCACGCCCGCGCTGCCCGTGCGGACTGGCGAGCGGCGCGCAGCTCCTCGCGGGCGCGGGCGATCGCGCCCTTGCGCCCGTCCTGCTCGAGCTGCGCGTAGACCTTCTTGATCTCGCCGAAGATGTCGTCGGCAACCGCCTGGCGCTGGTGGCGCGTGGGCTGGGCGACCTTCTCGTAACGGACCGGGTCGCCGTACATCACGGTCACCTGCGGGAATTCGCCCTTCTTCCAGTTGCGCACCTTCGACGAGCCGTAGATCGCCGCGGGCACGACCGGCACGCCCGACTCGAGCGCCAGGCGGCCGATGCCCGGCTTCGCCGTGTCGCTGAGCTTGCCGGTGCGCGAGCGGCCGCCCTCGCAGTACATGACGATCAGCCCGCCGCGCTCGAGGATCGTGTGGGCGGTGATGAACGCCTCGTCGTCACGGGCGCCGCGGCGGATCGGGAAGACCCCGCCGTGGGTGTAGATCCACTGCATCGGCCCGCTGAAGAGCTGCGACTTGGCCATGAACTGGACCTTGCGGCGGATCCCGGCGCCGACGAAGAAGTGGTCCATGAACGAGAAGTGGTTGGGCGCGAGGATCACGGGCCCGCTCTTGGGCACCTTGTCGGCGTAGATGCTGCGCATGCGGAAGAACGTCCACGCGTAGACCGAGGTCGCGATCCGCACGGCCTCGTACACAGGGTCGGGCTTGCGCGTGCGCGAGCGCTCGTGGAACTGGTCGAAGTGCTCCGCGGGGCGCTCGTCGAAGTACACCTGCTCCTTCATCGCGGCGAGCTTTTCCTCGGTCATGAGGCCCCTCAGATTACCCCGCCGCCCAGCCCCGCGCCCGCTCCACGGCACGGCGCCACTCGGCCAGCAGGGACTCGCGCTGATCGTCGCTCATGGCGGGCTCGTAGCGGGCGCGCTCGCGCCACCCCGACACCACGCGGTCCTGCGACCAGACCGACGCGCCGACGCCGGCGAGATAGGCGGCGCCGAGCGCAGTCGTCTCGCTCACCTCGGGGACGACGACCGGGACGCCGAGCATGTCGGACTGGAACTGCATCAGCCACTCGTTCTGGGTGGCGCCGCCGTCCGCCTTCAGCTCGGTCAGCGCCTGCCCGGAGGCCTGCTCCATCGCCTGCACGGCGTCGACGGTCTGGTAGGCGATCGCCTCCAGCGTCGCGCGCGCCAGGTGTGCCCGGCCCGCTCCGCGCGTCAGCCCCACGATCGTGCCGCGGGCGTACGGGTCCCAGTGCGGCGAGCCGAGGCCCGTGAGCGCCGGGACGAAGTAGACGCCGTCGTTGGAGTCCAGGGACTCGGCGAGCCCCTGGGTCTCGGCGGCGGCCTCGATGATGCCGAGGCCGTCGCGCAGCCACTGCACGCCCGCGCCGGTGACGAAGATCGCGGCCTCGAGCGCGTACACGGTGCGCTGGCCGATGCTCCACGCGACCGTCGTCAGCAGCCCCGGGAACGCGGTCGGCGGCCCCACGCCGCTGTTGAGCAGCACGAACGACCCCGTCCCGTAGGTGTTCTTCCCCATGCCCGGATCCAGGCAGGCCTGGCCGTAGAGCGCCGCCTGCTGGTCACCCGCGATACCCGCCACCGGGACGCTGTGCCCGTGCAGCGCCTCGGGCCGCGTCGTGCCGAACTCGCCGATCGACGGCCGCACCTCGGGCAGCGCGCGCGCGGGAACGCCGAGCAGCGCACACAGGTCGTCGTCCCAGCGGCCCTCGTTGATGTCGTAGAGCAGCGTGCGCGACGCGTTCGACGGGTCGGTCACGTGCTCGCCGCAGAGGTTGTAGACGAGCCACGAGTCGATCGTCCCGAAGACCGCGCGCCCTGACTCCGCGCGCTCGCGCAGCCCGTCGACGTTGCCGAGCAGCCACTCGATCTTGGTGCCTGAGAAGTACGGGTCGAGCACGAGGCCGGTGCGCGTGCGCACGAGCGGCTCGTGGCCCGCCTTGCGCAGCTCGTCGCAGCGCGCCGCCGTGCGCCGGTCCTGCCACACGAGCGCGCGGTGCAGCGGCTCGCCCGTGTCCGGATCCCACACGCAGACGGTCTCGCGCTGGTTGGTGATGCCGACTCCGCGCAGCTCGCCCGGCGCTACACCGGCGTCGTCGAGCGCCTCGCCGGCGACAGCCTGCGTGACCTCCCAGATCTCGGCCGCGTCGTGCTCGACCCATCCGGGCCGCGGGAAGTGCTGGCCGAACTCGCGGTACGCGCGGCCGACCAGCTCGGCCTCCTCGTCGAAGACGAGGCACGTGGTTCCCGTCGTCCCTTCGTCGATGGCGAGGATCAACGCGTGCAGGTGATCGGGGTGTCGAGCACGTCCTGGCGGTCGGGGTAGCGCACGAGCACCTGGACGGGCCACGAGCCGCCGCACGTCTTCGGCGTGCGGATCAGGTCGTGACGGATCTTCTGTACGACTCGCCTGCGCACCACCTTCCCGCGGCGGCGCACGCGCTTAGTGCGCGCGCGGCGCTCGGTGCGGCGCGCGGCGATCTCCGAGTGCAGCTTCTGCAGCGTCGCCGTGTACCCCGGCGGGAGCGGCGGCGACTGCGGCAGCGGGTCGAACGCGATGCGGATCCCGAACGGGCCGCTCGCGATCGGGATGATCCGCCCCGTGCCCGTGATCGTCTGGCCGACGATCGTCAGCTGGACGACGAGGCCCGCGAGATCGCCGACCTGCTGCACCGGCGCGAGGAAGGTTGCGCTCCTGCCCTGGTAGGTGCCGGCGCCGATCGCGCCCGGCAGCGGTCCGTCGACGCGTACCTCGGCGGTGCCGGTCCCGATGCGGCTCTCCGCGGGGCAGCTGTTCCGCTGCGCCTCGCCCGGCTCGCAGAGCTTCGCGACGGCCTTGCGGTCGAACCGGAACCCGCGCGCGGCGAGCACCGTGATCGCCTGCGGGATCCCCTGCGCGGACGAGCCCCCCGCGGCGTCCAGCACCAGGCGCGCGGGCTTGCCGGGCCGGCTCGGGTCGACGCGCACGGTCGCGGTCGTCTGTGCGGCGGCGGGCTCGACCGCCGCGGCCGCGGCCAGCACGGTCGCGAGAGCGAGGGTTCGGCGTGACATGGGGCGCCAGCCTATCGGCGGAGCCGAACGCGTCCCGGCTGGATTCGCGGCTTCGCGACGCGCTTCAGCGCCGGCTGAGCTCGACGAGCACGAAGTCCTTGAGCTGCCGCGCGCGGTGCACGAACCCGCGCAGCGACTTGCCGGTCGCGCGGTGCGCGAGGTCCAGCTCGATCTCCTTGACGCGAAATCCGGCGCGCGTCGCGTCGACGGTCATGCCGATCTCCATCCCGAAGCGCGGCGCGAACGGCACGACCACCGGGAGCACCTCCGCCCGCAGCGCCCGCTGGCCTGAGATCGGCGCCTGCAGGTCGAGCCCGCACAGCCGCTTGATGGCCTTGTGCGCGTAGCCGACGGCGAGGCCGAAGCCACCGCCGACGCGCTTGGAGAAGACGGCGACGGCGAGGTCGCACTCCCCCGCCCTTACGGCGCCCGCCAGCGCCGGCAGCTGCGCCGCGCTCTCCCCGAGGTCGCCGTCGCAGAGCACGAACACGGGCGGATCGGGCTCCAGCGCGCGACTCAGCACGCGCTGGGCCGCGAGCGTTGCGACGCCGCCCTTGCCGATCGTGCGCGGCGCGCGCACCAGCTCCGCGCGGAGCTGGAGCGCGACGTGCGCGGTGGCGTCCTTGGAGCCGTCGTCCGCGACGATCACGCGCGCGCCGGGAAACGCCTCGTCGACCGCGCGCAGGGTGTCACCCAGCCGCGGCGCTTCGTTGTAGGCGGTGACGATCACGACGACGTCGGGAGCGGCTGCGGAGGCGTCCATGGCGGCGGCTATCGTGCCAGACGCTTCCCCATCCATTGCACGAGGAGGACCGCGTGGCGGACGTCGAGGCCCACATCACGGGCACGGTTTGGAAGATCGAGTGCCAAGTGGGCGACACCGTCGAGGAGGGCGACACGGTCGTGATCCTCGAGTCGATGAAGATGGAGATGCCCGTCG
>WUUC01122636.1_pt1 | contig 18095 bp, 30 predicted proteins | sample 6278441 | NCBI WGS metagenome assembly WUUC01 (sample SAMN13675441, study PRJNA597444) | soil metagenome | isolation source: soil | place: USA: Washington | collected 2017-10 | reverse complement strand
GCGGGTCGGAGTCGAACCGACGAATAGCAGTTTTGCAGGCTGCCCTCTTGACCACTTGAGTACCGCGTCAGAATTTCATTCAGCCAGATACTGCACAACCGCATGATGATTTGATGCCACCATCCGAACAATCAATCCATTCAACCGCCCATCAAGATCGTATGAAGGTCCTCCAGAGTCACCCTCACAAATAGGAAGATCGTAGGTGATGTCCCGCCCATCAATCGACTCAACATGCGCGAGTGTCGCTTGAGCCGCGGTATGCTTATCCGAACAACCCCACCCTACTAGAATCGCGGGGTCTCCGACCTGAGGCGGATGATCAGCCCAAGTAACATCCTTTCCAGGCAACCCCGGAACTTGCAACATGAGCATGTCCCACTCAGGGTTCGGTTGATGCGCGAACGCAACCTTGCGGTTTTCGACCCACATGTTCGAAGAAGCACAATGCGCCGCTGTGAGCGCCCAGTCCTTATGGATCGTCACCGCGCTGCAACTGAACGAATCGCGTGTGATTGAAGACACCCTCACAGGCGCTGTCGCAAGCTCAGGAAGGGGCGGCAAAGGGGACGCCTCTTGAAGAGAGCAGCCGATCAGCACCAAGACCGGGACAATGAATATGGGTCTCACCCGCGTGAGCTACACCAATGGTGCGAGTAGAGGGATTTGAACCCACCCGAACTGGTTGGAAGCCAGCCATGCTACCAATAACATCTTACTCGCATTGTGGGCCTGCCATGAGAGGTGTATCCCATGGCTCATTCAGGCTCGCCCTGCCTGATGTTGCTCTGCATCGACGCGGCGGTAAGCTCACGAGATGCAGCCAACACTACGTGGTCACCGGCCACGTGGCGGAAGGTGCCGGAATCGAACCGACTGAGCCTTGCGGCCTTACCTGCATTCCAAGCAGGCTCCTGCCATTCGGATACCTTCCATAGTCCTGAGAGCGGGAATCGAACCCACCTAACGCTGTATATAAGACAGCTCCCTCAACCAGTCGGGCTTCTCAGGATACACAGAGCCCTCGATGGGAGTTGAACCCACGACCTTTTCCATACCAAGGAAACGCACTTCCGCTGTGCTACAAGGGCGAACTACAGTGGCTTACGGCCACCCCTCGGGCTCGTACGGGGCTGGTCCAATTCAGTTGTTTGGCCTATTCGGCTTTATCCCGAGGGTGAGCCACCCTGGACGCTTCCCTGTACACCGAGGTACCCACGGAGAGATTCGAACTCTCACTGCGCTGGTCTTAAATCAGCCGCCTCCTGCCAATTGGGCTACGTGGGCAAAATGGTACGAGCGGCGAGATTCGAACTCGCACTGTGCTGTATTTGAAGCAGCCGCCTCCTGCCAGTTGGGCTACGCTCGCATTGGGGTGACCGAGGGGAGTTGAACCCCCTAACACATGATCCACAATCATGCCGCTAGCCGTTTGCGTTCGGCCACCATAGTAACGTGGTGCTGATGACAAGATTCGAACTTGCACTGTACGGCTTCTAAGACCGCTGCCTCCTGCCAGTTGGGCTACATCAGCATGGTGCGAATGGCGAGATTCGAACTCGCACTGGACACGCTCTCGACGTGTTTCCTCTGCCGGTTGGGATACATTCGCATTGGTGCCGAGTGCGGGACTCGAACCCGCCTTTTGCGCCGTGTCACGACGCCGCCTTCCCCGAAGACTAACTCGGCATATTTGGTACCGGGTGCGAGACTCGAACTCGCCTAATGCGCTGTGTAAAAGCGCTGCCTTCCCCGAAGACTAACCCGGCAAACAAACTCAAGTCTCGGATGCACGCTCACGCTGATCACGCTCGTACGCGTCGGCAATCGACGTCGGCGTTGCCTTATGCCGGTGTGCATCCAAGATGATGTCGATGATCGCTCCGTCTGAGGGCTTCACTCGGATCCCGCGACGTGCGAGTAGCTCGATGGCCTCGGTCACAAGCTTCTGAGTACTCATCGCGGCCCTCTCGCTTTTAGCGAAGATTGTACAGGTACAAGAATGCAGCCCACCCTGAGTCAAGACTCTGCGGGGGCGCTTCCAAATCCATCATCAGCTCGCCGTGCTTGACTCCCATCTCCAGCATGAACTTCGCATGGAAGAACGCCTCAAGCATCGGCCGTCCGCGGAGCAGCCATTCTCGGTTGTGGCTTTGATCGAACTCGTGGCCTGTGCCCTGTTTGATGATCTCAGTGAACCACTGGTTCAACGCACGCTTCGGTGCGAGGGCCTGAAGCGCTGCAACGATCTCTGTCGTGAAGTTCTGTATCCCGTAGACCTTGAAGCTGCAATGATAGAAACGGTACACGCGATCTTCGTACGAACTGTGGAACTCGTCTCCAACGATACGCGCCAGAAGCTCCTTCAGCTCTGGTAGCTGCTCGCGTAGCTTGAAAAACAGGGCTCTCTCGTCTCTCTCTCTATTCTTCAGGGCTTGTCTCATGTTGGTCATGGTCTGTGCTCTCAGCTCGCCACGAGAGATACCACGCGTACCCTTCATGCCAATCTGAAACCAGCTCATCTTCGGTGAGCTGGCCGTCCTTCGCCAGCTGGATCAACTGCGCCCGAACATCGCCCGTGAGCCCGAGCCGCTCAGCGAGCTTCGCCTCGATACGCTCGAGCTGCGCGACCCCACCGCACTGCCGACAAGCTGGGCCACACGATCGATTCATGGCGCAGCAATACCGCTCGTGCTTGTCAGCATCGTCATCAACATCTGTGATCGCAGAGTCGAGCAGCAGACCGAGGTACTGCTTGATCTTCTCGATCCCCATCGCCTCGATGTCGACGAACACACCATCACGCGTGCGCTTGATGCAAAACTCGCCGAAGCCGAAACCCTTTTCAGAGAAGCTGAACCAGACCGACACCTCATCTGGGGTCTCCAGTATCGATTCAGTGAGCTGCTCAGGCTTCTGGTAAGCTCCCTCAAGCTCAACTTGAGTTGGAAGCCCGCTCATGATCTCATTCGCAAGGTCTGCCATGGCGACAGATTACACCGAATCGAATCTTGTGGAGCCCAGTGCGGGGTACGATCCCACATCGCCGGGGTACAAATCCGGTGCACTGCCGATTGTGCTAACTGGGCATAAGTGGTCGCTCCGGCAGGTAACGATCCCGCAGCCTAGCCACCTTATGAGAGTGGGGCACCCACCATGGGCTCGGAGCGTTAGCAAACGACCAAACTACTGCTTGGCCAGAAGAAAGTACAAGATGAGATTGAAGACAATCTGAGCCGCGATAACGATCGAGACAGCCTTGGTGACCATCGGACGTCTATCTCTCAGCTCACGTTCACGTTCACGCTCGCTCTGGCGGCCTTGCTCCAGCAGCCATTTGCGCTCACGTTCCCCTGCCTGCCACTCGCGCTCCCGAGTTACCACATTCTCTCGGACTCGGACCGCGACAACGGTTGCACCACCAGGCATCGGAGACAGATTGATCTCCGCGAGAAACTCAGTCCCATCTTGGCGCCGTCCAGCAAGATGGTCGATATGAAGCCCCATCGGCCTGGCTTTTGGGTTCAAGGCATACGTAGCCCGATGCTTCTGATGGACAGCTCGGTATCTCTCAGGGACGAGAACCTCCACAGCCTGCCCTATCAACTCAGCAGCGAGATACCCAAAAAGCCTCTCAGCCTGCGCATTCACATATTGGATCTCGCCAGAGAGGCTCACGAGAACAAGGGCGTCCGGAGCGTTCTCTAAGAGACTCCGGTAGCTCAGCTCAGACTCCTCGTAATTTTCCTCCATGGACCTTCACCTATCTCAGAATCAGAGTAACGAGCGCTCCGACGACAGCCAGCATAATGACAGCCACGAGCCCAAACACGACCTGCTTTACCGGCGCAAACTCTTCTCGCCGAATGTACTCACCACGCAAGATATCTTTGATCTCAGTGACGTCATCTCGGACGTGGCTCAGCTTGGCATCCAAGACAGCCATCCCGAACTCGACGCTCTCTTTTTTGACTCCTGATGCCACTCAGTACCCCTCTAGCCCGATGTCGTATGGACCCCCTTACACCACGGTCTACGAGCAAATTATTGCTCCGAGTACCAAATGGACGCACTGTTTGCGGGGCTGAGTTGTGAGTAGCCTGGAGCTTATACACCAAGAACGTGGCACGTCGCTCGGGACTCGAACCCGAATGAGGAGTTTTGGAGGCTCCCATCTTGCCAATTAGATGAACGACGTAGATGACCCTTGTTAGGGTCAAGAAAACTTGACTATGCCAAAGCTATGCGCCACGGGACAGACAGCAGACCAAAGTCGTCTCCTAATCGCCAGTGAGGCCCGTTGCCTGTCAGAATGGCAATCAAGTAGAGAACCAGAATCAGGATGAAAAGCACCATGACCAGCCTGTGTACGATCGGCGGGACGGGCAGCACAGACAACACCGCGGTCACTGCCCAGTAGAGCAGTCCCATGATGATCAAGGCGATGATGAGATTGATCAGAAAGGTTATCATGTTTTGGTCCTTGGCCTTGGCACCCGCTTCTCCTGAAGGGCGCTCAGCTAAGAAGAACCAAAAGTGAGTTAGTCAAAGGACCTGGTGTACCGCTACAATGTCATGTTTGACTTTGCAGCATGTACCGTCGAGGTATTCGACACCTATGTCCGGACGACCTTCAAACTCGACGGTAGGGTCTCCTGGTTTCACCCTCCGGTGCACGATCCCGACTTCATCACAGCGGCCCATTACGCCGGCTACGGGGATCCAATGCAGCACGGCCTAGAACACGATGTGGTCCACGCGTACGTCGCCGATGCTCTTGGCTGGCCGCACTCCTATTCCGTGTGGAGCGACGCACATGCCAAAGACCGCACCGCGATTCCGATGGCGAAGTGGAGCCAGCGAGTCAAAGACGAGGAGCACCTCGTTGTGTCCATGCAGCGATACATGAACACCGGCCAGCTCGATCCCTACGGCAAGCTCGAGGCCGCTTTCGGCTCAGACCTGAATCGACACGCCAAGGCTCTATTGGCGCTGCTGCGACCCTGGCTCGTCTAAAGGCGCTAGGTTTTTCCACCACGCCCCCTAGCGGGCGCTTGCTTCCAGAGGGCGAGACTCAACCCTCTTGCCAGGTGGCCATTGCGCTCGCGCGCTGATCCAAAACTTGGTGATCCCACGGGGAATTGAACCCCGCCTTCCTGAGTGAAAATCAGGTGGTCTGACCACTAACCTATGGGACCGTTGTGCTACTCGTCTCGCTTTGCGTCGTTATCAGACAGGGGATCTCGTTCGAGCTTTTTGCACTCTTCGACCCACTCCTTGACTGATCCCTTCCACCCGCGCTTTTTCAGCTCACTCGCGCGGGTCTTAACCATCCATCCTTCGTTGTCATCGTCGAGCTTGAGTTTCACTTGCTCTCCTTGAGGATTGTTGCGGGCTCACTCTTGCCGTCCGAGATGATAGACCATTCGTGCTCATCCTTGCCTGTCCAGTAGTAACCCTCGCTGGACCACATCCCCGCGACACGCGTATAGTGAATCTTGGTCGCGAGCACCACCTGATTCTCGTCGCTAAACTTATTAGCGCACTTCGCACTGTCGCTCCAAGACGAAAGACCTCGCACCTCGAGATCAACCTCAGACTGTCCCTTCAGCGACTTGGCCTGCTTGCCACGAACACCTCGGTACAGAGTCACATATCCCTCTGCGTCCATGATGCCCTCTTTCTGAAGACGCTTCATGTCCGCTCGGATCGTCGCCTGAGTTGCCTCATACTTCATGCGAGCCCATGAGTTGGGCTTCTCGAGCGCTTTGGTGAAGTCAGCAATCGCATCCTTCGATGCATCCATTTTCCCGCTCTCGGCACCTCCGTACACCCATTTTTCAGACCATTTCTCGGCCTTTTCGACAACCTCAGGGGATGCTCCGGCAGCCTGCAGCAACCGCGCAACATGCGACGGGGAACCAGGTTGAATCCGCTTTTTCGGCTTCGAGCTGGAAACTGCGCTATCGAGTTTCTTGATCAATGCAGCATCCGGCTTGGGTAGGGATAGCTTGGAACCTTTACGAGCTTTCGCAGCGCCCTCCTCCGGTTTCGTCTTTGATTTTCGCTCGGGCTCGGACTCGGGCTTTGACGACTCTGGCTCTGGCTTTGCTTCTGGCTTCGGAGCAGGTTTTGCCTCTGGCTTTGGTTTCGGGGCCGGCTTTGGCTTCTGCGCAGGCTTGGCTGGCTCGTCCTCGATCTCGTCCAAGAGATCACGGATCGTGTACTCAACCGTCTTGGACTTGCCTTCAGCCGATTTGAGCGCAGCATTCAGCGAGGCGGCCGAGACTGGAGACCCTTTGGCCAACGCATCTATCAGTTTCGAAACAGGGTCGCCCTCGCTGGCATGTGCTTTCCAATGTGAAGACAGAGTAGCTGCCACATCCTTGGCATCATCAAATTCATGCCCGCCGCCGTCCGAATGCTCGACAACCTTGTGCTTAGCCTTGTCGGCTTTCGGATGCTCTTGCAGATACTGATTCAGCGCTTGCTCTGAAGGAAAGTCTTTGGAGACTTTCGAGATCGCCTGCGCGCACAGATAACGAAACAAGACTCGAGTCGCTACATCGTTGCGGGTCATACCCTGCAGCAGTCTCACAAGATGTTCCGCCCCTTGGCACCCCCAGCCGGATTTGAACCGGCGTCGCAACGCTGAGAACGTCGCATCCTAGGCCGCTAGAAGATGGGGGTATAGTGTCCGTGCCACGAACCGGAGCCCCAACTCAGAATCGAACTGAGTCCCCCTGCGTACGAAACAGGTGCACGACCGTCGTGCTGTTGGGGCAAGAGGCATGCCGCTCGGGACTCGAACCCGAATGAGGAGTTTTGGAGGCTCCCATCTTACCATTAGATGAACGACATAAAGTGACTCGGTCAGAGAGACCCGACTCGAACGGGCAACCTTATGGACCCAAACCATACGCGCTACCAGATTGCGCCACTCTCTGAGAAACACAGTCGGGGTGAGACGACTCGAACATCCCTGATCTTCCTCCCGAAGGAAGCGCCTAACCTCTAGGCTACACCCCGAAACACGGAAATTTCGACAACCCCTTTGCAAGTCTTGCTCTACCTGTCCAGTCGCCGAATAAGCCTTGATTCATCGCCACTCTAACGCCCTCGACGAGGCACAGCCACGCTTGGTAAGGCATAGCTCCACGCACGTAGTTGCATCGAATGCACGCGGGCACAACATTCGATTGTACGTGGCCAATCGAGTTGTCCACTCTGTCAAGCGTCATGCGGATCGCAGAGCCCCCGCAATACGAGCAGGGCTGTCGCAGCGCGCCCTCGCAAAACTCTAGCGTAAGATCATTGGCCCGGCCGCGCTTCTTGTCCGACTTCCGACTATCCATCAAGACGAACCGAGGAACTAGTTTAGGGTTGAGGCGTTCTGCTGCGCTTCGATCGCGTGCCTTCTGCCATCTACCACCCCGTTTGTTTCTCTTCATCTCGCGACAGGAGGCACACAGCCGCTCCCGATTGCCTTTGCTGTTGGCGTAGAACTCTGTCACCAGCTTGTACTCGTCACACGCTATGCACCGCTTGCCAGAGGCGTCCAACTTGGCCTGGTGCCGAGCTTTGGACAGAGCCAAATCGCAAGCTTTGCAACTAGGCTGAAGCCGATCGGCGCGCTTCCGATGGACGTAGAAGTCAGTTGTAGCTTTCTCTAATCTGCATGTGGAACAACGTCTCAGCATGCTTGGGAAGGAATATAAGTACAATCCCAAACGTAGTCGGACCGGCGCGGATCGAACGCGCTACCTCTCCCTTATCAGAGGAGCTATCTACCATTGATATACGGTCCGTTGACTCCTCGATGGTGGCTCACGCTCACCGCGGACGTCGAGGGCGCCCCTTGCACTGAGAACGGCTTGGTGACCGCACGATCAGCTAAGTCTTATTGTTTGCACTTCCCGCCGTTACTCAGTGAGTGAGGCCGAACGGAAGTGACCTTGGCGCTGTATGGATCCGTCATCATGACTTCAAGACCCCAGTCCCTCAACGATGTTGAACTGAATGTGTCGGTCATGTCAAACAACGGACAGTCGCCGTTCCAATCCGAGCCGGGGTTATTGTCTCCCCAGCTCCATGCGAGCCAACCAATCTCAGCTCTCTGTGCCTCTCTGATCAACGCTCGGTAGTCGATGCTTCGACCACAGCCCGGAGGCTCACGATTGGCAAACTCTCCAACCACAAAGGCCAATCCAAGATCATTGAACTGTCGAAATGCCGCCGCGTAAGCTTCAGCGCTCATCGGGTCGTAAAGATGGGCTGAGAAGATCAGGTTACGCTCCGGGTCTGCTGCCAGAAGCGCTCTACCTTGGTTGAGCAGGCTCTGCCAATCCCGGCCACATCGGCTCGCCGCATCGATCATGAGTGGAACCCGGACACCCGCGGCTCGCATCTTCTTGATGATTCGTGAGTAGGTCGCGGTGAACGTGTTGAGGTCGGGGGCGTTGGCCTCGTTGGCGATGTTTACGATCACGTGCCGCTGGTACTTCTTGATAAGAGCTACCGCTGCTGGCGTCGTCCACGCTGCCTCAATCCCATCCATGGTCCAAGCGCAAGTGGAGTCATGAGCCTCAAGAATGGGCACCAGGCGATTGGCCAGCGCTGCTTTGATCAGCGGCTCCATCCCCGCAACGCCCTGCCCTCTTGTCACGTACCAGAAGATCCGCACCGCGTTCGCACCGGTCTTTGCGATCTCCGCCATGCTCGCGCCGCCCTCGTCGATGTACTGACCGAGCTGGTTGACGCCCTTCAAGATAACCCGCTCACCACAGGTATCATACAACTTACCCGCTTTCACGTAGTACGTGTACGCCTTGGCTGCCGGAGTCGGCGTGGGTGTTGGGGTCGGGCAAGGGCACAGCTTCACGCACTGAAGCGTGGTCTGTACCGGACACGTGATGCTGCAATAGCACGTGCTTTGGGCGTAAGCCGCGGACGTGAATCCCAACACAACCAGGATTGAGAGCAGACTTCGCATAGTGGAAACTCCACTACACACGGCCGATAAGTGCTTAGTTGGTTGCGGGACCAGGTGTTGCATCCTGGGTCAGGTCGTGATTATGAGCCACGCCCGAGAAACTATATCCACTCTTCCCGCGGTTCCTGTGCTGGGACTTGCACCAACGACGGCTCTGTTAGCTCACAGGATCACTTCTTCACAACTATCGAGATGAGGCCGCCTAACACGGCCATCAGCACGGCAGCCACCAAACCAAAGACGACCTGCTTCACGGGCAGGAATTCATCTCGACGCACGTACTCGCCGCGAAGGATGCCCTTCATCTCACTGAGATCGTCCCGTATGTTGGCGAGCTTCGCGTCAAGTACCGCGTTCGTTTCGCTGCTTTGGTGGTCCTTCTTTGCCATCACACGCCACCAGACGTCACGGCAGCGGCTGCAACCTCTGACTCAGCCTTGGAAGCGGCTACCTCAATCTTGGCTTGATTCGAAGCGTCGGTCCACTTACGGCCGAAGTAGTTGGCGACAGTCGGCAGCAACACAGTCGCGATCAACCCCTCAGCATCAGGGTGTGGGATCTTCAGTGCGACAAGTACGAACTCAGCGATCAACATGAGCAGAGTTGCGAAGAAACTCCACAACACCAGAGAAGCTGAGAGTGAGTACTCTCCAGTATCCGTCTTGAGAAGATACCAGGGCATCTTGTCACACGGCGCTTCAACTTTGTCGTTCATGAGGCCCCCTACACCAGCGGATTACTCATGAGACAAAACACAAACAAGTTAGCTCCAGGAGTTGGACTCGAACCAACATTGACCTTTCGGTACACGGTTAACAGCCGTGCGGTTTCACCATTCACCCATCCTGGAATGAGCCTCTTTCGAGGCGGTGGCTCCCCAGGGTATCGAGCCCTGCCCTCCGGATTTTCAATCCGGCGCTTCCACCTGGTTAGCTTGAGAGCCATTGGTGGACCTCGATTAGAGCGCGGCCCTCCGCTCACAAAACTTGGCGCTCCCGGCAGGACTCGAACCTGCAATACACAACGTTCGTAGCGTTGGGCCTTTCCAATTAGACTACGGGAGCATGGTCCCCGTGGAGGGAATCGAACCCCCATTACCTGGATCAGAGCCAGGCGCTCTACCATTGAGCTACACGGGAAAGTGGCTGGCGAACCAGCCGGCGCACGGGCGTACCGTGCGGGATGAATTCTATTCTTCTTCGCCCCAGCTCACAAACTCAGCAGTGCTTTCAGCACCAGCTGTGAGCAAGCGGACGATGGCTTCCTCATCTGCATCACTCAGCAGCTCCCTACGCGGGGGCCAGTCAGCAACATCGAACGCCAGCATGATGCGCCGAGACCCCCGTGGATAACGATCTCGATCCTGCGGTATGAGCCCGAAAGTCAGAGACTCTCGGTTGGCTGCGTAGTAGACGCGCATGCCGCTGATGTTACACCGATGCTTCAGGTAAAATGGTGGAGCCATGGGGCTACGATCCCCAATTTCTCGGGTGCAAACCGAGTGTCTTCCCAGTTGGACGATGGCCCCTTATGCCGCTGCGAGTACGGGTGCGACCCCCGGATAGATTCTCGACACTCGCTGTGATCTATCAGACCATCCAATAGACCTCTATCTTGGCGCCCCCGATCGGTTCTGCCCCGACTTCGACACGGCTTGACAAGCCGCCGTCCATACTAACGGACCCCGAAGGCAAACAACTTGATTTACGCAGCAGAACGCGCTACGTAACTAATCCGAGCGGCGGCCAGTGCCTTGGCAGACCTCCAGCCGCCGCTCAGACAAACGATGTTGCGAGCCAGTACCAACGCCCAGGGATCCGCCCAGCACGTCAGCGATGGCACGCACCATCTTTCGAATTCCTATTCGGTTGTCACAGAACGGATGACGTCACCATTGCATCCACGCCGATCCGGTATTCGGGGCGTTTCACGTCATCAGCTGTGCCGCATAGAGGAGTCGAACCTCTTAAGCTCGGGTAAGAACCGAGTGCCTGACCGTTTAGCTCATGCGGCGCTTTTTGTAGCTCTTTGTTTCGCCCAATACCCTCTGGGGGGTGTTGGTATTCCTCGATAGCCACACCTGCGTTTCACCGCGCTCGATGTGACCCCCAGCTCTCTAGCTATTGTTAGAGCTGGCCTCTCCCACAACATTCTCCTCAGCTCCCCATCGTCTGGCCATTTGGCCCGCTCAGCTTGCTTCCTCGCGTTCTTTGGTCTTACTCGCAGTCCAGGTGAGATCGCCTCTACTCTTCTCCGCACCGTTCTTCGATCCACTCCAAGTAACTCAGCTGTAGCGCAGACGCCGATCTCGTGTATGTGCCCCAGAAATACAGAGTCCTCCGGGTACACAGTACGAACGATTCTCTCTCGTTCACACTTAGGCTTGTCAACTTTCAACTTTCGCTCTGGAATTAAGCCCCGAGCCCTCTTTCCTCTCTCCTCCAGCTTGATCTGATTTTCTGCGTCATGATGCTCGTTGTGGCAGTTGTGGCAAAGCAATTGACACTTATCTAACTCCGGCTGAAGCTTCGCCCAAGTTCGACACTTGCCCGAGATCCCGAAGTCTTTTTGCGTGCGGTCGCGATGATGAAACACCAAGGCCGCGAGGCATTTGCGATAGCCGCACTTCTCACATTTACCGCCTTTGTATTCGACCGCCTTTGCCTTCAGCTCTCTGAGTTTGACTGACACACGCCAGCTGAAGTATGAGTTCCTCTCTTGCTGATTCATGCCTCAGTGAGGTATGAATGGAATAGTGAGACCGGAGGGACTTGAACCCCCAACCGTCCGGGTAAAAGCCGGCTGCTGCTACCAATTGAGCTACGATCTCATTTTGAGACTTAGTCGCAGCTCTTGGTTTGAGTTCTTTCATGGTTACCGTTAGTCGTTGGTTGGTCCGGCGAGGTTGGAGTTGAACCACTTACCCAAAGGGATCCGGTTTACAGCCGGACTGCGAGTACCGCTCGCATGATCACGCCGGGAAGACATACCCGTACCGGTGTCAGCTGAGCTTCGATAGCGTTCGTGTAGTGGTTCGTGTCGCGTGATCATCGTTCGAGTCTTTGGTCCAGAAATGCAAAAGGGCCGCTGCGGTTTCCCGGAGCGACCCTCGTTAGATATCCCATGGTGAGTGGGTTCTAGATCGGGGGCCGCCTTGTAAATGCCTCGGGGTTGCGCGGATTGCGGGCGGTAAACGCCGAGGCTTTAATGGATGGGGTCTGATCGCTACCGAGATAGCGCTTCGACTCGCTACCTTCCAATGACAAGCTCAGGACGCACCACATCCCCGCGGTTTTCACCGTATGGGCATGCGTTTGTATTCTGAGTTGCGTTGTCATGATGGTTCTTCGGTCGGTCGGGCTGAGCCCCTGTTGGTTTTCCAGTTGTTACACCAGCTCGCCCAACACGCAAGCGTTTCGATAAGGAAAAACGCGAGGCTTTCGGAAGAAAGTTGCAAACTGCCGTAATCGCTATGTTTTTCGACAACCTCCCGGCTTGACTCCGGTGTGGGTGTGTAGTAGCGGCTCGCCAACGCGCACTATAGGAAGCAGCCCCGCAGAACTTCTTTATAGCGAGGCAATGACATGTATGACTTCCGCGACAGATGCGCTGCCGATCCGACTCTCTTGAGCGCACTGAACGCGCTGCTTCCCATTTCTCAAGAATGGGCGAGCATGAGAAAGCGGTTCAAAGCCGCTCGTGTCCGACTCGACAAAGCCTCAACACAGTACCCCAAAGGAAGTCCGGAGCGCCGTGCTTGCGAGTTTCTCAGGTCTTCCCTCACGTATTACGAACGAGGGGACTTGGATGACACCATGATGCGTGTGATCAGTCCTCAGGTTGAGGAAGCGCTCAAAGTACTCAACTCCAGAAGCGAGAAGCCCGATGATCCAGACGGGGCACCTCTTTAGGAGCGAGTCATTCGTCGCCGCTCCCCATGAGCGCCCGCATGGCAATACCAATTAGCGCACCAAGTATGAAGCCCCACAGCGAAGCGTAGAACGTCTCAAGGATCGCAAAGTCTGCTGTCGTCATTCATCTTGAGATCCCTAAAAGTCTTTTCTTAGCCCTACTGCATGACTTCTATTCCGGAGGGCGTGCGCGGCATGCTCAAGCAAGCCAGTGGCGCCATACCGACCCGTGAGTTTACCTGCAGGTTCTATCCTCCTGTGTGGAACGCGTTCGTTGAGCTGTGGGCTCCGAAAATTCACGCGTTCGTTGAGGATGCTCTTGGTCCGTACGGTACGCAGCCTAACCCAGAGATCCATCCTCTCTCTGATGGCTTCCACATGGCCTGTGCAAATGCGAGCTTCGATTTGATGTCTGGGCAGATCTGCCTTGGCACTCACTTGGTAGATGAACCGGGTGCGACTCTTGAGAAGCTCACTCACGAGATGTTGCACGGATCATTGAGTCGATTCCCTGAGGGCGATCCGTTCTACGAAGAGGGCTGGATCGACTATTCCACCTGGATTTTAGCCCACGCTCCGATCTGGGGCTCATACCGAGATGACATGATCCACGCTGCTGCGAACAACATCCGCAATCGTCGAGAGCGCGCTCTCAAGACCGGCACTGACTACGATCGTAAGCGCTGGTCTGGAGGGCTCTACGCGATGGTCGCATACGGCCCATACATCATTCCTATGCTGCGGCAACGCAAGGCAGAGGGGAATTTCACGTGGTAGTTGACCCCGCTGTTGTGTTGCGCCGCTTCGCCGGCATGCCCCCTGAGTTGTATTGGCCAGCTGCAGAGGCAGCGCTCGCCAAGCTCCAGGACCTCGTCGCCAAAGCCACAAAGAAACCAACGGAACCAAACATACGCAAAGCTCTAAACTTTGCGTACAAGAACTACGACATTAGCATTTGGGTCGGCAAGTGCCTCACAGAGGACGAGGATGAGAAGTTCTTGGTGCAGCGGCGCGCTCTCAGCCAGGTCATGAAGAACAAGTCCGCGCCGCTTGAGACGCTCCAGGAGATGCTCGAGCGCTATGTTGCTTCAGTACGCATTGCTCTACAGTCCGCAGCACCTGCAAACTTTGTGTACTCTGGTTTTCAGATCAGCAATCCCGAACGGTTCGGCGATCGGCTGGCGCGGCAGGTTCTAGATGGGCTCGACTACCTAAGAGCCCTGTTCAAGAAGCGGGGTGTCGTCAAATTCATCGACCAGGACATCGCTCGCGTAGTGTTGACCAGCGACACGCGATCTGGGGAGGCATACTTTCACGCCGGCACCCGAGAGCTAATGATCTCCGTGCCCCGACTCCTGAAAGAGCAAAGCGCTCGCGTGCTAGAGGGGGTCGGGCGTGTTGGCGAAACGCTCCTACACGAGTTCGGGCACTACATCCACCGGGTTTATATCAAGGGCGAAGCGGAAGCCGCATGGAACGCCCCTTGGAAAGGGGTGCCGAGCCTCGCCAATCCGCATGAGATCCAGCTACCGGAGCCGAAACGCCGTGAGCGACTTGACCCTCTGGAGATCCCCACGGACTACGGCAAGACCGATATGTACGAGGACTTCGCCGAAACGTTCATGCTGTTCATGGCCGAACCACAGAAGCTGTCCACCACCGCTAGGTTCCGGATGCAGCAAGCGCTGTCGCTGTCAGGGCTGTACGGCAAGTCGGTAATGAGATTGGCACAACAAGTGGTTGCAGGTGCGAGCGGGTCTGAGTGCCGCACAAGCTTTTATGGGCAGGGCTCAGTAGAGGCGCGGCGTGGTCCGGGCCAAAAGGAGCCCCGCCGCCCATGAAAAAGATTGCCAATACGACCGAACTACAAGCTGAGATTCGCCAGATCCTTGCTTACGCACAGAGCGAGCAACCTTCGCGTGAGCACGTGGCAAAGCATCTCCAGCTGCTCAGTGCGCGAGTAGCGGGCTTCGGGAAGACCAAAGACGAGTGGGTCAGCTGGCTGGATAAGTCCATCAGCCAGCCCGGTCAGAACCTGCTGGAGTTCGCCAATCATTTCGTCGGCACGATGGGCGATACGTTCCCGCCGAACGTCAAACGTCAAGCCATGAAAGTGTACCGGGCAGCTCAACAGCTCGATCACGAAGTTGGGCAATTATTCATAGAGATGGGTCGGTGAGGTGAGCACAATGCGCAAGATCGCCAACACCACCGAACTGACCAGTGAGCTTAAGCGCCTCCTAGCCTACGCTGGATCGCACCAGCCCTCACGAGCTAAGCTGGCTTCCGAGTTGAGGGATCTCAGCATGCGAGTAGCCGTGGCCAAATCTTCGCGCGTGGCATCCGATGCTGACTCGGTACTAGACAAGGTAGAACGCCAGCTCAAGAGCAAGTTCCCAGGGCTTCACTTTTCACGCGACGTAGAGGAAGACATTGACGAGTCGCTGACAGTTGAGCCGAAAGACCGTGACCCTGACAGCTCTGTTGTGATCGTCTCAGTGAGCACGGACGCGAGCATGTCGGGGGTAACGGTCATCCACTACGGCTCGGGCTCATCCAGCAGCCGGGGACCGGAGTTTGACGGTGCGGATGCATCGAAGCTCACCGCCGCAGCCATCAAGCTGATCGAGAAGCACGTCGCCTAACCAAAAGCCTGAAGCCGCTTCCGATCGTGGTAGGGTCGCGCTTGCGATGAAAGCAACCCAGAAGATCAGCGTCTCTCTCGCGCAAGAGGACGTCAAGTGGGCGAAGGCCAGAGCAAAGGCCCTCCGAACCAGCGTTTCGTCGGTGCTGAGCGAAGCCTTGCGCCGTCAACGAAAGGCTGAAGCACTGCGCAGGCTGATTGGCGACATGGGAGGGCCAGAGGTCACTCAAGAGGAGCTTGACGCTGTCCGTGAAGAATGGAGATGAACAAGCTTTTATGCGTGGGGCTCAGTAGAGGCGCGGCGTGGGTCCGGGCCGATTAGGAGCCCCGACGTGCGCAAAATTGCCAATACAACCGAGCTACAGACCGAGCTACGCCGCTTGCTCGCCTCCTCGCAAGAAGAGTACCCTTCCCGATCACATATGGCCTCTGAACTGTCCAAGCTCGCAAGGCGCCTCGTGACCGCGAAGAAAAAGGGTGAGGTCATCGAATCCAAGTCCTGGAAGCACAAAAGCTCCGGCGCGACTGCGAGCCTGTACGGGGCAGTCCCCTGGTCGGGATCGACTGGTGACGAGAAGTCGGACTGGGAGCTTGAAACGACTGGCTACACGATCAGCTGGGACGACGGCACGATCGGAGTAGGCCGGAAGCCGTTCAAGACCAAGGCTGAAGCTCAGGCGCACTTAGACAAGATGGTCGAAAAAGGGCTCGTAGGGAAAGCCTAGTATCGGCCGAGACTCGATCCGATAACGGTCGTTGTGTTACCTTGAGGCTCATGAGTTATTCATACGACAGACGAGCCAGCGAGCGTCTCAGCCCGAAAGAGCTTGAAGACCTGATGACCGATGCTGATACGGTCGCGCGCCAAGGTGAGTCGGAAGCGAATTGGCCGGCGGCGATCCGCTCGTACGCTGACTCGGTGCGCTCAGAACACGAGTCGATCAATACTGTCGCAGCAAATTTGACCGAAGAGCAGCGCGAGCAGCTTGCGGATGCCTTAGACGCGCACGCCAAGACTTTCGATCGTCCGACATACTACACGGTCCGCGGCAAAGGCGCGACGTGGCATGCCTCCACCGAAGGCGACGCTTCGCTTTGCGGAAAGATCAAGCGTCTCCCAGACACGCGAGAAACACCGCCTCGGCAGACTGTCACTTGCCCCGCTTGCAAGCGCAAAGTCAAAGAGCTGGGCATCCACCAAGATCCTGAACAGGATTGAGCAGCAGAGCTGCTCTGGCTCCACGCAAACTAGGTGTACTTCACCTTGGCCCTGACGCGTGGCGATCTACGTCTCCCACCACTGCCGGTTCGCTTCAAACTACCGGTGAATCAACTGTGACATGGTCTGGGGTATGCCTTATCCGGTTCATTCCCCTTCAGAATCACCCTTGACCGTGTCGCCACTTAGCTCGGTACTACTACTACTTTCTGCCATCAGGTCAAAGATATCTTGAACGGGGCGCGGGTCTGATGTCCACAAAGCTTGTGCCGATGACAACCAACCAGGTCTATTCAAGCCTGCTTTCCCATAGGCGAGATGCTCAAACGGCAGCCAGTCCGCCCCTGTGTTCTCACACACAATGACTTGGCCAGGTAAAGATCGGCACCAATCTCCGAGGTGCGTGAAATTGAGCGAGCTATTGTCTTGGGAGTAATGCGTGCCGTCAGAGCCCTGATAAGGCGGATCCACAAACCAGGTCGCGTCCGGGTGCTGTGCGACTGGCAGATTCTCATACGAGACTTCATGCGCCGTCCAATGCTTGATCCTGGCCACTTGCTCCGCCAGTAACGCGCGCCGCCCCACTCCCCAATAGTTATTCGGCCGCGTACCTGCTTTACCCCAACTGCAGAGACTCTTGCATGGGGCAGTGGAGCCCGAATTCATCCACCATCCGACCAACCAACGTGCTTCCTCACAGACGCTCTCCGGCAGATCATCGACGTGCTGTACAAGCGGCAGCGACAAGATCTCGCTTGGTGAAACGCGAATAAGGTAGCGCCAGAGTGCTACGAGTAGCGGGTACGTATCATATAGAGTGACTTTGAGATCCGCGTATGCCAGTGAGTAGGTCGCGCTGCCAGCAAACGGTTCTACGATCTCAGATCGTGTTGGACGGGGATAGCGCGGGACGAGGCGGGCTTTGCCTCCAAAGTACGGAATTACGCGAGGGTGAAATGCCGACACATAAGCCGGCTACACCGCGAATCTTAGGCCGCGCGCGTCAGGTGTACATTCACCTTGGCCCTGACGCGTGGCGACCTACGTCTCCCACCACTGCCGGTAATGCGGGCAGCGCGGGAGGCCGTGACGGCGGCGACACGACGCGCCAGGGTGCCCGCCTTCCTCTTGCCAATCCAGAGGTGGGACGAGCAGCAAGCAGATCTACTTATTGAGCGCGTGAGGACGGCACCCGTGATGACCTACGACTATCGCACAGCCGCTCGGAACAAGGCCAAAGAGTCCGCATATGAAACCACTGCAGGCGAGCTGGCGCAGATCATGTTTGGGCATGACGCTTCTAAGCTCGCAATCGGTCACTACCCCGGC
>WUUC01177731.1_pt1 | contig 18098 bp, 18 predicted proteins | sample 6278441 | NCBI WGS metagenome assembly WUUC01 (sample SAMN13675441, study PRJNA597444) | soil metagenome | isolation source: soil | place: USA: Washington | collected 2017-10 | reverse complement strand
AGATGGCTGCGCTTGGGGAAGACGTTGCCGTCGAGTCGAAGGTGCGGAGGTGCGCGATGTCTGCTGCTCAGGTGGCGTCAGCCACGCGGGGTGTGGTGTTCATCCACTGCTGCCCGCCCGCCATCGGTCCCCATGTCGAATGGGCACTGGCTGGCGTGCTCGGCCGACCCTGCAAGCTGCAGTGGAGCGCCCAGCCCGCCGCGCCCGGCCAACTGCGCGCCGAAGCCACCTGGGTGGGCCCGATCGGCATGGCAGCTCGGCTGTCGGCCTCGCTGCGTGCCTGGCCGATGCTGCGCTTCGAGGTGACCGAAGAGGGCACCGGCTCCACTGACGGCGAACGGCTGGCCTACGTGCCAGGACGGGGCTTTCACCGCAGCGCGGTGTCGGCCAACGGCGATGTCGTGGTGAGCGAGGAGCGGCTGCGCGGGCTGCTCAGCCGAGCCACCTCCGCCGACGAGTTCGCCCACGGCCTGCATGAGATTCTCGGCTCGTCCTGGGACGCCGAGCTGGAGCCCTACCGGGCAGCCGGCGACGGGTCACCGGTGATCCTGCTGCACAAGGTCGTCTAGCGGGTGCATAAGGTCGTTCAGCGGGCCTCTGAAGAGCCTCGCTAGCTGGCTTAGAGCTGGGGCGCAGGCTCAGAGCTGGGGGAACAGGCTCAGAGCTTGTGGAACAGCAGCGAGGTGTTATGGCCGCCGAACCCGAACGAGTCGTTCAGGGCGGCCGTCACGGTCATCTCCCGAGCCTTGGTGGGGACGTCGACGCTCAGGCCGTCCTCGGGGTCATCGAGGTTGATGGTCGGCGGCACCACGTCGTTCAGCACGCTCAGCACGGTGGCGATGGCCTCGATCGCGCCGGACGCGCCGAGCAGGTGGCCGGTCATCGACTTGGTGCCGGTGACCACGGTCTGCTCGCCGAGCAACGCCGCTATCCAGCGGGCCTCAGCCATGTCGCCGGCCGGCGTGGAGGTGGCGTGGGCGTTGACGTGCACGACGTCAGACATCGCCACGCCTGAGCGCCGGATGGCAGCCTTGGCCGCGCGAACCTGGCCGCCGCCGTCCGGGTCCGGCTGGACGATGTCGTAGGAGTCGGCGGTGATGCCGGCTCCGCCGAGCACCGCGTACGGCTGCCGGCCGCGAGCCCGGGCCGAGGAGAGCCGTTCAAGCACCAGCACGCCGGCGCCTTCGCCGAGGACGAAGCCGTCCCGGTTCTTGTCATAGGGACGCGAGGCGCGCTCAGGGTCGTCGTTGCGGGTGGACATCGCCCGCATCTGGGCGAAGCCCGACATCGTCAGCGGATGGATGCATGCCTCGGTGCCGCCGACCACGACCAGGTCTGCCCGGTCCAGCTGCAGCAGGTCCAAGCCGTAGGCGATCGCCTCGGCGCCTGAAGCGCAGGCGCTGACCGGGGTGTAGACGCCGGCCCGAGCTCCCACCTGCAGCCCGACGTAAGCCGCCGGCCCGTTGGGCATGTTCATCGGGATCATCAGCGGCGAGACCTTGCTCGGCCCCTTCTCCAGCAGGATGTCGTGCTGGTGCATCAGGCTGGTCACACCGCCGATGCCGGTGCCGATGGCGACCGCGACCCGGGACGGGTCTAGACCGTTCTCATCAGAGGTGCCCTTGAAACCGGCGTCTTCCCAAGCCTGAGCCGACGCCACCAAGGCGGCCTGCTCGGCCCGGTCGAGCCGGCGCGCCTGCACCCGGGGCAGCACCCCGGCCGGGTCGACGGCCATCGGCGCGCCGATCCGGACCGCGATCGTATGGGCCCAGTCGAAGGGCAGAGCCACCACGCCCGACGTTCCGGCCAGCAGCGCGCGCCAGAAGGAGTCGACATCGCCGCCGAGCGGTGTGGTCGCGCCAAGCCCGGTCACCACCACCGGGTCGTTGGTGTTCACCACGGTCTCGGTCATCGTTGGCTTCCTCTGCTCTCGTCTTCTTCGGCTGCTGGGGTGCTACGTGCTACGTGCTGGGTGCTGGGTGCTATGTGCTGGGTGCTACGTGCTGGGTGCTCGGGTGAGAGCGGCTGGGTCAGCTCGGGTTGGCGCTGATGTAGCTGACGGCGTCGCCGACGGTCTTGAGCTTGGGCAGTTCCTCGTCGGGGATCTTGACGCCGAACTTCTCCTCAGCCGCCATCGCCACCTCGACCATGGACAGCGAGTCGACATCGAGGTCGTCGGTGAAGGACTTCTCGACGGTCACATCCTCCTCGGCGACATCGGCCACCTCGTTCAGGATTTCCGCCATGCCGGCCAGGATCTCTTCGTTTGTTGCCACAGGTGCTCTGCCTCTCTGCATCGAAGGCCATGCCTTCGCCTGGATCGTCGTCTCCCGGCTGGGAACGACGCCGTGCTCGGTGGTGCTTACCACGGCCAGGCCGCGGTGGCTTTGCTTGCCCGTCAGGTGTTCTGCCGTGTCAGGCCCGAAAGGCTGGCCTGTCGGGCCGAAGGCAGGCCTGCCAGGTCAAGGGCTGGTCTAGCGGGCCGGAGGCGCTAAGGGGCGAGAATTACCTGGCCCGCATAGGTCAAACCGGCGCCGAAACCGACCAGCAGAACAGGCGCGCCGCTGGCGACCTCGCCGCGTTCGAGCATCTTGGACAGGGCGATCGGAATCGAGGCCGACGAGGTGTTGCCGGAGTAGACGATGTCGCGGGCGACCACCACGTTCGGGGCGTTGAGCTTCTTGGCGATCAGGTCGATGATCCGCAGGTTGGCCTGGTGCGGCACGAAGCCGGCCAGTTGTGAGGACTCCAGCCCCGCGGCGGCGCAGGCCTGCAGGCCGACGTCTCCCATCGTCGAGGTCGCCCAGCGGAACACCGCCTGGCCCTCTTGGCGCAGGGTGGCCGACTCGGCGTCGGTGGTGATCGCGCTGGCGCTGTCACCGTCGGAGCCCCAGACCACCGGGCCGATGCCCACCGACTCGCTGGCAGTCACCACTGCCGCGCCGGCCCCGTCGGCGAAGATGATGCCGGTGCCCCGTTCCAGCAGGTCGACGTAATCGGTCAGCTTCTCTGAGCCGACCACCAGCACATTGCGGGCGTGGCCTGCGACCACCGCGTTCGAGGCCGAGTTCAGGGCGTAGACGAAGCCGGCGCAGGCGGCGTTGAGGTCGTAGGCGCCGGGTGACACGATGCCCAGCCGGCTGGCGAGCTCGGCGGCGCCACCGGGCACTTGCTGCTTGCCGGTGCAGGTCGCCAGGATCACCAGGTCGATGTCGGTGGCCGAGATGCCGGCGTTCGCCATCGCCTTGCTGGCCGCGGCCACGCCCATGTCGATCATGGTCTCGTCCATCGCGAACCGCCGCTCGGCGATTCCGACCCGGCTCTGGACCCACTCGTCGTTGGTGTTCACCCCGAGGGCGACCAGGTCGTCGTTGGTCAGCACGGTGGGTGGCTGGTAGTGGCCCAGGCCGGCTACCCGGCTGCCGGTGGATCGGGGCGGGGTCTTGAGCGTGAGGTTCATCAGGACATCCCGGTGGCGAGTTGGGCGACCGGTAGGTCGCTGGGGGACGTGGCTGCCTGCGAGTCCTGCTCTGGCGCTGCCTCTTCGGCGAGCAGCCGCTGCGCCGATTCCAGATCCGCCGGTGATTTGACGGCGATCAGCCGCACGTCGGCCAGTTCGCGCCGGGCGATTCCGGTCAGGGTGCCGGCCGGCGCGAGTTCGACGGTGCCGGTCACGCCCAGGGACCGCAGGGTGTCCAGGCACAGGTCCCACCGGACCGGCCGGGTAACCTGACCGACCAGCCTGGCCAGCACGGTGGGCCCGTCGGTGACGACGGCACCGTCGGCGTTGGACAGCAGGGTCTGGCGCGGGTCAGCCGGAGTCAGTTGGGCCGCGACGTCGCGCAGGCTCTGCTCGGCCGGGCTCATGTAGTCGGTGTGGAAGGCGCCGGCGACCTGCAGCGGCCGGATCCGGGTGCGCGGTGGCGGGTTCTCGGTGAACGCCGCGATCGCCTCGACCGATCCTGCTGCCACGATCTGGCCTTTGCCGTTGCGGTTGGCGGGCGTCAGGCCGGCGTCGAGGATGGCGGCCACCACCTCGTCGGCCTCGCCGCCGACGACGGCGACCATCGAGGTCGGGGTCACCGCGCAGGCTGCGGCCATCTCGGCTCCGCGTCGAGCAGCGAACGACATCGCCTGAGCAGGCGTCAAGGCGCCGGCGATGGCCGCGGCAGTCACCTCGCCGATGCTGTGACCGGCCAGCACGACGCTGCTGGGGTGGTCGAGCAATCGCAGCTGGCTGGCCGTGATCAGGCCCATGGCCACGATCAACGGCTGGGTGACGGCTGAGTCCCTGATCTCGTCGGCGTCAGCGGTGGTGCCCAGCCGGGCCAGATCCAGTCCGGAAAGCTCGGAAAAGGTAGCGACCTGCTCGGGTACTCCGTCCAACTCGAGCCAAGGCGCGAGCATGCCGGGAGTCTGAGAACCCTGCCCGGGTGCGAGTACGGCGATCACACTCTTTACGGTGCCCTGTCTGCGGCCCTTACGGCGAGCACGGCTCGCACAGTCTTCACACCCCAAATTTAGAGGTTAGCTACAAAGAGCGAGTTTCTAGGCGACTATGTAAGCGGTTGCGGTGCATGGGTTCCGCCAATGGGCCGGAAGTCTATTGCACGGTGTGCTGACCGTTGGCGGGGCCTGCCGAACGGGCTGTGCTGTAGCCGCTGAGCCGGCCCAGCACCAACGCCAGCTGAATGGTGAAGGCCCCTCGGGCATCTGTCGGAGCGTGTCCGCACAACTCGGCCGCGCGCCGCAATCGGTAGCGCACCGTGTTGGTGTGCACGAACAGCGCCCGGGCGGTGGCCTCCAGCGCCCGGCCGCCGTCGAGGTAGCTGACCACGGTGTCGAGCAGCACGTTGCCGGCCTCGACCAGCGGTTGGTAGACGGTTTCGATGAGTTCATGCCGGGCGCCGAGGTCACCGGCGATGGTCCGCTCGGGCAGCAGGTCCTCAGCCGACACCGGTCGCGGCGCTCCGGGCCAGCCGGCCACCGCGCGCAAGCCGCTCAAGGCCGTTGCGGTCACCTCTGCCGCGCCCTCGATGCCCGGCGCCGAGCCGCCCACCACCACCGGCGCGTCATCGAATTCCTGCAGCAGCGCCTTGGCGGCCTCGATCGGGGCGGTGATGCCTCCCAGAACGACCACCAGCCGGCCGCCGTGCACCCCGGCAAGCACATCGAAGCCGGCTCTGCGGGCGGCCCGGTGCACCGAGTCCAGCGCCTCGGTGGCGTCGAGGTCATAGCGCGCCGAGCCCACCACGGTGGTCACCGCGCCCTCGGCCCGCCAGCCCAGCGCGGCCAGTTGGCTGACCGGTGACCCCTCTTCGGTGGAGCCGACGCCCCGTACCAGGCCGTCGATGACCAGCGCCTCGAGCCGGGCGTCCCAGCGGCCCCGGGCTTCGGCCGCACCGGCATAGACCCGGGCGGCGGCGAAGGCGATCTCGCGGGAGAACCGCAGCATGGCGTCGGCGACGTCCTGCTCCTCGCCGGGCCCGGCCAGGGACGGCACATGCTCCTCGACCACGGCGATGGTCTGGCGCACCAGCTCGACCGTTTGCTGCAACGACACCCGGCGGGCCAGCTCACGAGGTGCGGTGCCGAACACCTCACCGGTCAGCCGCAGCACCTGATCGGGCGAGCGCAGCCACTCCACGAACGAGCCGATGCCGGCCTGCGCCACCAACGTGACCCAGGATCGCTGGTCGGCGGGCAGCCGGCGGAACCAGGCCAGTTGCTCGTCCATCCGGGCCAGGCTGCGAGTGGCCAGCGCGCCGGAGGACTGCTCGATCCGGCTGATCGTCGCCTCGCTCAAGGTGCCGCCCACGCGCCGAGCCTAGTGTGAGTCAGGTGAGCACGTACCTGATTCGCCGCGGCTCCGATCGGGCGCGCAGCCGCACCGAGTGGCTGGATTCGCGCCATTCGCTGTCCTTCGGCTCGCACTACGACCCGGACGACACCAGTTTCGGGCCGCTGCTGGCCCACAACGAGGACCTGCTGCAGCCAGGCCCGGGTTATCCCGAACATGCCCACCGCGACGTCGAGATCCTGACCTGGGTGGTGGCCGGCTCGCTGGCCCATCACGAGACGGCAGGGGAGTCGACGCTGATCTCTGCGGGGCAGCTGCATCACCTCAGCGCCGGCAGCGGCATTCGGCACACCGAGTCCAGCGCCTCGCAGGACCAGCCCGTGCACCTGGTGCAGATGTGGCTCGCCCCGGACGAGTTCGGGCTGGAGCCGAGCCACCAGCTGCTGCGGGTGGGCGACCGGCTGAACTCCGCAGAGCTGGTGGAGATCGCCTCCGGCCTGGCCGAGCCGGGGGACCAGGACGTGCTGCGCATCCGGCAGCGGGCCGCGACGCTGTCGGTCGCCCGGCTGCCGGCCGGCGCGACGGTGAGCCTGCCGGCAGTGCCGTACGTCCACCTGTTCGTCACTGCGGGCTCGGTGACGGTGCGGGCCCGCGAGCTGACCGGTCAGCAGGCGCTGGCCGCCGGCGACGCGCTGCGGATCACCGACGGCGGCGGCGAGCGGGTGGTCGCCGACGAGCCCGCCGAGCTGCTGGTCTGGCAGTTTGGCCAGCGACACACCTGAGCCGAGGTGCCTGGCGAGGATCGAGAGCCCGAGTCGTTAGCGTGAGCGCCATGCCGACCTCGACCGCGCCTTCGGGCAGGGCCGCGGCCGAGCATTCGGGCAGCGCTGAATCCCCCGCCGCGGCCGAGTTCTTCGCCGGCATCGGCTTGGTGCGACTGGGCCTGGAGGCCGCCGGATTTCGGGTTGTCTGGTCCAACGACATCGAGCCGGACAAGCAGAGCATGTACTGCGAGCATTTTCAGGACCTGCCGCGCAGGCACCAGTTTCACCTCGGTGACATCGCCGAGGTCCGGGGCGCCTCGCTGCCACCTGACCTGGCGCTGGCCTGGGGCTCGTTCCCCTGCACCGATCTGTCGTTGGCGGGTTCTCGGCGTGGCCTGGCCGGCAAGGAGTCCGGCACGTTCTGGCATTTCACCCGGGTGCTGGAGGACATGGGCGAGCGTCGGCCTCCGGTGATCGCGCTGGAGAACGTCATCGGGCTCGCCACGAGCTCGGGCGGCCAAGACCTCGCCGCGGCCGTCGCTGAGCTGAACCGGCTCGGCTACTCCGTGGACGTCCTCACCCTGGACGCCAGGCGGTTCGTTCCGCAATCGCGGCCGCGGCTGTTTCTGGTGGGCGCGCTGGACGCACCTGCTGACTCGCCGGTCGCCAACCCCGAACTGCGCCCGGACTGGTTGCACGCCGTGTTCACCGACCCCGCGCTGATCACCCACCGGGCGGCGCTGCCCGTTCCGCCGCCGCCGATGACGGCAGGCCTGGGCCAGCAGGTCGAGCTCTTCGGCTCGACCCACGATGCGTGGTGGTCAGCCGAGCGCACCGCCGCGTTCGTCGGGTCCCTCAGCGAGCTGCAGTTGCGCCGCCTGCACGGCATCAGGGACCTGGACAGCTACTCCCACCGCACCGCCTACCGGCGGACCCGGCGTGGGATAGCGGTGTGGGAGATCCGTCCCGATGACCTGTCAGGGTGCCTGCGCACGGCCCGCGGCGGCTCGTCCAAACAAGCCGTCGTCCAGGCTGGCCGTGGCGAGGTGCGGGCGCGCTGGATGACCCCGCGCGAGTACGCGAGGCTGATGGGGGCCCCCAGCTATCGCCTCGACGGGCTCCGGCCCAACCAGGCGCTGTTCGGCTTCGGCGACGCGGTGTGCGTTCCGGTGGTCAGCTGGCTGGCCGAGAACTACCTGCTGCCGCTGGTTCGCGGCGAGCTGCGGTCCAGGGGATAACCCCGGTGAGCAGGCTCGGCCAGTCCCGGCGGGTCGTATCGTGAGGCGGTGGCCGAAGAGTCCTGGGCATCGTCGCCGGCGGTGCGTAGTTCGATGCAGTCCAACAAGAGCAGGGACACCAAGCCAGAACTGGCCCTTCGCCGTGCGCTGCACGCCATGGGGTTGCGCTACCGGCTCTGTGAGCGCCCGCTGCCGGCAGTCCGCCGGACGGTTGACGTGGTGTTCCGGCGCGATCAGGTGGCGGTCGAGGTGCGGGGCTGCTTCTGGCATGGCTGTGCCCAGCACTACCGTGGCCCGTCCACCAACGGTGGCTACTGGGCCGACAAGGTGGCCCGCAACATCGCCCGGGACGCAGACACCGAGCGGCGGCTGGCCGAGGCAGGCTGGACCCTGCTGGTGGTGTGGGAGCACGAGGATCCGCAGTCGGCGGCTTTGCGGGTGCGCGAGGTTATCGACTCGGTCCGGCGGGGTGCCGGCTCGAACGCTGCCGCGCTGACGTCTTAGCCGGCTGCCACGGGGGCGGGCGCCGAACTGCGTGCGACATCGTCGGCCGGCGGCCGGGCGGGGCGCTGCGCGGCCGTGACGGCGGCGGCGTTGGCAGCGACGACGATGCTGATGCCTATCCACTCGTGCAGGCCCAGGACCTCGCCCAGCAGCACGATGCCGGCCAGCCCGGCCAACACCGGGTGCATGCTCATGAGCACGCCGAACAAGCGCTGGGGCACGTAGCGCAGGGCCGTGAGGTCCGCGGCGTAGGGGATTACCGAGGACAGCACGCCCGTTCCCAGCGCGTACAGCAGCGGCATCCCGATCATCCGGCCCTGCGCGACCAGCACCGCCAGCACGGGCAGGTAGGCGATGGCCGACAGGCCGGTCGCCACCGCAGGGGCTTGCAGGCCCGGCAACCGGATGCCGGCCAGGCGGTTCAGCAGGATGTAGGCCGCCCAGCACGCTGCGGCCAGCAACGCCAGGAACAGTCCGAGGTAGTCGCTGGAGGGCCCCGGCAACACCAGCACGTAGACGCCGACGCCCGCGGCTGCCGCGGTGAGCAGATCCAGCCGGGACCGTGAGCCGGCCAGCGCCACGGCCAGCGGCCCGAGGAATTCCAGCGTGACGGCCAACCCGAGGCCGATGCGGTCGATCGCTGTATACAGCGACAGATTCATCACGGCGAAGACCGCGGCGAGCAGCAGCGCAGGCCACCACTGCGCCCAGCTCATCCGACGCAGCGGTGGCCTGGCCACCGGAAGCAGGACGGCCGCGGCGACGAGCTGCCGAACGGCCACCACGCCGATGGGGCCGACAGCCGGAAAGGCGAGCGCACCGACGCCGGCTCCGACCTGGTTGCCCATACCGCTGAGCAGCAGCATCGTCACGCCCCTGCGCAACGTCCGCGGCTGGTGTTCTCGACTGCGCACCCGCTCAGTCTCACCGGCAGCTACTCACAAGTGAAATGCCTGAGCGACATGCAGCGATACGCTAGACGCATGAATGGCGTCGAGGTGCGGCACCTTCGAGCTCTCGTCGCCGTGGTCGATGAGGGCGGGTTCACCCAGGCCGCCGCTGCGCTCGGCGTCTCGCAAGCGGCGGTCAGCCGGACGATCGCCGGGCTGGAGCGTGCCCTCGGGGCTCGGGTCCTGCATCGAACGACCCGGGAGGTGGCGCTCTCGCCGGTCGGCTCACAGATCATCGGGCACGCGCGCCGAGTGGTGCAGGAGACCGCGGCGATGGTGCGCGCCGTCTCGGAGGCGGCGGCAGCGGTGCAGGTGGGCTATGCCTGGGCCGCCCTCGGCCGCCACACCACCACCGTGCAGCGGCAGTGGCGGGCCGATCACGGCGGCGCTGAACTCGTCTTCGTGCAATCCAACACGCCGACCGCCGGGCTGGGCGAGGGCCTGGTCGACGTCGCCGTGCTCCGTCGGCCCGTGGACGACGACCGGTTCGCCACGGCCCTCGTGGGTGTGGAACCGCGCTTTGCCGCGGTGGCCGCCGGGCACCCGCTCGCTCGACGCCGCAATGTCACGCTGCACGACTTCGCCGGGCGCACCGTCGCCGTGGACGGGCGCACCGGGACCACCACCGAGCAGCTCTGGCCGGCCAACGCCGCACCCGCCGGCACCCGCAGCGTGGACGGCGTCGACGAGTGGCTCACCGTGATCGCGGCCGGTCAGGCGGTCGGCATGACCTCAGAGGCGACCGCCCGCCAGCACCCGCGGCCCGGCGTCATCTACCGGCCCGTCCGCGACGCGCAGCCGGTGGCGGTGCTGCTGGCCTGGTGGCGCGACAGCCCGCCGCCGACGCTTGCCGACCTGCTTCAGCTCATCTGCCGGGCCTACGGATAACCGGCCCTTTGATGTGCGCCACTCCACTGCCCGCTCGGGCCGCTGCGACCTACCGTGGTCTGGTGCAGGACGCCGACTTCGACAAGCTGGTCAGCCTCGCCCACTCAGGCGCCATCGTGGTGCTGAGCGGGGCAGGGCTGTCCACCGAGTCCGGAATTCCTGACTACCGAGGCCCGACCGGCCGGCTGCACCCGGCCTCGCCCATGACGTTCCAAGAATTCACCGGCAGCGCGGCGGCGCGGCAGCGGTACTGGGCACGCAGCCATCGCGGCTGGCAGCGGATCGAGCAGGCCCTGCCCAACGAGGGCCACCAGGCGGTGGCCCGGTTGCAGCGCGCCGGGCTGCTCAGCGGCGTGATCACCCAGAACGTGGACGGCCTGCACCAGGCGGGCGGCGCCCGTGAGGTCATCGAGCTGCACGGCGGCCTGAACCGGGTGATCTGCTTGGGCTGCCGGGCGCTCAGTGACCGCGACGAGCTCGACGAGCGGCTGGCCGCTGCCAACCCGCGGGCCCGTGACCGTCAGAGCACCGGGCCGGTCAAACCCGACGGCGACGTCGAGCTTGCCGAGGCAGAGATCGCCTCGTTCCAGGTGGTGGACTGCCTGGACTGCGGCGGCGGCCCGCTCAAACCTGACGTGGTGTTCTTCGGCGAGAACGTGCCGCCGGAGCGGGTGGCCCGCTGTTACGCCCTGGTCGAGGCCAGCCGGCTGCTGCTGGTGCTGGGATCGTCGCTGACGGTGGCGTCGGGGTTTCGGTTCGTCCGCCGAGCGGCCGCTCGGGGAATTCCGGTGGCGATCGTCAACCAGGGCGCCACCCGCGGTGACCCGCTGGCTGACGTGCTGCTGGACGCCCCGCTGGGAAGGCTGCTGCCGGCGCTGGCCGCCGCCGCGCTCGAACGCTGCGCTTCGGACCGCCGGACGGCCTGAGTCGCTGGTGAGACTCGGGGGCAGCACCCGGCGATAGGGTCGCCCTAACGCAGTTCGGTGCCGGCGGACCGAAGGGGCAACGTTGCATGGACCTGTCACGGCTGGATGACGTCGGGGCTTTCGGCGAGCTGGCCGACGTCGAGGTCGGTGAGTTGCGCGAGCTGCAGCTGCGCCGGCTGCAGTGGTCGCTGCGGCATGCCTATGACAACGTCGCCCATTACCGGGTGGCCTTTGATGGCGCCGGGGTGCATCCGAATGAGCTGACCTCGCTGGCCGACCTGGAGCGGTTTCCCTTCACCAGCAAGGCCGAACTGCGGCAGAACTACCCGTTCGGCATGTTCGCGGTGCCCCGGCAGCAGGTGGTGCGGGTGCACGCCTCGTCCGGGACCACCGGCAAGCCGACCGTCGTCGGCTACACCGCCGACGACATCCAGACCTGGGCGTCGGTGATGGCCCGGTCGATCTACGCAGCCGGCGGCCGGCCGGGTGACCTCGTCCACGTGGCCTACGGCTACGGCCTGTTCACCGGCGGGCTGGGCGCGCATTACGGCGCGGAGAAGCTGGGCTGCACGGTCGTCCCGGTCTCCGGTGGCATGACCGCGCGGCAGGTGCAGCTGATCACCGACTTCCAGCCCCGCATCATCATGGTCACCCCGTCCTATTTCCTGTCGATCATGGACGAGCTGGCCCGCCAGGGCATCGACGCCGCCGATTGCTCTTTGCAGATCGGCATCTTCGGCGCCGAGCCCTGGACCGAGGCGATGCGCTCGGAGATGCAGCAGCGGGCCCGGCTGACCGCCCTGGACATCTACGGCCTGAGCGAGGTGATCGGACCCGGGATCGGCCAGGAGGCGACCGGGCATCCCGGCAGCCTGCAGGTGTGGGAGGACCACTTCTACCCCGAGGTGATCGATCCGCAGACCGGTGCGGTGCTGGAAGAGGGCCAGCCCGGCGAGCTGGTGTTCACCTCGCTCACCAAGCAGGCGATGCCGGTGGTGCGCTACCGGACCCGGGACCTGACCAAGTTGCTGCCGGGCAGCGCCTATCCGGCCTTTCGCAGCTTCGAGAAGATCACCGGCCGCACCGACGACATGATGATTATTCGTGGGGTCAATGTGTTTCCCACCCAGATCGAGGAACTGCTGCTGTCGGTGCCAGGGCTCTCGCCGCACTTCGAGTGCGTCCTGAGCCGGCCGGATCGGCTGGACGAGCTGAGCGTGCGGGTCGAGTCCCGCGAGCCCGACGCCGACGCCGGCGCCCTGACCACGGCGCTGGCGAACCTGATCAAGGACCGGATCGGGGTGAGCGTCACCGTGCAGGTGCTGGCTCCGGAGTCGATCGCGCGGTCGGAAGGCAAGGCAGCCCGGGTGCTTGACCAGCGCTGAGCCGATGAGTAGCAATGACGGTCGAGAATCGTGCGCCGCCACCAGGGAGTCGCAGCAGATCGGAGGTCAGTCAGACATGGATCGTATTCGGCTCGCTGAGCTCGAGGTCTCTAGCCAGGGTTTGGGCTGCATGGGCATGAGCGAGTGGTACGGGCCGGCGGACTGGGACAGCTCGATCGCCACCATCTCCCGTGCCCTCGATCTCGGTGTCAGCTTTCTCGACACCGCAGACGTCTACGGCGCAGGCCACAACGAGGTGCTGGTCGGGCGGGCGATCGCCGGCCGGCGCGAGCAGGTGCAGCTGGCGACAAAGTTCGGCATCGACCGCTCCGGCGGCGACCAGGCCCGGGTGTTTCGCGGCGAGGCCGGCTACGTCAAGCGCGCCTGCGAGGCGTCCCTGCTGAGGCTGGGGGTGGACGTGATCGACCTGTACTACCTGCACCGGCCGCCGGAGAATGCCGAGATCGAGGAGACGGTCGGCGCGATGGCCGAGTTGGTCACCGAGGGCAAGGTGCGTTATCTGGGGTTGTCGGAGGTGGATGAGCGGCTGCTGCGGCGGGCGCACGCGGTGCACCCCATCACGGCGGTGCAGAGCGAGTACTCGTTGTGGACCCGCGACGTCGAGGCGGTGACGCCGACCATGATGGAGCTCGGCATCGGGCTGGTGCCCTACTCACCGCTGGGCCGGGGCTTTCTGACCGGCACCATCGATCCGACCCAACTGGACGGCAAGGACTTCCGCGGCGCCAATCCCCGGTTCCGGGGCGAGGCCGGCCAGGCCAACCTGGCGATCGTGGCGGCGGTCCGGGCGGTGGCGCAGCGGCATGCGGTGTCACCGGCCCAGATCGCGTTGGCCTGGGTGCACGCGCAGGCCGACCGGCTCGGAGTGCCGGTGGTCCCCATTCCCGGCACCAAGCGCACCAGGTGGCTGGAGGAGAACGTCGCGGCGCTCGACGTCGAGCTCACCGAGCAGGATCGGGCCGAGCTGGACCCACTCGGCTTACAGGTGGTCGGCACCCGTTACTGAGCCGCCGCCACCGGCGCCGAATAGCGCCTTTGGTCCCTAGCCGCGCGCGTGAGCGGGCCGCCACGATGGAACCACGAGGATCTCGACATGACGAGGCGGCTGAAGAAGATGTATGGCTTGACCGACACCGAGATGGGCCGGGCAGCTGTGCGAGCTACCCTCGCTCCCTCAATACACAACACCCAACCATGGCGATTCGTGATCACCCGCGGCTCGCTCGAACTCCATGCCGACCCCGACCGCCAACTGCGCGTGCTCGACCCGCGCGGCCGGCAGCTGATGATCAGTTGCGGATGCGCGCTGTTCAACGCCCGGGTCGCCCTGGCCGCAGCCGGCTATGACGCAGTCGTGCAACGGTTCCCGGATCCGGCGCGACCGAACCTGCTCGCCCGCGTCACCCTCCCAGCGGAGACCAGCCCTGACAGCACGATCAGCCATCTGGACGCCGCGATCGATCGGCGCCGCACCAACCGCCGCGCGTTCTTCACCCGTGTCGTGCCACCGGACGTCCTACAGCTGCTAGGCGATGCGGCCTCGGCAGAAGCCGCCGAGCTGTTCACCATCGACCGGCCGGACCACCGCCTTGCCACCGCCCGGCTTAGCAGCCAAGCGGACGCGGCCGAACTCACCGACCCCGCCTATCGCGCCGAGCTGCGCGCCTGGACCACCACCGACCCACACCGCGGCGACGGCGTACTGGCCAGCACCGTCCCGCATGTCGACGCCGGCGCCAGCGGCGATCTGGTGCTACGCGACTTCGACACCAGCGGCCGCGGCTGGCTTCCGGTCGACACACGCTCAAGCCACGACCAATGCCTGCTGCTGCTCGGCACCCTCGACGACGACCGGATGGCGTGGCTACGTGCCGGTGAGGCACTGGAGCGCGTCTGGCTCGAACTCACCCGATGGGGCTATGTGGCCAGCCTGCTTACCCAGGTCGTCGAGGTGGCCCAGACCCACGAGCTGCTCCGCCTCGAACTCGGCCTGAGCATGCATCCGCACCTGCTCATGCGGGTCGGGCAGGCGCCGGACACGCCACCGTCCCCACGCCGCCCGCTCATCGACGTGATCGAGAGCCCCGGACGATCGCGATAGCTGTCGCGCCCAGATCGATCTGACCAAGCTCGACCCGTCGGCCTACAGCGTCTTCGGAGCCCGCTGCTGACCTGCCCGCTGCCGGAGCTCTGCCGCGCTCAGGTAGCGGGTCGGGCTCGGATCGCCACCCGCGTTTCGGCTGAGGCGAACCCGAGCCAGGTGTGCCGGTTGCCTGCCCAGCACCAGCCGACCTTCGGGGCGTGGCGCCGGGCCGCGCCGTCCCGGCCGGTGCCGTTGCTGATCCAGAGCGCCGGCGTGCGGGCGTCTAAGGTGCCGTTCGGTTTGCGCAGCCGGGACCCGATGGTCATGAAACAGCGGTTGCGCTCGAGGGTGTCGGGTCGCTGCAGCAGCCAGTGCAGGCCCTCGACCAAGGTCAACGGGCTCCGGCCGGCGGCGGTGATCGCGGCCAGTGCCTCGTCCGGGCTCCAGTTGCGCAGGTCGTCGCCGCGGTCGAGGCCCTGCACGAGGTAGAGCGCGCCGGCCGGCGGCGTAGCCGTCTCGATGGGGGTGAAGTCATCGACGTCCTGCATGTCCGAGACGACGAAGCCGGCGTGGCCGTCCCGGCTCAGCAGCGGGGCCAGCGCGGAGGCCGGCACCCGTGCGGGAGAGACCACCAGCAGGCTGCCTGGCGCTGAGCGGCCGGGCACGGACGCGCGCAGCTCGCCGGCGCTCAGGCCGGCGAGCTCGTGCACTCCCGCGGCGATCAGCCGCTCGACCTGCTCGGGCAGGGACGGCAACGCGGCGGCGACAACAGGGGCGACTACTGACAAGACGGCTCCTCAACTCGGTGGCGAGGCGGATCAACGCCTCACCCGAGCAAGAAGTTCCCGAGCAACTAGGACAGCGGCGCCAGCTGGACGCCTGCCGCTTGGGCACCGGTCCGTAGCCGCCCATCCCAAACGGCGAACACGGTACCGGTGGAACCCATTGCGAGCAGGCTCGCCAGGTGCACCGCGTCAGCGCCTGCCAGCGAGTGCCGGGCAGCCAATGCGCCGGCGTCGGCCGCGATGGCCTCAGTCAACTCGACCGGCCGGGTTGCCGCCCAGAAATCCTCCCACAGGGATTCGGCATTCAGCTGCTCACTCGGATCGAGCCGCTCAGCACGGCCGGCAGCGGCTAGCGCGGCGCGTACCTCCGGATAGGCCAGCCGGCTGGAGACTGCCGCATCGCAGGCGTTCCACAGCGCCGAAGCCAGCTTGCTGCCAGCTTCTTCGACGATCAGTTTCACGAAGGCGCTGCTGTCGAAGTAGACGATCGCCACCGGTGTCAGCCGCGCTCGCGGACCAAGTCAGAGACCGAGTCGGTTGCCCGCGCCCGGACGACGCTTTGCGCGTCCGGACGGTCAGCACGCCGAGGCCTGCCCAGGACGCCTTGCTCGGTCAGCCGCTCGATCAGCGGCGCCGTGTCGATCGGCAGCAGCCGCGCCACCGGGACACCTCGTTCGGTGATGACCACCTCTTCACCGGCTCGGACATGCCCGATCCAGCCCGACAGCTCGGCCCTCAACCTGCTTATCGCAACGTCCATTCACATAGTGTACAACTCAGCAGTACTAAGTTGTACACACTGTGGATAACATGGCTGGCTCAACCCCATAGCTGACAGCAGCGGCTGGTACTAGGCCGAGCCCTCAGCAGAACCGGCGTTGGCGGCGGCGACGTCGGTGATCTTGTACTTCTCCAGCGCGTCGCGGGCCGCCTCGGGCTTGACCTCGCCCCGTTTGGCCAGCTGCGCCAGCACGTTCACCACGACCGACTCGGCGTCGATGTGAAAGAACCGCCGGGCCGCGCCGCGGGTGTCGGCGAAGCCGAAACCGTCAGCGCCCAGCGAGCTCCAGTCCCGCCCGGCCGCCTGCACCCACTGGGCGATCTGGTCGGGCACCGCGCGCATGTAGTCCGACACCGCGACCACCGGCCCGCTGGTCTCGGCCAGCTTGGTGTTGATGTAGGGCGTCAGCGGCTCGGCGTCCGGGTGCAAGAAGTTGTGCTCGTCGACGTCGAGTGCGTCTCGGCGCAGCTCATTCCACGACGTCACCGACCAGACGTCGACATCCACGCCCCAGTCCTGGCCGAGCAGCTCTTGGGCACGCAGCGCCCACGGCACCGCGACCCCGGAGGCCAGCACCTGCGCCCGCGGCCGGCCTGCCTCGCCCAGCGCGGTCGAGACCCGGTGGATGCCCCGAAGGATGCCCTCGACGTCCACGTCGGCCGGTTCGGCCGGTTGCGGGATCGGCTCGTTGTAGATGGTCAGATAGAAGAAGACGTCTTCGCCGGTCGGGTGCTGCTCCGATGAGCCGTACATCCGGCGCAGCCCGGACTCCACGATGTGGGCGATCTCGTAGGCGTAGGCCGGGTCATAGGCCACTGCGGCCGGGTTGGTCGAGGCGATCAGCAGCGAGTGCCCGTCGGCATGCTGCAGGCCCTCGCCGGCCAGGGTGGTCCGCCCGGCGGTCGCGCCGAGGACGAAACCCCGGCCCAGCTGGTCGGCGAACTGCCAGAACTGGTCGCCGGTCCGCTGGAAGCCGAACATCGAGTAGAAGATGTAGAACGGGATCATCGGCTGGCCGTGGGTGGCGTAGGCGGTGCCGGCCGCGATCAGCGACGCGGTGGAGCCGGCCTCGCTGATGCCCTCGTGCAGGATCTGGCCCTGGGTGGACTCTTTGTAGGACAGCAGCATGTCCCGGTCGACCGCGTCGTACTCCTGGCCGTGCGGGGAGTAGATCTTGGCGGTCGGGAAGATCGCGTCCAGGCCGAAGGTGCGGGCCTCGTCCGGAATGATCGGCACGAAGCGCTTGCCTATCTCCTTGTCGCGCATCAGGTCCTTGAACAGCCGGACCATCACCTGGGTGGTGGCGATGTTCTGCTTGCCCGAGCCCTTCTTCAGGTCGGCGTAGGCCGAGGCCTGCGAGTCGGGCAGCACCAGCGGCTTGGCCCGGTTGACCCGCTTGGGCAGCACGCCGCCCAGCGCCTGGCGGCGCTCCTTCATGTACTGGATCTCGTCGGACTTCTCGCCCGGGTGGTAGTACGGCGGCAGGTCGGCTTCTAAGGCCTCGTCGGTGATCGGCAGGTGCAGCCGGTCGCGGAAGGCCTTGAGGTCGACCTTGTTGAGCTTCTTCATCTGGTGAGTGGCGTTGCGGCCCTCGAAGCTCTCCAGCGTCCAGCCCTTGATGGTGTGCGCCAGGATGACGGTCGGCTGGCCGACGTGCGCCCGGGCCGAGGCGAAGGCGGCGTAGACCTTGCGGTAGTCGTGGCCACCGCGCGAGAGCACCCGCAGCTGCTCGTCGGAGAGGTCCTCGACCATCTTGCGCAGCCGCAGGTCGCCGCCGAAGAAGTTCTCCCGGATGTAGGCGCCGGACTCGACGGTGTAGGTCTGGAACTGGCCGTCCGGGGTGGTGTTCATCTTGTTGACCAGCACGCCGTCGCGGTCCATGGCCAGCAGCGGGTCCCAGTCGCGTCCCCAGATGACCTTGATGACGTTCCAGCCGGCGCCGCGGAAGTAGGACTCCAGCTCCTGGATGATCT
>WUUC01058653.1_pt1 | contig 18099 bp, 15 predicted proteins | sample 6278441 | NCBI WGS metagenome assembly WUUC01 (sample SAMN13675441, study PRJNA597444) | soil metagenome | isolation source: soil | place: USA: Washington | collected 2017-10 | reverse complement strand
TGAAACAGCATGGACCGCAAGGCTGGTGGCCGGCTGACACGCCTTTCGAGGTCATGGTGGGCGCGGTTCTGACGCAAAACACGGCCTGGGCCAACGTCGAGCGGGCGATCGGGCGGCTCAAGGATGCAGACTGCCTGTCGGCGGCCGCGATAGTGAGATGCAGCGCCGCGCGGCTCGCGGACCTCATCCGGCCATCCGGCTACTTCAATGTCAAGGCAGGGCGACTGCAGCAATTCTGCGCGTGGTACCAGGCCACCGGTGAACTGGCGCGATTGCGCTATTGGCCGACCGCTAGGCTGCGCACTGCGCTATTGGCCATCAAGGGCGTTGGTCCGGAGACGGCCGATGACATCTTGTTGTACGCCTTCAATCGTCCGGTCTTCGTAATCGATGCCTATACTCGCCGGCTCTTCGGGCGCCTCGGTCTGATCGGGGGCAATGAGCGCTACGAGATGATCCGGGAACAGTTCGAACGGGCGCTGAGTCCGGATGCGCGCTTGTTCAAGGAGTACCACGCCCTGATCGTCATCCACGGCAAGAACGTGTGCCGAACCCGACCCCGCTGCGATATCTGCTCATTGGCGAGTCGCTGCCCGGCGTCGCGCGCGGGCAAGACTTACGCGGGTTCAGAGGCGTTGCCGGCGCGGGAATCGCGCGAGCGGATGGGGTAAATCTGCCCGGTAACACCTCGACTGTCGGGGCCGGCGAAGTACAGATAAGGCGGGACGACGGCCTCTGGAGCAGGCAGCATAGCCGGGTCTTCACCAGGATAGTTCTGGGCGCGCAGATTAGTGCGCACGGGCCCCGTGTCGATTCCATTAACCCTGATCGGACGATCGTTGTCCAGCTCGTCGGCGAGTATCTTCAGGAGTCCCTCCTGCCCGTGTTTGGCGACGCCGTAGGCGCCCCAGTAGGCGCGGATGCAATTGTCGGTGGAGAATACGATCGCCGGGTCCGAGGCCTGATCCAGGAGCGGGATACATACCTGGCAAATAAGAAATGGCGCGGTAAGGTTCACCATGATGATCTGCGCCCACAGATTGATGTTGTAGTGCTGGATGGGGGTGAGGCCGCCGACCTGGCCGGCGTTGTTCACTAGGCCATCGAGTCGCCCGAACTCGTGCTTAATGGTATCCCCCAGGTCGTCGTAATCCTTGGCGGTTGCGGTCTCCAGGTTCAAGGGGAAGATCGCCGGCTGCGGACCGCCCGCAGATTCGATCTCGTCGTAGACCTGCTCGAGCTTGCTGATGGTGCGTCCCAGCAGAATCACAGTCGCGCCATGCCTTGCGTATGCCTTAGCCACGGCCCGGCCGATTCCATCCCCCGCGCCGGTGACTAGTATGATCCTGTCCCGTAGCAGGTCGGCCCTCGGGGAGTAATGCAGGATGTCGGTCATGGGCTGTCTCGCAAGAGATAGGTGTGGCGCCGCTACTCCCTGCCGACCGGCAGACGCGCTATCTTCTCCAATTGCTCCAGTTCTTCGAGCTGCTCGGCCGCATGAATGCCCAGTTCGGTGAACCTTCTGGCGCCGGGAAGCACCTGTCTCTCCAGGGATCCCACCGCCCTGTTGAAGTGGTCCACGCTGCTGCTGAGGCTCCTGCCGAGGCTGACCAAATGCTCTGTGAAGGTGTTGATGCGCTTGTAAAGTTGCTCGCCCAGCTCCCGTATCTTTTCGGCGTTTTCCGCCACCGCCTGCTGGCGCCAGCCATAAGCGATGATACGCAACAGGGCGATGATGCTGGTCGGCGTTGCCAGGATGACCTTATCGCGCAGCGCGTCCTCCAGCAGGCCAGGGTCGTGTTCCAATGCGCAGGATAGAAACTGCTCGCCGGGGATGAATAGCACCACGAAGTCGGGCGAGTGCTGAAACTGGCTCCAATACTTCTTGGCGGCCAATTCCCGCACGCGCTCGCGCACGCCTCTTGCGTGACGTTTCAGACACTGCAAACGCTGCTGATCGTCCGGGGCCTCAAGCGCGCTCAGGTAAGCGTCGAGCGGGGTCTTGGCATCGACCACGATCTCGCGCTGTTCGGGCATGCGCAGGATCAGGTCCGGCCGGACAACGCCCTCGACCGTCGTCCGCTGCTCCTGCTGATAGAAGTCGCAGTGCTCCACCATGCCCGCGATCTCGGCCAGCCGCTTGAGTGTCAGTTCGCCCCACTGCCCGCGCACCTCGGGACGCCGGAGCGCCTGCACCAGATTGCGCGTCTCCGACTGCAGATGAACCTGCGTCTCGGCCATGATCTTCAGGTGCTGAGTGAGCGAGCCATAGGCCTCGGCCCGTTCCTTCTCGATCAATTGGATCTGCTTCTCGGTCTTCTCCAGCGCCTCGCGGATCGGCCCGATCAGCGTCTCTACGGCCTTCTCCTTTTTCTCCAGTCCCGCCTCCGCCTGCAGTTGGAAGCGGCGGAGGTTCTCCTGGGCCAGGCGCAGAAAGGCCTCGTTGTTCTCCTTGAGCGCTTGATTAGAGAGCGCGGCGAAGCTGTCCTTCAGTTGGCTACGTGCCTGTTCGAGCGCCTGCTCCCGCTGCTGATAACGCTGTTGCTCAACATCAAGCCTGGCGTTCAACTGCGCGACCTCGCGTTGCAGATTCGTGCACTCGCGGTTCTTCAAGAGCAGGACGAGCCAGGCGCCCAACACCAGTCCGAGCAGGAAGGTGGCTGCCATGATCACCAATGTCTCCGTAGCCAAGCCGCTCATCCCGTTGCCTCGGCGGCCGGTGTGCTGGTATCTAGCCACGACGGCAGGTCGGATGGGCTTGCGATTACGTCATCGGCACCCCACGCATATGGATCCTCGCGATCGCTGATGTAACCGTACAGCGCCACCAAGGTCACCATGCCAGCCGCTTCGCCCGCCTGGATGTCGCGTGGATCGTCGCCGATGTAGACGCAGGTCCCGGGGCTGCGGCCGCAGCACGTACAGGCATGCAAGAGCGGCTTCGGGTGCGGCTTACGCTGATCGGTCGTATCGCCACTGACGATGCACGCGGCGCGCGCCGTGAGGCCCAAGGCCTCCATGAGTTTGTCCGTCAGCCAAGCCGGCTTGTTCGTGACCACGCCCCAACTGAGCCCAGACTCCTCGAGGTACCGCAGCACCTCGGACATCTCGGGGAACAGCTGGGTCTCCACGCACAAGGCCGCGGCGTAGATGTCCAGGAATCGCTTACGCAGGCGCTCAAACTCGTCTTCCGGTAGATCACTGCCAAAAGCGAGGCGGATCAGCGCCGCTGCCCCTCGGGACACATGGTTCCGGACCACTGGAAACTCGAGCGCACCGCGGCCTTCTTCACGCAAGAGCACGTTCAAGGCGCTCGCCATGTCCGGCGCGGTATCGGCCAGGGTGCCGTCGAGATCGAACAGCACTGTGTCTATGCTTCTGGAATGCCTATTCCTCACTCCTTCTGCTCCTTGCGGGCATGCAGGATGTAGTTCACGCTCACGTCGCGCCCAAGTCCATAGCGCCGGCTAAACGGGTTATAGCTCATGCCCACCAGGTCTGCGACGTCCAGCCGCGCATCACGCGCCCAGCGACTGAGTTCGGACGGTCGTATGAAGTTGGCGAATTCGTGCGTGCCCTTGGGCAAGAGCCCCAACACATACTCGGCGCCAACGATCGCAAACAGGAAGGACTTCGGATTCCGATTGACAGTCGAGAAAAACACGTGACCACCTGGCTTTGCGAGCCGGCTGCAGGCGTCGACCACCGCGGCGGGGTCCGGCACGTGCTCGAGCATCTCCATGCAGGTCACGACGTCGAAGGATTGCGGCTCGCTGGCCGCAAGTTCCTCGGCCGCGATTAACCGATAATCGATCGTCAGGCCTGACGCTTCCATGTGTCGCCTGGCCGCACGCAGCGACGCTTCTGCGAGGTCTATGCCCGTCACCTGGGCGCCCTTGCGCGCCATGGCCTCGGCCAGGATGCCGCCGCCGCACCCCACGTCCAGCACCATTTTGCTCTTCAGCCGCGCGCGCAGGTCGATGTAGTCGAGCCGCAGCGGATTGATCTCGTGCAGCGGTTTGAATTCACCTGTCGCGTCCCACCATTGATGCGCCAGGTCTTCGAATTTGCCGATCTCGGCGGGATCGGCGTTCAGTTCTCTGGGTTGCATAGCGGTACCACTTATAGATGCCGTCGGCAGGGCAAGCCCCAGCGCGCCGCATCATCCTCGATATTCTTGAACGCGCGCGTTCCACTCCAGGGTCTTGGCGCGTAACTCCGACTCATCGATAGTTGTGAGCTGCCGGTCTTTCAGCAGATGCTGGCCACCTACCCACACGTCGGTAACCTTGTCGCGACTGATGGCGTACACGATCTGCGATACAGGATCGTATAGGGGCATGACCTCTATGTCATCCATGCGCAGCGCAACGATGTCCGCGCATTTGCCCGCTTCCAACGACCCTACCTTATCCGCCAGCCCGAGCGCCGCGGCGCCGTTCAAGGTCGCCATGCGCAAGGCGTCCGCAGCCGGCAGCGCTGTGGTTTCACCCGACACGGCCTTGGCCAAGAGCGCCGCCGTGCGCATTTCGGCGAACATATCGAGATCGTTATTGCTGGCGGCGCCATCGGTGCCCAAGGCCACGTTGACCCCTGCCTGCGCCAATTTGTGCACGGGACAAAAGCCGCTTGCGAGCTTGAGGTTAGATTCGGGGCAGTGGATGACGTGCCCGCCCGCGGTGGAAAACTCTTCGATATCGGTGTCGGTCAGCTGCGCCATATGCACAGCCAGCAATGCAGGGGACATCAGGCCGAGCGCCGCGAGCCTCTGTAATGGGCGTCCACCGTGGGCCTTAATGCCTTCGGCAATCTCGCCAGCCGTTTCATGTACGTGCATGTGTACGCGGATGTCCAACTCGTCCGCATACGTCCGGATGCGTGTCAGCGGCTCATCGGCCACCGTGTACGGCGCATGCGGCGCAAAGGCGGTCGAGATCAGGGCGTCACCCTTGTATTCATCGTGCACCGCGAGCGCCTTGCTGATGTACTCATCGACGGAACGCGCATAGACAGTCGGGAAGTCGATCAGGATGAGGCCCACGCACGCGCGTATGCCTGCGGCGGTGGCCGCCCGTGCCGCGATCTCGGGATAGAAATACATGTCGTTGAAGCATGTCGTCCCGCTGCGCAGCATCTCGGCGATCGCAAGAGAGGTGCCGTCATAGGTGAAACGCTCGTCGACCCAGCGGGCCTCTGCAGGCCAGATGTGCTCCTTGAGCCAGGTCATCAGCGGGAGATCGTCCGCCAAGCCCCGGAACAGACTCATGGCGGCATGCGTATGCGCGTTGACGAGCCCGGGGATCAGGGCGTGCGCGCCAAGCTCGTACCGTGACTGCGCCCGGTAGCGGTTCCCGGCCTCGGCACCGGGCAGGATATCGACGATGCGCCCGTGATCGATCGCAATGGCGTGATGCTCTAGAACGGCATTCCGCGGTTCAACCGGGATGACCCAGCGCGCTATCAATAAGGTCTCGACCGTTCGCATTGCGGAAGACTATACAACCGAAGTCGGCCCCGCAACGAGCAGCCGCAGTTGTGCGCGGAGGGCAGTGCCGTGAGCAGAAAATTGAGAGAGCAGGAAAGTGAGATGCGGCGCACCAGCGCGCCGACCACAGGATCTAGCCGTTTGATATGAGCGGAGAATACGCCCGTGACCCTCTGCGGATCACGGGCGGAGCATTCTTTACGGCGCCGGTGTCACGGTGTTGATTGCGCGGACCTCCACTTCAACGCGGCGGTTTTGTGCACGGCCCTCGGGCGTGTCGTTGCTCGCGATCGGAACGGTCTCGCCGTAACCTTGAGTCACGATGACGTTAGGATCCAGTCCCTCCTCGACGAACGCCTTCTTGACAGTGGCCGCGCGCCTCATCGAAAGGTCCATGTTGTACTCCTCCGTTCCGATGCTGTCGGTGTGCCCGCCGACGTAGATCGCCTCGATGTCGTCCACGCCTTGCAGCCTTCTCGCCAGCTCGCGCACCAGACGGTCGCCTTCTGGCTTCAGCTCAGCGCTGTCAAATGCAAAGTGTGTGTCGCCCGCAAGGTTGATCTTCTCAACGCGGGGCTCCGGTGGAGGTGGTGGTGGAGCAACAGGTTCTGGTTGGGCCACTCGCTTGGGCTTTGGTTTTGGCACCAGATCGGGATCGCACTCCCTGATCGCATCGGCTTCCGTCCAGGTCGGCTTCTTCCAACACTCGCCCTCGCCGTTCTTGTAGACGTCCCCATCGGGATTGGTCCAATAAGCACCTATATCGGCGTACGCCATCGGCGTGAACAACAAGCCGCAGAAGATGGCTGCGATTGCTTGGTATTTGAGTTTCATCGCGGTCTCCGTGGTATCTTGAGGATGTGGGTGTAACAGGCTGGCTCAACAGATTTGTGCGTGGACTGCATGGTGGATGCGCGTGTCCTGGTGGAACGAGCGGATGATGATAAGAACTCGGTGCCACGTCAAGGATGTATTTTTGTCGCACATGAATGGAGGCATGAATGCAACAGTACGATGAAGTCAGGGCGGCGCAATGGGTCGCGGACCGTTTGCGCCTTCTGGACCAGCGGAAGCTGCCGACCTCCATTGAGTATCTCGACCTCCATCGCTGCGAGGACGTTGTGGCGGCCATCGCCGACATGGTGGTCCGAGGCGCGCCAGCGATCGGCATCGTCGCGGCCTACGGCGCCGCACTGGCTGGGAGGACGCGCTACGCGGAGGCCCCGAGCCGCTGGAAGCAGAATATTCAGCCCGACCTCGATATGCTCGCAGCAGCTCGCCCTACGGCCGTGAACCTGCGTTGGGCGCTCGATCGCATGAGAGCCTTGGTCGATACGCTGGGCGCCGATCCGTTCGAACCATTGCTGGCGGAGGCCAAGCGCATTCACGATGAGGATATTTCTGCCAACTACCGGATGGGCGAGCTGGGTGCAGCGTTGCTGAACGATACGTCGGTGCTCACCCACTGCAACACGGGCTCGCTTGCCACCGGGGGCTACGGCACGGCGCTAGGTGTAATTCGCAGTGGGTTCAGAGCCGGGCGCCTGCGGCGGATCTTCGCAGACGAGACGCGCCCTTGGTTGCAGGGATCACGTTTGACGGCCTGGGAGTTGGTTCAGGATCGTATCCCGGTCACCTTGATCTGTGAGGCCGCAGCTTCCAGCTTATTGAAGGCTGGCGAGATCGGCTGGGTCATTGTGGGTGCGGATCGAATCGCAGCGAACGGAGACGTAGCGAACAAGATCGGCACCTACGGGCTCGCAATCAACGCGAGGTATCATGGGGTCAAGCTCATGGTCGTAGCGGCCACCAGTACGATCGACATGGACACCGCTGCAGGATCTGACATCGTCATCGAAGATCGCGGTGTTGGCGAGATCCTGAGTTCGCCCGTGCTCCTGGAGAAGGGCGCGACGGCGTGGAATCCTGTATTCGACGTGACGCCGGCCGCTCTGGTGGATGTCCTGGTAACGGAGCGTGGCGTCGTGTACAAGCCAGACCGTATCAAGCTCTTGGCGCTTATGGAGGGACAGCACAAACGATAAGGGCGCCGGAGGCGCCATTATCGTCATCGACCAGCTCAGACTTACAGATCCTTAGGCCGATTAGGATTTTCGAGCGTGCCGCTGGATTGCTTGGGCTTGTCCGGATTACCGGTCTGCGAGCCAGCGCCTGCCGCGGCCTTCTTGCTAAAGGCTGAGAACTCTGTCTTGTTGAGCTGGCCGTCCTGGTCGGCGTCGAGGCCCTTGAAGGCCTTGCTCAGCATGGGGTCGGGCCGCGCTTCCTTCGCGCTGATCTGCCCGTCATGATCCGTGTCCAGCGTCTGGAACTGCGCGCTTGGCGCCCCTTGACCCGCGCCGGTAGTTGGAGGCGCGCCGCCCATCTTCTTTTTTTCCGCCGTGGTCGCATCCTTGGCCGGCTTTTCTGTCTGCGCCTGTTCATCGCTTGGCGGCGGCTGATCTTGCTGATCCTGCCCCTGTTGTTCGCAGGCGCTTAAGGCGATCGCGAGCACCGTCGCGGTTACTGCAGTTAGCAAAGGTTTCATGGATTTCTCGATGATAGATGTCATGATTGCTCTCCTAAGTCCCTTAGGGTTAGTAACGGAAGTGCGTCATTATGAACCCTGCGGCATCACTTCGGTAATAGTAAATACCGCTTGCGGCCTTCGGTAGACGTTGCGCGACGGCTGCGGATTAGGGGCCGGCGCCGATGAGCGCACGGCTTCACCCGCCGCCGGCGGGGCGCTGTCGCAGGCTGGCTGCTGTGCCGATGGCTTCCGGTTTATGATGGCCAGACCTCGCAATAGTGTTACGTCTATTCCGCAACTGCTCGGGATCGGTGCGCGCCGTAGCTGCTATTTCTTGATCGCCCGATAGATCACGAGCAGCAAGATCGCGCCTAAGACAGCGACGATAAAGCTGCCAAAGTTGAAGCCGGTAACCGTGCCGAGCCCCAGCGCACAAGCGACGAATCCCCCGACGATTGCGCCGGCGACACCGAGGATATGGTGATTATGGACCCACCCGGGTCCTCGCCCGGCATGATCAGCTTAGCGACGATGCCGGCGATAAGTCCAAAGATAATCCAGCTCAGGATGCCCATGGCGTTACTCCTATAGTCGGTCCAAAATCCGCTCGGTCATTGCCACCTATGCCGCAGCCCGGAGTCATCCGTCGGCACGCTGCGTTCTTATGCAAGCATCGTTCCCTCGGCGGGCGCTGGTCTGTTCGGCGGTCTTAGAAGCGAAAACGGCAGGCACTCGCGTGGCGTCTGGCAAGATCCCCAAATGGTAACAACGGACTAGCATGCTATAATCGCCGGCTTCTCGCAGACCCGCCAACTATAAGCGCGTAGTCCAAGCGCATATCCGCCTGATGGCCGAATTCGCAAAAGAAATCCTGTCGGTCAACCTCGAAGACGAAATGCGGCAGTCCTATCTCGATTACGCGATGAGCGTGATCGTAGGACGCGCCTTGCCCGATGTCCGCGACGGCCTGAAGCCGGTGCACCGGCGAATCCTGTATTCGATGCAAGAAGCAAACAATGTCTGGACCAGGCCCTACGTCAAGTGCGCGCGCGTGGTTGGCGACGTGCTTGGCAAATATCACCCGCACGGCGACACCGCCACCTATGACGCGCTCGTGCGCATGGCACAAGACTTCGCTATGCGGTATGTGCTCGTGGATGGACAAGGGAACTTCGGGTCGATCGACGGCGATCCGCCGGCCGCTTATCGCTACACGGAATGCCGCATGTCGCAGCTGGCCTCGGAGCTACTGGCGGACATTGATAAAGAGACGGTCGAGTTCGTCCCGAACTACGACGGCAGGGAACGCGAACCGTCGGTGTTGCCCACGCGGGCGCCCAACCTGCTCGTCAACGGCTCGGCGGGCATCGCAGTCGGCATGGCCACCAATATCCCTCCCCATAACCTCGCCGAGGTTATTGATGCCTGCATTGCGGTCATCGATGATCCGCAAATCGATATCTCGGGCTTGATGACCCACATCCCAGGTCCCGATTTTCCAACCGCGGCCGTCATCAATGGCACGCGCGGCATCGTCGAGGCGTATAGCACGGGCCGCGGACGGATCTACGTGCGCGCGCGCAGCCATGTAGAGTCAGATGACAACGGCCGCGATCGCATCGTGGTGACGGAGCTGCCGTATCAGGTGAATAAGGCGCGTCTGCTGGAGAAGATCGCCGAGCTGGTCAAGGACAAGAAGATCGAGGGCATCTCCGAGCTGCGCGACGAGTCCGACAAGGACGGGATGCGCATGGTCATCGAGCTGCGTCGGGGTGAGGTGCCCGAGGTGATCCTGAACAACCTCTACCAGCACACCCAGCTGCAGAACGTATTCGGCATCAACATGGTGGCCCTGGTGGATGGCCAGCCGCGGCTGGTCACCCTCAAACAGGCGCTGCAGGCGTTCGTGCGTCATCGCCGGGAGGTGGTCACACGGCGCACGATCTTCGACCTGCGCAAAGCCCGGGAGCGCGCCCATATACTGGAGGGACAGGCGGTCGCGCTCGCCAACATCGACGCGATCATCACGCTGATCAAGGCCTCGGCCAGCCCCGCCGACGCCAAGCTCGCGCTGATGGGACGCACATGGGAATCGGGTGTCGTCACTGCCATGTTGGCGCGCAGCGGCGCGGAGGACTCGCGGCCCGATGGCCTTGCGCCTGAGTTCGGCTTGTCAGATGCAGGCTATCGACTGTCTGATGCCCAGGCGCAGGCCATATTGGATCTGAGGCTGCAGCGGCTGACGGCGCTAGAACAGGACAAGATCGTGCATGATTACGGCGAGCTGCTCACGGCGATCGCCGAGTTGCTCCGGGTGCTGCGTGACCCTGACCGCCTGCTGCAGGTGATCCGCGGCGAACTCGTCGCCGTGCGCGAGCAGTTCGGCGACGAGCGCCGTACCGAGATCCAGCACACGCAGCGCGATCTGACGATGGAGGATCTGATCCCAGAGGAGGAGGTCGTCGTCACCTTGTCGCATGCCGGCTACGCGAAGTCGCAGCCGCTCGACACCTATCGCGCCCAGCGGCGCGGGGGGCGTGGTAAGGCCGCGGCGTCGTTCAAGGCCGAGGACTTCATCGACAAGCTGTTCGTGGCGAACACGCACGCTACGCTGCTGTGCTTTTCCAGCCGGGGTAAGGTTTATTGGCTGAAGGTGTATGAACTTCCACACGGCGGGCGCGCCGCACGCGGCAAGCCCGTGGTAAACCTGCTCCCGCTGGAGGAAGGCGAGCGCATCAACGCGGTACGACCGATTCGTGAGTTCGCGGCGGATTGCTTCGTGCTCATGGCGACCAGCAGCGGCGTTATCAAAAAGACCCCTTTGGTGGAGTTCTCGCGGCCCCGCGCAAGCGGCATCATCGCAATCGATCTGCACGATGGCGACATGCTCATCGGCGTGGCGATCACTGCGGGAGCCGAAGACGTGATTCTGGTCAGCAATGCCGGCAAGGCCATACGCTTCAAGGAGACGGACGTGAGATCCATGGGGCGCCTGGCCGCAGGCGTGCGCGGCATTCGGCTCGGCGCCGGTCAGCGCGTGATCTCGCTACTGACGGTAGACGCGAGCGCCGCGCGCAATGCAGTACTGATCGCGACCGAGTACGGGTTTGGCAAGCGCACGCCGGTAGCGGATTTTCCGGTGCAGGGACGGGGTGGCCAAGGCGTCATCGCAATCCAGGCTAACGCTCGCAACGGGGCCGTGATCGGCGCCGAGTTGGTGGGCGACGAAGACGAGATCATGCTCATTACCGACAGCGGAAACTTGGTGCGAACCAGCGTCTCAGGCGTCTCCATCATGGGCCGCAATACGCAAGGCGTGACCCTTATTCGCTTGAGCGAGGGCGAACGGCTGGTCGAGGTGGAGCGCATCGATGGTCTCGATGGAGAAACCGGCGAACCGTTGCCGGTCGATGACGCGTAGTAATGGCCGGCGCGTATAGCAACTTGGACGTGGAGAGGGGAGCATAGCATGGCGAAAATCTTCAACTTCAGTGCTGGTCCGGCCATGCTACCGGCTGAGGTGATGGAGTCCGCCAGGCAAGAGCTGCTCGACTGGCATGGCTGTGGCATGTCCGTGATGGAAATGAGCCACCGCAGCGAGGAGTTCCTGTCCATCGCCCAAGCGGCGGAGGCGGATCTACGCGAACTGCTCGCCATACCCGAGAACTACCATGTGCTCTTTCTGCAGGGCGGCGCCAGCAGTCAATTTGCGATGGTGCCGCTCAATCTGCTGAGGGCCGGGCGCAGCGCGAACTACATTAATACCGGCTATTGGTCCAAACAGGCGATCACCGAGGCCAAGCGTTTCTGCGATGTGAACGTCGCCGTCTCCGGCGAGGACAACGGCTTCACAGCCATCCCTGCCTTCGGGACGTGGAAGCTCGATCCAGGCGCCGCCTACGTGCACTACACGCCGAATGAGACGATCGGCGGCGTGGAGTTCGACTGGGTGCCGGATACGGGCGATGCGCCGCTGGTGGCGGACGCATCCTCAACCATTTTGTCACGGCCCTTTGACGTGGCCCGACACGGCCTGATCTATGCGGGCGCGCAGAAGAACATCGGCCCGGCCGGATTGACCGTTGTGATCCTACGCGATGATCTTGTGCGGGAGCCGCTGCGCGGCACTCCCGGCATGTTCGACTATCGCAATCATGTGCAGGCGCAGTCCATGTACAACACACCGCCCACCTATGCGTGGTACATGGCGGGGATGGTGTTCAAGTGGCTCAAGCAACGGGGCGGGCTAGCCGCGATCGGCGATGCGAACCGCGGCAAGGCGGAGAGGCTTTATGCAGCGATCGACGCGTCTGGCTTTTACCGTAATCCCGTGGACCGCGCCAGCCGCTCGCGCATGAATATCCCATTCACGCTCGTCGATCCCCGCCTGGACGATGAGTTCTTAAGGGATGCGGCCGGCGCAGGTCTGCACGCGCTCAAAGGGCATCGCTCGGTCGGCGGTATGCGCGCCAGTATCTACAATGCAATGCCGCAAGCAGGCGTGGAGGCCCTGATCGAATTCATGCGCGAGTTCGAGCGCCGCCATGGCTAGAACGTCCATCACCGCGGAAGGCGCAAAGGACGCAGAAATTGATCAGCGAGAGCCACGCGTGAGTCAGCATTGCAGCGGTTCTCGACGCCACTTTACCTCGTAATCTTTGCGTACTTTGCGCCTTTGCGGTGAAGAGCTTTAAGGGAACGATGTCATTCAAGATTCAGACGCTGAACAATATTTCCATTAAAGGTCTGCGCGTCCTGCCGCCTGAGCGATATGAGGTCGCGTCCGATGTCGCGCAGCCTGATGCCATACTCGTGCGCTCGCACAAGATGCACGGCACAAAGGTGCCTGCCAGTGTGCAGGCGGTAGGCCGCGCCGGCGCCGGATTCAACAATATTCCGGTGGAGGAGATGAGCCGCCGCGGGATTGCGGTGTTCAACACGCCAGGTGCCAACGCCAATGCCGTCAAGGAGCTGGTGCTCGCCGGCATGCTGATCGCGTGTCGCAACATCTGTCAGGCCTGGGATTACACGCGCCGGCTCAGCGGCGACGACAACGCCATGGACAAGAGGATCGAAGCCGAGAAGAAGTCGTTCGCGGGCTACGAGCTGCCGAGCCGCACGCTCGGCGTATTCGGCCTGGGCGCCATCGGCGTGCTGGTAGCCAATGCGGCCCGTTCGCTCGGGATGCACGTCGTAGGCTATGATCCACGGATCACGGTAAATCGCGCCTGGCAACTCTCAGCCGATGTGGAGCGCGCCTACAGCATGGACGACATGCTCGGGCGAGTCGATTTCGTGACCTTTCACGTGCCGCTGATGCCGGAGACCGAACGCATGATCAATCGCAACAGCCTCACACAGATGCGTGACGGCGTGGTGATCCTCAATTTCGCGCGTGGTGGCATCGTCGATGACGAAGCGGTGTGCGAGGCGATCGACAATGGCAAGGTATACGCCTACGTGTGCGATTTTCCATCCAGCCGGATCAAGGACCACCCGCGCGTGATAGCGCTACCGCATCTGGGCGCGTCAACGCGCGAGGCAGAAGACAACTGCGCAGTGATGGTCGCCATACAGATCAAGCAGTATTTGGAGGACGGGACCATCAAGAACTCGGTCAATCTGCCCGAGGTCAATCTGCCGCGCAAGGGGCAGGCGCGACTCGCCGTCGTGAACGACAACGTCCCGGACATGGTCGCGAGGATCTCTCACTTTCTCGGCAAGGAGAGAATCAATATCGTGCACATGGTCAACGAATCGAACGGCGCGCTAGCCTATACGCTGCTCGACACCGACACCACAATTCCTCAAGATGTCGTTGCCAGGATCGCCGCCACTGAGGGCGTGCTTCGCGTGCGCGCCCTCTAGCGCACTGGTCCACTCTGCGAGTCATGAACGACCACGAAGCGCTGAACGCCAGCCGTAATCGCATCGACGAGCTGGACGGCGAGATCCTGCGGCTGATCAGTGAGCGGGCGCGTTGCGCGCAGCAGGTCGCAGAGATCAAGAAGCGCGACGACGCACAAGCGACGTGCTATCGGCCCGAGCGCGAGGCTGAGGTCTTGCGCAAGATCCTCGCCCACAACAATGGGCCGCTATCCGACGAGGAGATGGCGCGGCTATTTCGAGAGATCATGTCGGCCTGCCTGGCACTGGAGCAGCAACTCGAAATCGCCTTCCTGGGCCCCGAGGGCACCTTTACCCAGGAGGCCGCACTCAAGCATTTTGGGCACTCCGTCAAGACTACGGCCTACGCGGCCATCGACGAAGTCTTCCGGGAGGTCGAGTCCGGCTCCGCGCACTATGGGGTAGTGCCCATAGAGAACTCCACCGAAGGCGTAGTCAACCACACGCTGGACATGTTTCTGCAGTCGCCCCTCAAGATCAATGGCGAGGTGGAGTTGCGGATCCACCACCATTTGCTCGGCGCGCAAGAAGAAGGAATTGGGATCGAGCGCGTGTATTCGCATCAACAATCCTTGGCGCAGTGCCGCCGCTGGCTTGACGCCAATCTGCCGGGCGCGCAACGTATCGCGGTGAGCAGTAACGCGGAGGCAGCCAGGCGCGCGCGCACCGAACACAACGCCGCCGCAATCGCGGGCGATGCCGCGGCCGAGCGGTATGGCTTACGGGTGCTACATGGCAGCATCGAGGATAACCCGAACAACACCACGCGGTTTCTGATCATCGGGCCTCGCTGCGTGCCACCCAGCGGCTACGATAAGACCAGTCTCGTGGTCTCAGGCCGCAACCGACCTGGATTGTTGTTCAGACTGCTCGAGCCGCTGGCGCGTAGCCAGGTGAGCATGACACGAATCGCGTCGCGCCCCTCGCAGCTCGTCAACTGGGAATATGTATTCTTTCTCGATGTGGAGGGCCATCGTGACGATCCACGGCTCGACGCATGTCTGAACGAACTGCGGCAAGAGGCCGACCTGTTCAAAATCCTGGGTTCGTATCCGCGCGCCGTACTGTAGATCAATCACATGAGCTGCGACTTCACATCGCTGGCCGTGGCGGGGGTCCGGGGCCTCAAGCCGTACGAGCCCGGCAAACCCATCGAAGAACTCGAGCGCGAGCTCGGGATTCGCGACTCGCTCAAGCTTGCCTCCAACGAGAACCCGCTGGGGCCTAGTCCGCGCGCGCTCAAGGCGATGCGTGGCGAACTGGAAACAGTATCCGTGTACCCCGACGGCAACGGCTTCGCGCTGAAGCAAGCCGTAGCCGACTATCATGGATTGCCCAGAGAGTGCGTGACCCTGGGGAACGGTTCCAACGAGATACTGGAACTGGTCGCGCGCGCCTTTCTGCAGCCGGGCCTGGAGGCGGCCTTCTCAACGCATGCCTTCGCGGTGTATCCGCTCGTGGCGCAGGCCGTGGGCGCAGCCACGCGAGTAGCGCCCGCTAACCCGTCCGATCACGCGATGCCTTACGGGCACAATCTGGAGGCACTCGCGGCGGTGGTAAGCAAAAGTACGCGCGTTGTCTTCGTGGCCAATCCAAACAACCCCACCGGCACTTGGGTCGACCGCGCAAGCCTGCAGGCCTTCATTCACTCGCTCCCGCGGTCTACCCTGGCGGTAGTCGACGAGGCCTATTTCGAGTATGTGGAAGAACCTGAGTACCCAAATGCGGCCAAGTGGTTGAGGCGTTTTCCTAATCTCATCGTCACACGCACCTTCTCCAAGATCTATGGACTTGCCGGTCTGCGCATCGGCTACGGCCTATCGCACCCGGAGGTCGCGGAGCTGCTCAATCGCGTGCGCCAACCCTTCAACGTCAACAGCCTAGCGCAGCGCGCTGCCCTGGCCGCGTTCGGCGATCATGAGCACGTCGCGCAAAGCGTAACGGTGAACGCCAGGGGGCTCGCACAATATTGCGACGCTTTCGCCGCGAGGGGACTCGGTTTCATACCCTCGGTTGCCAACTTCATTTGTGTTGATGCAGGCCGCGAGGCCATGCCGATCTACTACGCACTTTTGCGCGAGGCGGTGATCGTGCGCCCGATCGCGAGTTATGGCCTGCCGCGGTTCCTGCGTATTACGGTGGGACGCGAGGAAGAGAATCGGCGAGTACTTGCCGCGCTGGATAAGGTATTGCGCCTATGATCACGCGGTTGTGTGTCATCGGCGTCGGGCTGATCGGCGGCTCTCTGGCGATGGCGTTGCGTAGGGCTGGCGCGGTCGGTGAAATCGTCGGCTCGGGACGGGATGAGCGCAATCTGCGGCGTGCTCGGGAACTGGGTGTCATCGATCGCTTCGACCTCGATCCCGGGCGCGCGGCGGAGGGAGCCGACTTAATCGTGCTAGCAGTGCCTTTGGGCGCAATGAAGTCCGTGTGCATCGCCATCAGCGAGCATGTGCTACCGAATGCCGTCTTAACCGACGTCGGCAGCGCCAAGCAAACCGTGATCGATGCCGCCACAGCCGCCTTGCGGAAGACCACTGAGCGCTTCGTCCCTGGTCATCCCATAGCCGGAACCGAACGCAGCGGGATCGAGGCCGCCTTCGCCGATCTCTTCCGTGAGCGTCGGGTAATCCTGACCCCCCAGCGCAACACCGCCGCCGAGGCGATCCATACCGTTAGGTCCATGTGGGAACAAACGGGCGCGCTCGTGGAGGAGATGGATGCCGCGCATCACGACCGCGTGCTCGCGGCAACCAGCCACCTGCCGCACATGCTGGCCTATGCGCTGGTCGACAGTTTGTCGCGGCTGGACGACCGCGATGAGGTGTTCCGCTACGCCGCCGGCGGCTTCCGAGACTTTACGCGCATCGCTTCTAGTGACCCGGAGATGTGGCGCGATATCTGTCTGGCGAATGGCGACGCCATCGCAACGATGATGGCGCGCTATCGGCGTGAGCTAGAAGGCATTGAAGCTGCTCTCGCGAGGCAAGATGGCGCGCGCTTATTCGAGATATTCACACGCGCAAAGCGGTCTCGGGATCGGTTCGTGGCTTGACACGCCAGCCCCTGTGGACCATCGACGCCACATTCAGTTTACGGTCGCGCCCGGCGGCCGGTTGACCGGGCGTGTACGCGTGCCGGGTGACAAATCGATCTCGCACCGCGCGATCATGCTCGGCGCCATCGCCGAGGGAAAAACCAGGATCCATGGTTTCTTGCGCGGCCAGGATTGTCTTGCGACCATGCAGGCCTTTCGCGCGATGGGGGTCGCGATAGAAGAATTGGGTGGCGTGGTAACTGTCGACGGCGTGGGCTTGCACGGACTGCGCGCGCCATCCTCAATGCTGGACCTTGGTAACTCCGGCACTTCCATGCGGCTCCTCGCCGGATTGCTCTGCGGCCAGGCGTTCGACGCCACACTGACGGGCGATGCCTCGCTCACGCGCAGGCCCATGGAGCGAATCGTGACGCCGCTAACGCGTATGGGGGCGTTGATCCGCACGAGCGAAGGCACACCGCCCCTGCACATACAAGGTGGAAGGGCCCTGCACGGCATTGATTACCGCTTGCCCGTGGCCAGCGCTCAGGTGAAGTCCGGCGTGCTGCTGGCAGGGCTTTATGCCAGTGGCGAGACCAGGGTGACCGAGCCTGCGCTTACTCGAGATCACACCGAGCGCATGCTCCAGGCCTTTGGTTATCCAGTTGGATCGGTGGGCGGCACGATCACTGTCCCTGGCGGCGGCCGCCTGCATGCGGCGACAATCGAGATACCCGCGGACATTTCTTCGGCGGCATTTTTCATGGTGGGAGCGAGCATTGCGGAAGGCTCCGAACTGTTACTGGAGCGGGTCGGTGTTAATCCTACGCGCGACGGCGTGCTCGAGATCTTGCGCCTCATGGGTGCGAGCATCGACCTTGCAAAGGAGGACAGGGCGGGCGGAGAGCCTGTCGCCGACCTGCGCGTGAGGCACGCTCCGTTGCGGGGTGTTGTCATTCCACCCAGGCTAGTGCCACGTGCCATAGACGAGTTTCCTGCGATCCTGGTTGCGGCGGCCTGTGCGCGGGGACGCACGGTGCTCACGGGCGCGGAAGAATTACGCGTTAAGGAGAGCGATCGCATTGAGGCAATGGCGGCTGGCCTGCGCGCCTGCGGCATTGGCGCCGAGCCTACCCCGGACGG
>WUUC01111184.1_pt1 | contig 18102 bp, 28 predicted proteins | sample 6278441 | NCBI WGS metagenome assembly WUUC01 (sample SAMN13675441, study PRJNA597444) | soil metagenome | isolation source: soil | place: USA: Washington | collected 2017-10 | reverse complement strand
TGCGGCGCGGCTGGCGGAACCAATAACTCCGCGCTGCCAGAGCAGCGCGACGAGGGACACTGGGTCAAGAGCTGGTGCGCGGCCAGCACGCCGGGCGTCCGGATCTTCCACGGTGGCAGCGCCGGTTACTACAGCATCACGGTGCACGCCGATCCGTCGTGTCTGGTGGTGTCGCGGTGACCGGCCCGGAGCATTACCAGCGTGGTGAACGGCTGCTCGCGTCGATCAAAGACAAGCCCAAGCTGTATAGCGCGGATGATGTGCGCGCGCTGTCCGCGTTGGCCTCGGCGCACTTCGCGGCGGCGGTCGCGGCCAGCGCGTTGACGACGGCTGGTCTGTCGTTCGATCAGTTGGATGACCTGAACCACATGGGCGGCAGCGATGACTGACGCGCGGATGCGATGGGCGGACGGCCTCGACGTCGCTGCGGCTGTCTTCGCGCTGCTCGGCCTATTCGGTGCGGCTGCCGCGTTCCTGGCATCGCTGGAAATCGGCGCAGTCACCGAGGTCTTTGCCATGGCGTTCTGGGGCGCGGCGGGGTCGTTGGTGTTGGCGGTCGTGTTGTGGCTGGTGTCGACCGTCCTCGGTCGACAGGCGGGTAAGCGGGCCCGACAGTGACTGACGTGCGGCTGGTGGTGGATCTGTTGAACAAATCCGCCCAGATCCAGACCAATGGCCGGGCCCTGCTGATCTGGTCCGGCGTCACCCGCTCGACCGCCGAGCCCACGGCGCACGCGGCCGGGTGGCGACGTGCCGGGCCGTGGTCGTTGACCAGTCCGCCGGATGGGTTTTGGTGCCCGGTCCGGCGGTGTGAAGGGATCACCCCATGACTGAAGTCGAGAAAGGCAACGCAGCGGCGGGCCGAGCGGTGACCCAGGCGCCCTGGATCGAGCGCGTCGAGGAATGGGCGGCTGTCAGGGCACTGGCTGACACCGAGGACGCAGGTCCCCTGCTCTGGATAGATATCCTGCGCAGCTGGCACCGCCGTCTCGGTGAACGCCCGTACTACGACGAGATGACCAAGGACGTCGAGTACCGGTGGCGCGGCCAGCTGCCCACAACACCCACTGCGCTCACGACTGACGGGCCATCAGGGCTGGTTGTTCCGCTGCCGCGCTGGCTTGAACAGCGGCGGTCGGCATGACCGAAGTCGAGGTGTGGCGCGTCCGCGCTAAGGAAGGTTCGACGGTCGGCCTGTTCGTCGACTGCGACCAGATCACGGAAGCGGCGGTGTCGCACATACCGACAGACGGCCCCCATATGCAGCGTGAGCCGTCCGGGTTCAGCACGTTGACCTTGACGTTTCAGCATGGCTACTGGCCGGAATGGCGGGAGATCCCGCCGGTCAAGGCACCCGAGAAAGGCGTCGGACAGTGAACGTATCGGCATGGGTGGCGGTTGGGTGTGCGCTGGTGGCTATCGGGTGTGCGGTGCTTACGCGCCGGTGGGCACGCCAGGCCGAGCAGGCGGTACGCGCCGTACGCGCCATGCAGATGCCGGAAGGTTTGATCGAGTCCACGCGGGAGTTGACCGACGACGAATGGCAGCAGTTCCGAAAGAACTGGGAAGCCGACCATGGTCGCTTTGCGGGCAGAGTCGGATCCCAGTTCCAATTGATCGACGTCACTGGACTGGGCAAGCTGCCTAAATCCGAGCACATTTTAGGACGACAGCTGACCGATCCGGACACGGTGACGTTCCCCGATGGCGTCACCGTCACCCGCGAACGCATCCCCGGCCCCGCGCCCGTCATCGGCATCCCAATGCCAACCAACGACGAATTCCAGGCCTGGACATTCACCCTGAAAGACCAGGCCGGCACGATCGTCACCCGGTCTGTCGCGTACCTCCCGAAGACCCCGCCACCACCACCAGCCGCGGACATGGAAGTTAGCGACGAAGTCCTGATCGACCTACTCGGCCTGGTGTGCGTGACCGTCACCGAGCAGCAGGTGGCCGAGTGGACGCACGAGCAGCGCGAGCAGGCCGCGAACTGGGCGGCCGCGGTGCACCTGGCCGCGTCGGACAACGACGTCCCGATCTCGCCACGCCCGGAGTTCCTGCCATGACCTGGACCAACACGCCGATGGTCGCGTTCGACCTCGAAACCACCGGCGTAGACGTCGAAACCGCACGGATCGTCACCGCATCCGTCCTCGGCCCACTCGGCATGGGCCTCCTATCAGACACCAAAGAATGGCTCATCGACCCCGGAATCGACATCCCCGCCGAGGCCACCGCTGTCCATCGCGTCACCACCGAGCACGCTCGCCAGCACGGCCTGCCCGCAACCCGCGCGGTCGAGGAGATCACCGCCGCACTGACCGAACACGCGGTAGCCGGCCGACCGGTCGTGATCTTCAACGCGTCCTATGACCTGACACTGCTCGACCGGGAATGCCGCCGCCACCAGGTGACGCCGCTGGCCGACATCCTCGGTGAGGACATGCCGCTGTTCGTGGTGGATCCGCTGGTGATCGATCGGGAATGGATACCGCGCCGGACCGGGAAAGGGGTGCGGCGGCTCACGTACCTGTGTCAGCACGTCTATGGCGTGCCGCTGTCGGACAGCGACGCGCATGGGTCGACTGCGGATGCGTTGGCCGCGGCGCGGGTGGCCTGGGTACAGGCCAGGCGGTTCCCGGCGTTGGGTGCGATGCCACTTCCGTTGTTGCAAAAACGGCAGGCCATGTGGCATCGGCGGTGGGCTGATGAGTTCGGGGCGTGGTTGGCGTCGCAGGGGAAACCGGATGATGTTGAACGGGACTGGCCGATGCGGCAAGGCGGGCCAGCATGAGCACACCAGCGTTCACGTTGCCCGCCCTGTACAGCGACATGCCCGCCTCGGTCTACCACCAGGACCCCGTCCCGGGAGGGTCACTCTCGTCGACCGGCGCACGCCAACTCCTGTCACCCGGCTGCCCCAAGAAGTTCCACTACTGGCGCACCCGCACCCCGCCACCCAACAAAGAGTTCGACTTCGGTTCCGCCGCGCACAAAGTCCTGCTCGGTGAAGGCGACGAACTCGAGATCATCAGCGCGGACAACTACAAGGGCGGCAAAGCACGCGCCGACCGCGACGCGGCCTACCTCGCCGGCCGGATCCCGGTGTTGGAACGCCAGATGGACGTGGTCGAGGACATGGTGGCCGCGCTCTACGAACACCCGATCGCCGCCCAGTTGTTCGAGCCGGGCACGGGCGTGGCGGAGCAATCGCTGTTTTGGGTGGATGGACCGTCCGGGGTGACGTGCCGGGCACGCCTGGACTATCTGTCGACCAAGACCACCACGGACGGCAAGCTGATCATCCCGGACTACAAGACCGCGAACAGTGCCGCACCCGCGAAGATCGTCAAGGCCATCGACGACCACGGCTATCACCAGCAAGGCGGCTGGTACATCGACGCGGTGATCGGGTGCGGCCTGGCCGAGGACGCGGTGTTCCTGCTGGTATTCCAGGAAAAGGAACCGCCGTATATTGTGACGGTGGCCGAGTTGCATCCGATCAATGGGTTGTGGGTCGGCCGGGAATTGAACGACAAAGCCCGTCAGGTGTATGCGAAGTGTGTGGCCGAGGATTATTGGCCTGCGTATGCTGACGATATTGTGACGGCTGAGTTGCCGCCGTGGTCTATGCGGAAAATGGAAGACATCATCGGCGCGCACCCGATCACAGGAGTTCGATCATGATCATGTTGATAGTGACGGTGTTCGGGATCATCGCGGTCATCGCGGCCGCTGGGACCGGTCTGGCGTGGGTTACCGGCCTGTTCGGGCCGATCGGCTACATGGGTGTACCGCCGTGGCGGGTCCCGGAATGCACGTGCCGCAACGGTAAGCGTGCGTTCATGCACGAGACTCGTTGCCAGATAACAGAAAGGGCACCCCGATGAACGAGATCACTGTGCCGTCAACAGGTCGAGCCGGACAGTCCACACAGATCGAACAAGCCCGCGCCATGGCCGAGGTCCACGCCATGATGCGGATCGCGCAGGACTTCCCCCGCGTGCCTTCCCTTGCGGTAGACCGGATGCGGGACGCGTGCAACTACATGGCGTTGGCAGAGCGTGCTTTCTACCGGTTCCCGCGCGGCGGCCAGCAGGTGTCCGGGCCGACCGTACACCTGGCTAGGGAGCTGGCGCGGTGTTGGGGCAACATCGACTACGGTGTCAAAGAGCTGTATCGGAATGATCTCGCGCTCGAATCCGAGATGCAGGCGCACGCGTGGGACATCGAAGTCAATGCCCGCAACGTCGCCGGTTTCATTGTCCCGCACAAGCGGGACGTTGGCGGGAAAACGGAACCGATCTACGGCATGCGGGACATTTACGAGAACAACGCCAACGCCGGTGCCCGCCGGTTGCGTGAATGTATTTTCGCGGTGCTACCGGTGTGGTTCCGGACCGAGGCGCAAGCCCTGTGCAACGCCACCCTGACCCGCGGCTCCGACCCGGGCAAGCAGCCCAAACCACTGCATGAACGCATTGCGTTGATGGTCCAGTGGTATGCCACCAAGGGCATCAAGGAGCAGCAGCTGGCCGACAAGATCGGCAAGGCCGAGGGGCACTGGACCGCCGGTGACGTGGCCACGCTGGGCGTGATCTGGCAGTCGCTGGAAGCGCAGGAGACCACGCTGGAGCTGGAGTTCCCGACCGTGTTCACCCGGGCCGAGGACATCACCAGCGGGCCCACCGCCCCGGCCGGGGCGGGCCGGCGTGGGGCGGTGAAACCGGCCAGCTGGACACAGTCGCCGGCCGCCGAGGTGCCGGCTATGACCGCACACCCGGTGCATGTGGCGCTGGCCACCCCGGACCAACTGAAGATCCTCGCCGACCAGTTCGCCATGGCCGAGGTGCCCAGTCTGGCCGAGGCCCTGTCCGACATTCGGTTCATGATCGACCGGCCCAACCTGCCGAATGCCGAGGAGTTGACCGCGGAGGAAGCCCGCGACGTGATCAACATGCTGGCCGAGGTAACCCAAGATCCGCAGCCGGGGCGAGCGTTGGACGGGCTGCTGCTGGCGATTCAGGCCGACCGGGAAGCGCAGGCCGATGACCAGACCTGATGCGGCCTCGGCCGAGCTGCTGACCCCGCGTGAGCTGAGGTTTCTCGACCTGATCTCGCAGGGGTTTTCCAACGCGATGATCGCGGACGTGATGGATGTGTCGGCCGGCACGGTGAAGGACCTGGCGGGGATCGTGTACAGGAAGTTGGGTGCGCGGGATCGAGCGAACGCGACGTTGATCGGCACGACGCTGGGATTAATCCCGATCACCGACGATGAGACGCCGCCACGGCTGGATCGTGATGGGCACACGGTGGCGTGTGTTGCGGCGCGGTCGTGTCCGTGCCGCAACAAGCCGGGTATTGCGCAAACGTGAATGTTCCCATTAGCGTGAACGGCTCGACCACCACGAAAGGCTCGACGATGACCGACCCCCGATGGATCCGCGTGGACGCGGATGACCTGGCCTTGATGATCAACGACAACACTGCGCTGCGGCGCGCGTTGGATCATGCCCAGCGCGGTGACGAGCAGTGGCGCGAGGAATGCGCCATTCTCAGGACCAAATACAACAGCCTGCGTCGTGCCCTGCATGAGGCGTTCGGGTTCGACAAGCCTGACCTGCACGCGACCGATGATGAGCTGGTCGATTGGGTCCGCGCGGCCTACAACCGGGCGCCGGATCCGGACGTGCGCAAGACCACGACGATCAGGCTGTCTGATGCCCTCGCTGGACATTCTTCCTGGACAAATCTGGACAATGCTGATGGGCAGCGTGACCGGGTGGTGACGTTGAAGATGTCCGGGTCCGTGCTCGGCTATGACCGACCCAAGCACGGGTGCCCGTCGCACGGTGAACACCCGCACGGCGGCTGGCCGTGCGAACACTGCACCGAATGCGAGAACACCATCGGGCGGCTGCATCTGCCGGACTGGCAGCCCGGCAACTGGGCCCGGTACCTGACCGACGACGAGAACGGCGAGCAGTCGCATGTCGTGCAGATCGTCAAGGTCGAGGGCTCAATGGATCGCGTTCTGGTCCGTTACAACGAGAGCGGCGAAGAGGACTGGGTCGCGCCCATTCGACTGTGGCCGTACACGCCACCGTCCCGCACGGCGCAAGTCGATCCGTGGGGTGAGGTTGAGGACGGCGGGCCCCCGACCGAGGCCATGCCGCCCGTGGTCGAACCCCGCGTGTTCAAACCCGGCGACGACTGCCCAGACGACCTGACCCATGTGGCCGAGCTGAACAAGCCCGAGTTCATCTGGCACCGGCACCGCGATGACAACCATGACATGTGGATCTGGCGTGCCGTCGGTGATTCCAGTGATTACGCCGAACTGTCGTGGTCCGCGCTGCTGGATTCGGCTGACGGCTGTTGTGTGGTCGAACTGCTCGACGACCAGGCGGCGGCCAGCCATGACGACTGACCACGACGGTCCGCCCATCGAGAATGTCGAGCAGGCGATCGCGCGGATCAACGAGCTGACAGTCGAGATCGCACGCCTCACAGACGGTGCCGACCCCAGCCCGCCCGACGAGAGCGAACGCCTCACATACGGGCAGTGGATCCATCAGTTCAACCAGTTCACCGGCGCCGACCGGCGGCATCTGGTCCGCCACCTGTACGAGGTGGCAGATCACGCAATGGCGTGCCACGCCGAACGCCATGCCGCGCAGATCGGGGAACTGTCCGAGCGGCCCACCCAGCACGCTTACGAGGCGGCGTGTGAGGCGTTGGAGAAGCGTCGCGTCGCCCTGGTGCAGGCACTCCCGATTGCGGCTGACACGTCGTTCTATGACGCCGTCGACCTGGTCAGGCACCAGCTCCAGGCTGGTGAACAGGCCGTGTCGATCCATCACACCTCGGCCATGCCCGACAACTGGCAGCACCAAATAAAGACGCTGGTGATGGACGCATGGGCCACCGCAGGGATCGGCGCGGAAGGCTTGGCAACCAAGCTGACCGACCTGATCCAGCACTGGGAGAACATCGGCAAGGTGCACACGTGTGAGGCGCACTGCACGCTGCCGCATGTCGCCGAGCACGAGACGCCGGATGCCACGCCGCAACTGTTCGACACGGTGGTGGGATCCGAACGCTGTTGCCACAGAAGGGAACCCCGACGGTGACAATTGAGCCTTACTACAGCGACGGCGCGGTCACCCTCTACCGCGGGGACATGCGCGAGATCCTTCCCGCTCTTGGCGAGTTCGATGCTTGCGTGACAGACCCGCCGTACGGGGAGACGTCGCTCGCATGGGATCGGTGGCCCGGCGGCTGGCCTGGTCTCGTCGCGCAGCACACCAACAGCATGTGGTGCTTCGGTTCGATGCGCATGTTCCTCGAACGCCGCGACGAGTTCACCGGATGGCAGATGTCGCAGGACGTGGTGTGGGAGAAGCAAGCTGGCTCCGGGTTCACGGCCGACCGATTCAAGCGTGTCCACGAGCACGCCATCCACTGGTATCGAGGATCCTGGTCGGACGTGTTCCATGAGGCGGTCACGGAACGCGTGCCGTCTAGGCAGACTTCCCGCCGCGGGGCGAATGCGGCAGATCATCGAGGGAAGATTGGGCAACGGGGCGAGTACGACGAAACAACACGCTTGCTGAGGTCAGTCCTTCGGGCGTCGAACATGAACGGTCGGAACCCAATCCATCCAACCCAGAAGCCACTCGCCGTTTTGGCCCCGTTGGTCGAGTACTCCGTGCCCGCCGGTGGCCTCGTACTGGATCCGTTCGCTGGCAGCGGTTCCACGCTCCTGACTGCCCGTTCGCTTGGTCGCCGCGCTATCGGGATCGAAGCGAACGAGGAGTACTGCGAGAAAGCCGCGAAGCGGTTGTCTGAACCGGACCTGTTCGGGAGTGTCGACAGTGGACGATGACTGGTTCAACGTGTTCGTCGCGGGCAAACCAGCGCCCCAGGGCAGCAAACACCCCCGCGCCATCTACAAAGGCAAAGGGGCACAACGGGAATTCACCGGCAAGGTAGCCGTTGAGGAGTCCAGCAAACAGGTCGGGCCCTGGCGCGAGTCCGTGCGCTCGGCCTGCCTCGACGACACCGGGCGGCCACTGCGCCGCTTCAACGAGGGCATCGCGGTGGTGGCACAGCTCCTATTCGTCATGCCCAGAGTCACGAGCATGCCGAAAACCCGGGCCATTCACCACATCAAAAAACCCGACATCGACAAACTGACTCGTGCCATATTCGATGCACTCACTTCAGCTGGTGTCTGGCACGATGACGCCCAAGTCGTCAGCACCAGCCAAATGAAAAGGTACGCCGGGATCGGGGAACCTCCCGGTTGTTTCATCACCGTATTCCCCGCAGGGGCGCCGATTGACATACGGTTCCTGGACGCCGTCCCGGCCACTGAACAAACGGAGCTCGACCTATGAGCATCACCATCGAAACCGCGAAACTGATCGACCTCATCAACGACCTGAAACACACCACCGCACCAGACGTCGACTCCGGCGCGATCAACGGGATACTGCTGCACACCGACCGCGGCTACGGCTTCCCCGGTGACCCCGGCCGCACCGACATCCTGGTCGGTACCTCGACCAACCGGGCCGCGCTCGGCCACACCTACGCCCAGTCCTACGGGCAGATGACCCGGCCGATGCTGTGGCCGTTGCAGTGGGCACTGTCGGTGGTGAACCTGTTCAAGCCGTGCATCAAAGACAACAAGACCCACAACGTCGAGATTTCCTATGACCTCGACACCAACTCGGTGCACGTCAAAGGCGAAGCCGACCTGTTCGGCGAGGGCACCGAACTGTCCTTCGCGGCCGGTGACCTGACCAAGTGGCCGCGCCGGATCTGGGACATCCTGACCTATACCGAAGGGCAGGAAACGCGGGAGACCCGGACGCCCAGGTTGCCGCGCACCGACGTGTCGAGGACTGCGCTGGCGCCGTTCGTGGCCGTGGCCGCCGCACACGGCGGCGTGATCTCGATGTACCGGTACCACCAGAACCACGCGATCCTGCTCGACATCGGCGACCGGTACCGCGGCGCGTTGATCCCGACGCATTGGCCGGACGACAAACACCCGCAGGCCGGGATCTCGCCCGGCGGCGACGTGTATCCGGCCGAGCTGCCGCCGGAACCGGATGTCACGGTCGACACGGACAGCAGGCTGCAACAGGCCGCCGAGCTGGTCGTATCGACCCAGTTCGCGAGTCCGTCGATGATCAGCCGCAAGCTGCATGTCAAGCCTGCCGAGGCCGACACGCTGCTGACCGAACTCGAGCTGATCGGGATCGTGTCGTCGACGACCGGCGGCCGGACGCGCGATGTGCTGGTGACTCCGTCCGAACTGGGGAAGGTGCTGGAGAAGATCCGGGCGCGGGAAGCCGAGAAGGGGACCGAGGCATGATCGAGACAGCCATGTTGATGATCGGGTTCGCCGCGCTGGTCTGGCTGACCGCGTGGGCATGGACAATGCGGGACAGGACCGGACGATGGTGAACCCCGTTCTCGGGCCGTACCGCCTCGGCGGGCACTGGGCTGTCACGATCATCTGTGACCCTGACCGACGGCCGGGAGTGGTATCGGGCCGGTTGATGGCGACCGCCCAAACTCCCAGCGACGCACGGCAGATCGTGAACGCGTTGAATCAGCAGCACGTCGCGTTGAAACCGGATGTGCTCGACAGGGTGGCCGGGATGCTGGCCGAGCTACCAAGGTTGGTGTTGCAGCAGATTGCGACGTTGGAGTTGACCAAGACGGAAGCCGCCGCGCAAATGGGTGTCCCGCTGGCGACGTTGTCGCGGTTGAGTACGCGTGAAACGAGGCATGTACACATGTCCAATGCGATCAAGATGTTGACGTGGCTGCGTAAGACCGCGCCCGATGATGGGTGGCCGTTGTGATGGGCCGCGTGTTCTGGGCTGGTGCTGTGGCCGGGTGTGTGGCGGTGATGCTGGTCGCGGCGGTGATCGTGGTGACGCCGATACTGCCGCTGTGGCTGCTCGAGCCGCCGTTCCCGGTGTGGAAGTGGCTGGCCGCGATCCGATAACCTGATGTTCGTCCCAGGGGGCCGGGGTTGATCGTGGTGGTCATCCTGGTAACGGGGCGGCGAAACGGCCCGACCGGGCGCATAGGGCCTGGTCGGGCCGTTTATGGTCTATCGCTGGTGTTGTTCGCGGCGTTTGGTGAGCCACACGTGCAGGAACGCCGCGCCGGGCAGGGCTGCGAGCAGGTAACCCCACGACTGGGTGGCCACGGCGTAGCCGACCTGCAAGGCCTGCACGAGGAACCCGCACAGCCAGCCGTGGATCCAGCCGCGTCCGTTCATCTGGATCACGATGAACACGCCGATGGAGATCATCGACTGCCAGGCCCACCACCACCACGGCATGGCTAATCGGGCGGGGCGGTGTTCCGTGCCGGCGGCCGGTCGGGCAGGTCAGCGCCAGGTGTGCGGATGTACCAGTCGATGAACTCTTTGAGCACTGACGTGCGGGTGCGGGATCCTCGGGTTCGTGCTGGGAGGAGTTGCCCGAAGCGGTCCCATGTTTGATCATCGATGCGGATTTTCCGGGCTTTTGTCTCAGACATGAGCCCCTCCCCGTTCGTTGTGGGCACAGTGTAGCCGTGGATTGTGGGAACAATCAACCTTGACTGTGGGCACAGTATGGGTAGACTGCGTCTACAGTCAAGCGAAGGGAAGCCCCGGTGAGCACCATCACGCGGACCACGGTCCAATGTGACTACCAGCCATCCTGCGATGAGAATCAGGTGTTGGAGACCGATTCCATCACCGCACGAATCCAGCTGGACAGAGAGGGCTGGACATACACCAAAGGCGTGGGCGACTGCTGCCCGCGCCACAGTGTCACGGTTGATCCCATCAGCAAGGAGCTGAAGGCTGTGGCCACTGCCATTTTCGGTGAGAAGCTCGTCCACAAGACCCCAGACGCGCTGGTGGGGATCGAGAACGTTGCAGCAGCCATCGCAAGCACCCTATGGCCGGATGGCCCATCCCGTGCCGAGCATGAATCACTACGCCGCCGGTTCATCGGCATGTGCCTGAATGAGGTGCAACTCGAAGGGGACATGGTCGAGCGATAGACATGCGCCGAGGCGGCCCCCCGACAGGACCGCCTCGACATCCTCGTCAGCACACAAGAAAGGTCCCCACCTATTATGCGCCCCTCGATTATCGTCGCCGCCGCCATCTACGACTAGACCCTGTGGGAGTTCAACGAACAGGATGACCCGGTGACGGTGGAAGGGTTCCGGCTGGCCGGCCAGTTTTTCGGTGTGGACCCGCATACGTTCGGCCATCTGCTTCATTGACCACATCCCTTGAACTGTGCCCACAGTTCGGGTTAGACTGTGGGCACATCCCGACGGAAGGTCCTCACCATGACCACCACGACCCGCATCCTGCACATCGACCAGGTAGCCGCCGCTGTCCGCGCGGACGGCATCATCGGCGCCAGCGACCTGCAAGACATGGCCGCGAGCATCGATGCCGGTGAGCTCGAGTGGGTCGGCCCCGGTGAGGACGTGTGGCACGCCATGTCCTGGGTGGCACAGCGGGCCGAGGTGTCCGCCCAGTTCGTCGCCGACGAAACCATCCACTACCTCGGCTGGTAGACCCCCACGCACCATGAAACCCCCCGGCTCAAGACCGGGGGGTTTCACGTCGAGCCGTTAAAACTGGGGGACGGTCAGACTACCGGCCCACCACCACCAACGGAACCCCATTATCCGTGCGCGGATCCGACACCGGTGTCACCAGCGGTTCGCCCTTCGTCGCGGTCCGGAACGCCGCGATCAACGTCCCGATCGCCGTGATCAACCCCGGCACCAGACCCAGCAGACCCGTCACCGCGTCACCGGTCTGGACCGTGATCACCCCGAACCCTGCCGCGCCCGCCAGCACACCGGTCAAGAACCCCACCCACGCGCCTACGCGCCCGGCCACGGCCTGCAACGGCCGAGGCCGCCCGTCCAAGTTGGTCATCCCTGGTCACCTTCCGTTTCATCAGCACCCACGCTGGTCAGCCGCTCGGCCAGCTTGGACAGGAACGCGTCAGCCTGTTCCTCGTTGTCCGATCCGAGCAGCTCGAGCAGCTCCGGCCGCAGATCCGCCGTGATGGCCTTTGCTGCCTGGGACGCGATTGCCGGCACGGCGGCGGCCATCTCGTTACGCATGATCTCGCGGACTACGTTTTCGTCGAGGTCGGGATCGTTGGCCAGGGCGGTGACGACCTTGGTGACCGCGTCGACCTTCGCGTTGCTGATGATCGACAGGTCTTCGATGTTGTGGATCACCTGGGCGTAGTTGCGGCCGTCCCGGAACCGGGGCCCGTACCAGGACTGGACGACGTCGTCTGTGGACACTGTGCTGCCTCCGAGGGTGGTGGTGAGGGATTCGTTGAGATCGACCAGGCCGGTGATGCCGGGGACCGTGCCGACCGAGGTGTACTGGTGGATGTCGACCCGGCCGCGGTAGTTGAACGGGTACCGCTTGCCGTCGTTGCGGCCGTAGTTCGCGGCCCAGATCCGCAGGCCCTGAATATTCAGAGTGTCGGCGCCGATCCCGATCAGCATGCTGGTGTTGGCGTACAGCATCACATGCACACCATGGGCGCGTAACCGGGTGAGGAATCGTTGCGCGAACTGGCGTGCGTGGGCGTCGGGCCGGAACGGGTCCTCGAGGTCGAGCGCAGGCGGCATGCCCAGCGCGCCGAGTCGGCGGACCTCGGCGAGCAGGATGTCGGCTTGCGCCTCGGGAGTAGGGGACAGCTGCGCATAGTGGTACAGGCCGACCGGCAGACCGACGGACTTCGCGCCCGCCACCTGCCCGTCCGCGCGTGCCTGCGCGCGCCCGCCACCGTCTGTGCCTTTCACGTACACGAACTTCACGCCGTGCCGTTTCACCGCGGCCCAGTCGGTCACCGTTTGGTAGCGGTAGATGTCGATGCCTAATGCCATGTCGGGGTCTCTTTCACTTCCGACCGCCGCTGATCAACGGCGGACGGGAACTGGTGGTGGGTGGCTCATAACTGTCGGGTCGCACGCACGCGAACCCGTCCTTGTAGCGGCCGCCGTCGGGTGCCGGGACCACGGCCGGCCGTGGTTCGTAGCCTTCCGTGCAAGCCGGGCCCGGTGGCCCTGGCGCTCCGTCCCGGCCTGGCGCACCGTCAGCACCAGCTTGCCCGGCTTGTCCGTCCTGGCCGGGCGGCCCCGGCGGGCCGGTGACGGCGAGGGCTGGTGCACCTGGCGCCCCGGACGGGCCGGGGCCGCCGTCGGCGCCCTGCTCTCCCCGGTCGCCCTTGTCGCCCTTCGGTCCCTCGGGTCCACGCTCTCCCTGCGCCCCGGGCGGGCCCGGGATGACCTGCTGCACGCGACTCGCTTGCTGACACGCAGGGCCAAGCTGGGCCGCTACCTCACCGCCACGCGCGCACGCGTCGGCGACCTGCTGGGCAAGGTTTGTTGCTTCCCGGCTGACTGCGTTCGTGTCGAACTGGGTGGCCACCCGGTCATACGCCAACCACAGCAACGCGAGAATACCCGCGACAGCTGTTGTCCACTTCGCCCACGACGGCCACGGCTGCTGCTGGTGCTGTTGCTGGTTCATTGGCTATACCCGCTTCTGCCGTTGGCTAGCGGCTGCGACCTTGTCCTCAATCTGACGGCGTTTGTCCCGCTCGAGATCCAGCGCGGCGTGTCCGTCGGCAACTTGTTTCCGCAGATTGGTGATGTCCGTGCGGAGTTCGGCCAGCTCAGCGTCATGCGCCCGCATGACACGTTCGAGTTCCGTACCGTGACGTGTTTCCGTGCTGGCCTCACGCCGCAAGAGCAGCACGATAACGAGCACCAATGCCCCGGAGATCCCCAGTTGTGGCGCTGACTGGGCGACCGCGGTGAGTACGGCATCCACATGCACCTCCTCACGTGGCCACTCAACCTAATCATGGGGGACTAACCCGTTGGTAACAAAAAACCTAGATCACAAATGGTCACGCTTTCGGGGCTGCCCATCCTTCGGGACGATCCACGTATTGGAAGTCATTTTCCGTCAGGGTGTCGTCCGGGTAATTCCGGTTCCATGATTCGAGAACGTAAGCACGAAGCTGTGCCTGGTCCACATCGTCAGGAGACGACACATCCACCACGGGATGATCAGGGCATTGGCCGCGTGTGATCTCGTGCCCCGGCCAGATTGTCTTGTCAACCCAGACATATACGGTCTCCATCCCGCCGCCCTTTCTAGATGCTCACGCCAGTGTTACCGACCGCCTTGCCCACGTCGATGACAGACACCGTGAACTCCGACGTGGCATCTGCCGCGACCGTCACGTTGCCCGTCCCGGAGATCCGGGCGATACACGCCAACAGCGACAACGTCTGATCAGATGCCGCCTCATGGATGGCCGACACCGAACGGGTCTCACCCGCGGTGCCGACCACGACCTTCGACACGATGCTCGCGCCGGGCAGGATCGGTGACGCCGTGGTCGGCGTGCTGCCGTCGGTGGTGTACCGGATCGTCGCGTGCATGCTGTCCGCGGTGATACTGCCGGTCATCTGCGGGTTCATCTGCACTTCGTAGGCACGGTTGGCGACGTAGGGGATATCGTCCAGCCGCAACACGCCCATGATCGTGGTCGTCGCCGCCGGTGTGGTCTGACGTCGCCCCAAGGCCTTGATACCGAGCAGGTTGAGCTTCTCCGCGGTGATGTCGTCGCCGGCGTCCCACGTGCCCATCAGGGCCCCCTGTCTAGTTGACTGCTGCGATCGCGGGCCGGGTCAGGCGGACTCGTGCCAGCTCGGTTTCGCCGGCGGTGTGCGCTTTGACCACGCCGTTGACCGACCGGGTGACCGAGCTGAAGGTTTGCCAGTTGCCGTACACCTGCACGGTCCCTTTGGATATGGCCGCGCCGCCGCCGGTCACCGTGAACTGGACCGGGTCCACGTAGTTGTTGCCACGCAGGATCCGGTACGCCCAGGTCAGTCCCTGATCGCCGCCGGTAGTGGTTGACGGTTCACCGATTTCAGTGAAGTGGTCCGGCGGCAAGACGCTGGTCCAGTCGTCCTGTTTCCAGCCGGTCGCGATCGCGATCGAGTCGACCAGCACGACCTCATCACTGATCGCGGGCACCGCGATGTTCTGCGCCGAGCCGTTGGCCTGCCCAGCACCCGCGGTCGGGCTGAGCGGCATGTTGCGGATCGAGCACATGACTGCGGAGGTCGTGTCCCCCGCCGCGCCGCCGGCGAAGGTCACGGTGGGCGCGGCTTCGCTGCCGTCGTGGATCTTGCCGAACAGCTTGTAGTGGCCGCCGAAATCGCCGAGCAGCATGTAGTCCGTGGGCAGGTTCACCGTGGCCGCGGTGTTGCGGATCACGGCCAGCACGAGCAGTGCGTCGCCGGTCGTGGTCCCGCCGGCCGGGAGGGTCGGGGTCACCGACGCGTTGTCCGCGTGCGCGGCCGCACCGGCGGCGACGAACGCGGGCACACTGTCCGAGACGGCCCCGACCGACATATCTTCGCCGCCGATCGTGACCAGCAGCGGCATCTGGCCGGCGTCGGTGGTCCAGCGGGTGCCGTCGAGCGACTTCACGGTGAAGCTGGTCGCGCCGCTGGTCGGGCTGGATGCCAGGTAGGACGCGGCCGCGCCGGCTTTGGACACGCCGTCGTCGGCCTCGGCGACCTCGTAGCCGCTGGCCGGGACCGTGTAGAACGTCATCGACTGGGAGAACCGGTTGATCCGCGTTTGGAACCCTCGCACCAGCTGGCCGCGCACGGCGGTGCCGGCGCCGTGATCATCGGGCAGGTTGTCCAGGTCGATCCGGTCGCCGACCCTGGTCTGTAACAGGCGGTTGACTTTCGCGGCTGAGAGCGCGGCGCGCACGAGGTTCACCGACACGGACGGGTAGCGCATTTCGTGCAGCGTGCCCTGCCGCACCCGCCAGCCGGCGACGTGCGGCAGCTGGTCGTCCAGGTAGGTGTTCACTTGGACGGTGCCGAAGTACTCGCCCGCGCCGCCCTCGGCCGGCGGCAGGGTCGACATCGGCCCGGTGGTTTGGATGACCTCGTATTCGCCGCCGGATTCGGAGGACGCCCGGACCCGGTTGATGATGTTGCGGTCATCGAACTGGGGATCGAGCGGCGCGACCAGTTCACCGGCCGCGTAGTCCAGGGTCACCGTCGGCGACTGGTTGACGATATTTGACAGTCCCCGGTACATCATTCCCAGAGTGGAGCGGGTATCGAACAGGATCCCGCCGTCCGTCTCCGCGATGGAGTCGAGCTGCCCGGACAACGCGCTCAACGATTGCGGCCCCAACGCAGCCGATACCGCCGCGTCACCCGAGGAGTAGAACGGCACCGACTCCAGCGCACACAGCCGATCCATGCGATCGATCGCAGTCTCGCCGGGCAGGCCAGCCAACGCGTCCCACGTTTCGACGGTTCCACCGAACGTGAAATCGGCGTCCCACACCACGACGTGCCCGATCGTGGACGGCGAATCGACATGGGTCGAGCCGGACACGTACCAGAGCCACAGCGGCTCGACCGTGCCCGCGATCGATCCCAATGTGGCGCCCGCGCCCTCATCGGTCGCGATCTGGAAGTCGATGTCGGCGCCGTCCTGGTGCACCCCGAACTCGAGGATATGCATGCCGCCGTCGAACAGGACTGTGCTGGTGAAGTCGACGTCGAGCGTGGACAGATCCGGTTTCCGGACCGTCACAACCTTCGTCGCGGGTTTGAACGTCAGCACCCAGTTGTAGGTTTGGCACTGCAACGTGACAGCCCAGTCACCGCTACTGGCCGGTTTGACCGCGAACTCCCACCGCCAGCCACGGATCGCGGTGAACCCCGGAATGCTGACCGGCGCCTGCAACCAGCCGTCACCGTAGAACGCGAACGTCGGATACAGCCACGCCGGAACCGACCCGTTGCCCCACTGCTGATCGTGCGCGGTCGGTGTCGCCTGAGTGTCGACGATCACCGCCGGACCGGTGCCGATGTCCGGTGACCCGGACCGTGCTTTGCTGCGTTCCTCCAACGCCCAGTAGCCGACAACCGATGTAGCCGGGATCGGTTGAGTGTTCACAAACCCGCGGATCGGGGACTGGATCGGTTTGTTCGCCGCACCGACCCTGCGCATCAACCCCGCTGCGGTGATCGGCGAGTACACGTCGTTGCCGGTCTCGTCGCGCTGGTTCGGCCACTCGGCGACCTCACCGGCGAACAGATACAGCTTGACGTCAAGGTTGTCGTAGGAGAACACCAACGTGCCGTTCGTGTTGCCGGTCCACCGCTTGGACTGCAACCCGATCCACCCGAACGGGACGTCCTCGGTCGTGCGCGCGTCGAACATCCACTCGGCCGGCTCGCTGCCGGTCGAGGCCCACAGCTTCGCGCGGATGTGCCAGCCTTCCAGCTGGACCCGCAGGCGCAGGACTTGCGCGGTGGTGTGCACCAGCCCGGAATCGGTGATGTTCTCGAAATCGATGTACGTGACCCCGTTTTTCAACAGGGACAGGAAAAAGGTTTCGTCGGTTTGCAGCTCGACCGCAAGCGAGTAGTAGTCGCTGGTCGTCTCACCGCCCAGCAGCACCGCCCAGGACACCTGTTCGCCGGTGATGTTCGTGGTGTCGAGTTTCAGATCGACCGTGACATCGCATTCCTGATAATCCGTGCCTGCCAAATACGTGGACCGGTAGGCGTTGGCCGCGGGCACGGAGTGGTTGCCGCGGCCTGACGAGCTGGAATAATCCGAGGCCGCGATCACACCGCCGGCCTCGAACGTGGTCCACGACATCACCGGCGTGTCGGTGTCCGGCCACGCCGAGGACACCACGGTGGCGAACCCCGCGCTGATCAACTGCTTGTAGATCCGCAGTGGCGTGTTCAGGCCGAGGCTGCCGTAATACGGGCCGGTCGCGTTGAGCGGGGAGAACCGGCCGTCCCGGTTGTTGATCTCCATGTCCACGCGGCACGGCTGCGCACTGCCGGACTCGCTGCTGCTGCCCTGGTCGATCACGATCTCGGCCCGGTCGTGGCCGAACACGTACGAGGTGATGTCGGTCCACGCGCCGTTGACCCAGATTTCGACGT
>WUUC01035538.1_pt1 | contig 18112 bp, 13 predicted proteins | sample 6278441 | NCBI WGS metagenome assembly WUUC01 (sample SAMN13675441, study PRJNA597444) | soil metagenome | isolation source: soil | place: USA: Washington | collected 2017-10 | reverse complement strand
GTGAACGGCGATTGAAGCGACCGCTTCAAGCCAATCGCCTTCGCACAATATTAAGTTAACGCTTATGGGCAGTGGCCCGTAGGGAGATAGCGGTTGTTGGGGCCGGCGCGCATGAGGATCTCGACGGCTGTATCGGGACGGCCGAGACGGGCGGCGGTCATAGCGATCATCGGATAATCCCAGCCCCAGATTTTCGTTTCCCAGTCCCAAGTCTTTAAGACCGCATCGAGGGTGCGTTGCATGGTGGCGCGATCGACGTCGGGGCCGGTGCCGGGGAGAATGCCCATTGGGGCAAGCATGGTCGGATGGTCGTGGCGGCTTTCGATGTTGTCCCACGTATCGGGATCGGAACCGAGGGCGACGTATTTGCCGTCCTTTTGGGGGAGGGGCGCGAGATGGGCGATGATGTAGTCCCATTTTTCTTCGCGCGGCATGCCAAGACGCATGCGCCATTGCTGGGCGGTTTCGAGTGACCAACGCCAGTAGGCGAGTTCGTAGGAGGGGTTCTGACTGGTGGTTTGGTCGTAGATTTCCTGGGCGATCCAGAGGGGTGGGCCGAGGTCGTATTGTTTCTTAGCGGCGTTCCAGTGGACCATCGACGCGACGCACTCGGCGGTTTCGAGGACGAGGTACGGATTGAGGATCGCGTGTTCGAGGGGAAATGCGGTGTTTCTATAGAGCAGCTCGCAGAGATAAATCATGTGTGGCTGGTTCCAGGCGATGAGCGGATTGCCGCCCGGACTTTCGCGCATCTGGGGGCCGGTCATTTTCGCCCAACGGGCGCCGCGCAGGCCGCGTTCTTTGGCGAGTGCACGGGCGGCGGGGAGCTGGGAGTTGAACCACGCGAGATTTTTGGCGAGGAGGTTGTGGCTTCCCCAGAGTGGGAAATGCGCGGCATGCCAGTAGATCATCTCGGAGTGATGTTTGCCGTACCACGTGTTGCAGGTGAGGCCGCTCTCTTGAGGCGGGACATCGCCGGCCATCTGCACGGCCATCAGGTAACGTGAGAGGAGGATGCGCTCTTCGAGTTTCGTGGCTTGGGGATGGGTACTGCCGGAGAAGTCGACGGCGGCGGTTTCGGTCCAGAAATTTTTCCAGTGGGCGGCGGATTGGGCCACGAACTTCGTCGGCGGGTTCAAGGCCCCGAATTTGCCCTTAAGTCCTTTGCGATCATTTGCGAACGTGACGGTGAAGGCCAGTGCGCGCTCACCGGGTTTTCCCGTCAGACGAAAGTTGTGGAGCCCTCCTTCGATCAGGGGTTGGGAAACGAAAACGTCGTATTTCGTACCTTGAATATCGCGCGAGATCTGAGTGAAGGCCTCTCCGAGGCCCATGGAGATCACTTCAAGTTTCGAAGTGTGCGATTCGGGTTTCGTCCAATCTAGGTTCGGCGTGTTTTTGACATCGAGGTCGTGGCCGCGTGGAAAGGCGAGGCGTACGCGGAGTTTACCCGCCGCGACGAGGTCGGAGGCGACGCAGATGGCCAGTGTATCCGAAGTGGGGGCACAGGCGGTTTCCACTTGGACGGGCGTGCCGTCGAGTTTGAAGCGGCTTGTGACGATACCGGTCCAAAGATCGAGCGTTTGGTGGGGTTCCTGATATCTTCGGGCGTGAAGGCGGAGCGGTCGGGCTTATCCCATTCGAGGGAGAGCTGGCCGAGCGGATGGCTGCGGGGATTTTTGCGAAGCCACTCGCCGGCGGGAGATGTTTGCTTTGTCGGAAGCGAGACGACGGTGCCGTCGCCTCGGATGAATTCGCTGGAGGCGTCCGGCAAGGGTGTAGTTGTTCGCGTTATCGTCGGACACCCAGCACCAGCGGGACTGCGTCTCGATGGGGATCCCGTTGCGCTGGTGTTCGTCGGCGAAGGTTTGAAGGCCGGTGATGTCGCAGCTGAAGGCGAAGCCGCCATTGCCGACGGTGAGCGGCGCGTCGGGATCGAAGGCGCGGATGACGGGGTTGTGCCGCGTGACGAGCGCGTGGCGGTCGATTTTCTCGGCGGCTCGGGAAAGGGGCGGAGCGCAAACGGAGATGAGCAGGACCGCGAGGGCGAAGGGAATCGCATGATTGGGCAATAGCGGACGCGGCGCCGGGATGTCAGCAAATGAGATGGTGCGGACAGTACACAATGGAAGTCCGGTCTGCGGGCGGCATCCCGATGCCGATCAGGACGGCGCGCTCTCGTCACGGCTACTCGGCGTGATTTGTCGGCGCCGCGAATGGATGCACGGCGCTTTTTGCTTTGCACGCGCCTGTTCGTTTTTTGACTAATGGTGCTGTAAGTCCGTATTGAATGCAGCGAATGCGCGAAGTCCGCGCATTAACTCCTCCGGTGCGCGCCGACCGTTTCTTCAACACCTACTGTTAACCGATGAAAATCGTCCATGTCGCCAGCGAGCTGTTTCCGTACGTCAAAACCGGAGGGCTTGCCGATGCCGTGGGGTCGCTTTGTGCGACATTGGCGGCGCATGGTCATGAGGTTTCGGTTTTTATTCCCGGCTACCGGGCTGTGGTCGATCACCGCGATGCGCTGAATGCCGAGAAGGTGATGACCTTGAAGATCGAGATGGGGGACACCTTCATGAGTGGCGATGTGCGGATGTTTTCTCCCCGCACGAACCTGAAAGTTTATCTCATTTGCCGGGAGGAATTTTTCGATCGCAAGGGACCTTATGGAAACGGGGAACGCGATTATGAGGACAATCACCACCGCTACATTTTTTTCTGCAAGGGTGTGGTCGAGACACTGCGTCTGACAAATATCCAAGCGGACATCGTTCACGCGCACGATTGGCAGGCGGCGCTGATGCCGTTGTTCCTGCGCTATGCCGAACGACGCAACGGCGTCACGCTAACGCTCAAGACGATCTTCACGATTCACAACATCGCCTTCCAAGGCGTCTACCCAATGCGTTCGTTCTATCGGACGAATCTTCCCGAGGAGCTCATGGGCATCGATGGCGTGGAATTTTATGGGCAGATGAGCTTCATGAAAGGCGGGCTCCTTTTTTCCGACCGTGTGACAACGGTGAGCCCGCGCTATGCCCGCGAGATCCAGACGGCGGAGTTCGGGTGCGGGCTCGACGGTGTGGTGGCGACGCGTGCGGAGGACATCGTCGGGCTGATCAACGGACTCGATACGGCGGTCTGGAATCCGGTGAGCGACGAGCATCTCCCGGCGCGTTACTCAGCGGGGAACCTCGCGGGCAAAGCGGTTTGCCGGGCCGAGCTGCTGAAGAAAATGAAACTCGATTCTGCGGCCGCAACTATCCCGGTCTTCGGCATGGTGTGCCGTTTGACCGAGCAAAAGGGTGTTCAGCTGGTGCTGGCGAATCGCGATTTCTTTTTGAAAAACGACTGCCGACTGGTGATCCTCGGCGCGGGAGACAAGCGGCTGGAGCAGGGCGTGCGGGAATTGGCGCAGAGCGCGCCTGGCAAGATAGCACTTGCATCGAAGCTCGACGAGGCGCTCAGCCATCTCGTCGAAGCGGGTAGCGATTTTTTTGCGATGCCTTCGCTGTTCGAGCCGTGTGGGTTGAACCAGATGTATTCACAGGCCTATGGCACGGTGCCGCTTGTGAGCCGGGTGGGCGGATTGGTCGACACGGTCACGGATATCGACGCCCATCCTGCGGACGGCACGGGAATTTCTTTCCCGCCGACCGCGGCGGGACTCGAGAACGGCCTGAACCGTGCGCTGAGGCTGTTCGCCGACAAGCCCGCTTACGCTGCGGTGCAATCGCGCGGGATGGCTCGGGATTTCAGCTGGCAACGAGCGGCGCTCGGCTATGAACAGCTTTACGAGAGCTCGCTCTGATGGGGCGATTATTTCGCTGGAGCCGGTGCGAGATCCGCTACGGTGGCGCGCGGCATGGGCGAGAAATACTTCTTCTTCAGGAGAAGCCAGGCCGTGACAAAAAAAGCGGTGAGCGGAATGGCCAGCACCATTCCGAGCACGCCATCGAGCGCGGTGCCCCAGAAAAAAATGGCGAGAATGATGATGACTGGGTGAAGACCGGTGCGGTCCCCCATGATTTTCGGAGTCAAAAACCAGCCCTCGATGAATTGCACGAGGCTGTAAACGAGGAGCATCCATGCGACGAGTTGGGGACCGCCATCCGGTTGGAGGAGGGCGAGAGGGACGGTGATGACCAGGCCGACGACGGTGCCGAGATACGGAACGACGTTGAGTACGCCGAGGATCAAACCGAGAACGAGGCCGTACTGCAAACCGACGATGGAAAAGCCGATGGATAACAACACGCCCATGATGAGACCGATGACCAGCTGACCGCGGAAGAAAGAGACGACGATTCCGATGAATTCGCGGATGAGAAATACGATGTCGGTCCGCGCATTCTCCGGCAGAAAGCTCAGGGTTTCGGGTAGTTTGTGCGTGGGCTCTCCCTTCGAAAGCAGGAAGAAAAACAGGTAGATCGGAATGACGAGACCGTGTGTGACGAAACTCAAAAGCGCGAAAAAGCCGCCACCGACCGCCTTGAGCGACGGCAACATGGCGCCAGGTACTTTGCCGGCTTGATCGCGGAGGCTTTCGACGATTCCTGCGATCATCGGCTGATCGAGCAATCGCTCCACCATCGTGTTCCAGGTTGGGTAGTATGTTTTCACGTACGTAACGATCCGCTCCCACGTGGCGGGAAAGTTGGTGAAGAAGTCGAGGATCTGACTGGCGAGTTTTGGCAGGAACGCGAAGCTCACACCCGCTACAGCCAGCGTGAAAATAAAGAAGAGCACGATCACGGCGGCGAGCCGGCGACCGCGGAATTTGTGCTCCAGACGATCGACGACCGGGCGTAGGATGAGCGCCATGATTGCGGCGACAGCCAACGGCCATAAGACGCCGGAGAAAAAGCCGATCAGCCGGCCGAGCACGATGCCGATCAGCACGATCAGCGTGATCGAAGCGACCAGGCAGAAAAAACTAATGGAAAACCCAATGAGACGGCGCTGGCCGGGACTTAGAATCGGTTCCGATTCGGTTGTTTCAGTGACGGGCATGAAGATGGATAGCTAGAGGAAGGAGGCGAAACGCGCGGACACTGAATCTGGCGGGAAGTTACAGCGGAAGAATTGGCCGGCGGCGCGTATGGTGGAGGAAAAACCAGCGGGCCATGGCGGGCATGATGACGATCGCCGCGAGCATGTTGACCAAAAACATAAAGGTCAGCAGCAGGCCCATGTCGGCTTGGAATTTAAGATCGGAGAAGACCCACATGCCGACGCCGATCGCGAGCGCTAGTCCGGTAAAGACGATCGAGCTGCCCGTCTGGATGAAACCTGCGAGCATGGCGTCTTCGAAATATTCTCCCTGCCGGAGCGTCGCCTGAAGCCGGGCGAAAAGATAGATGCCATAGTCGACGCCGATACCGACGCCCAGGGCGATGATGGGGAGGGTGGACGTTTTCAGCCCGATCTCGAGCCACGCCATGACGACATAGGCGAGCCACGAAACCAACGCGAGCGGTGCGACGATGCACAGTGTTGCCGCGACCGAGCGAAACGCGATCAGGCAAAGCGCGATCACGGCACCAAAGACCCAGAGAAGAATCGGGAACTGGGCCGCTGCCACCACCTCGTTGGTGGCGGCCATGACGCCGGCATTGCCGCTGGCGAGTTGAAGACGCGCTTTCGGCGAAGGATTGGCTTCACGGAAAACTTTAACCGCGTCTGCAACCGCATCGAGTGTCTCGGCTTTATGATCGGCGAGGAAGATAAGGACCGGCATCACGCTCCCGTCGGCATTGAGCAAGCCGGTCGAGGTCTCGATTGGCGCGATCGACTGGGCCAGAGCCTGTGGGTTGCGTGGTAATACGCGCCATTTGAGGGAGCCTTCATTCCATCCGGAATTAAGCATGCGGGCGACGGAGCTGAGGCTGATAACCGACTGGACTCCAGGAACGGCGCGGATGCGTCCTTCGAACTGATCGATGAAGCTGACCACCTCATGATCGACGCAGCCGTTAGGGACCGACTCGACGATGACGGTCAGTACGTCGACACCGATGCTGAATTTCTGGGTGATGAGTTGGCTGTCGCAATTGTAGCGCGAGTCCTGCCTGAGTTCGGGCACGCCCGGGTGGAGATCCCCGATGCGCACCTTTTTAGATTGGTGAAATGCAAAGAAGGCGAGCAGCACGCTGACGATCAGGATGATGATCGAAGGGCCCGGCTCCATGATGATGCAGAAGTTTCTCCAGAACAGGTCGGTCTTGCTCCGACGCGAGACGATCTTCTCGCGATAGCCGTCCGGAAGTTTTTGATACGAGAGCAGCAGCGGCAGGAGAAATAGGTTGGTGACGATGATGGCGGCGACGCCGAGAGACGCGGCGATCGCGAGTTCCTGAATGGCGGCGATCTTGATCACCAGCATGGTGAGAAACCCGACTGTGTCGGTAAGCAGCGCGACGCCGCCAGGAACTAGAAGCTGCCGAAAAGCGCTGCGGGCCGCGGCCACGTTATCGCTGCCCTCGAAAACCTCGCTCCGGAAAGCGCGCACCATCTGAAGGCCGTGGCTGATCGCGATGGCGAAGATCAGGAACGGAACGAGGATCGACATTGGGTCGATGCCGTAGCCAAGAACGTTTAGAAGGCCCATTTGCCAGATGACGGCGACGAGCGAGGTCAGCATCGGCGCGAGGGTGAGGCGGATCGATTGGGAGAATCCCAGCACGAGCAATCCGGTTACGACGAACGATGCCGCGAAGAAAACGAGGACACCGCGCGCACCGTCACTGATGTCGCCGACGATCTTCGCGAAGCCGATGATGTGGACGCTGAGGGTGTCGCTGGAAAATTTGCCCCGGATATTTTTCTCCAGCAGCTTGGCGGTGCGGAGGTAATCGATTTTTTCTCCCGTAGAGGGATCGATCTCCATCATGCGTGCGCTGATCAGCGCACCCGAAAAATCGTTGGCGACGAGCTGTCCGACTTTGCCCGACTTGATGATGTTTTCGCGGACTGTGGCGAAGCCTTCGGAAGTGAGTTTGAAGTTCGACGGGATCACCGGGCCGCCGGCAAAACCGTCCTCGACGACCTCCAGGTAGCGGACATTGGGAGTGAACAGCGATTGGACCTGACTGCGGTCGACGCCCGGAAGGAAAAAGACCTCGTCGGTGGCGGCTTTGAGGGTGTTAAAAAACTCCGGGGTAAACATGTCTCCGTTTTTCGCCATGAGCGCGATGAGCACGCGATTGGCGCCGCCAAACTGATCTTGGTACTGGGTGAAGACCTTGATGTATGGGTGCTCGAGTGGGAGCTGTTTGGTAAAGCTCGCGTCGACATGCGTGCGCGCCGCGCAGAGGGCCCACCAGATCGTGAGGATGACAAACACGCCGATAACCGCTCCGCGGAAGCGGAAGACCAGCTTCTCGATCGGGCCGGCGATGGAGTCGATCTTCACGGAGAAAATGCGTTGGGGATGGACCTCGTAATCGGTCCGGCCGGGGGATCGAGCCGGGTGACTCCCGCGTCACCGAAGGCGAGCAGCAAGCCGTTGGGAGCTTCCAGTACCTCGGCGACCGCTGTCCTGAGAGGAGGTTGCCAGACTTGAAACGTGTGACCGCCGTTGCGGCTCACGAGGAAAGCGCGGGCCTGCCCGGCGATGAGGATGGTCCCGGATTTTAAACGGAGCGCCGTGGTGAAAAGCGCGGGGAGGGGGCTTTCGAGCTGTTGCCAGCTTTTCCCCGCATCTGCGGAGCGGTAGAGGTGTCCGCGAAGTCCATACGCGAGCAAGACGTCGGGTGCGATCGGCGTTAGGCCGTATAATGAAACCTCGTTCGGTGAAGTCAGAACTTCTGGCGGTTTGTTATGCGCGGCGAGACGCAGCAACGTGCCGCGTTCTCCCGCGATGTAGAGTTCGCTATCAGGCCCGACGGTGATGCGATTTAGATGAGCGTCATCATCGATGAGTTTGTGGCGAATCCAGTTTCGTCCGCCGTCGCGGGTCGTATAGCAAATGCCGAAAGCGCCGACGGCCATCGCGCGGGAGGAATCAATCGCCGCAACGTCGAGAAACACCGTCTCGCGATCTTCCGTTTTGAATTGCTCGGTCCATGTCTCGCCGCCGTCACGCGTGTGAAGGATGATACCATCGTGGCCGACGACCCAGCCGCTGTTGGGATTCGCGAACGCAATTCCCGTCAGTGTGGCGTGGGTGGGCGAGGCGAGCGCTTCCCATGTGTCTCCAGAATCGACGGAGCGGATGATCGCACCGCGTTCTCCAACCGCAATGATCGCGTGAGCGTTGAGCGCTGCGTCGAGCAGCAAACCGCGGGCGGCAAAGGGAACGGCGGCAGGCTCGGCGAAGGCGATTGAAGCAGCTGCTAGAAAAAGAACTGAGTTCAGGATGCGCGACACTCTGCTCCGGCACGTGCGCCGAAAAAGCAGAGTAGAGGTAACAACGATCTCCCGCATTTCCTAAGGTGTTCGAGCCTGAGATCGTTTGACAAGGAAGTAGATACTGGCGGGCGTAGACTAGCGTACGCCTTCGCGACTGATCGCTCCGGTGGTGAAGTCGGAGAGAGATGGCTTCACGGTGAAGTCGTACATCTTGTTCTCGTTATCGAGGCCAAATGCTAGGTAGCGGCCGGAGACCAGATCGGTATGGACCTCGAGAGTGCTCCAGAAAGTGGGTACGTCGTAGTAGTTGATGCAGTGGGCCTCGGAGACATACCAGAGCTGACCGCGCGTGTCGTACTGGTCGGCGCAGAGGATCTGCCAGCTGTCCTCGTCGATGTAGAAGGTGCGGCGCGCGTAGATGTTGCTATGGCCGGGCTTGAGGGTGGCTTCGACCATCCAGACGCGATGCAACTCGTAGCGAGCGAGCTCCTGGTTGATGTGGAGCGGCTTGAGCACATCGGAGACCTTCACCGAATCGCTGTGCAGTTTGTAGGAATTGTAGGGGACGATGATTTCCTTTTTCCCGACGAGCTTCCAATCGTAGCGGTCGGGCGCGCCGTTAAACATATCGAGCTGGTCGTTGGTGCGCATGCCATCGGAGTTCGTGCCCGGGGAATCGTAGGCGACATTAGGCGCGCGGCGAACCCGGCGCTGACCTGCGTTGTAGATCCAGGCGCGACGGGGTTCCTTCACCTGATCTAGGGTTTCCTGCACGAGCAAAATCGAGCCGGCGAGCCGGGCCGGAGCAGTCGTGGACTGCTTATAATAGAGGAGGATGTTATCGAGCGTTTCCTCGGTCACGTCCAAGCGCGTGTAGTTGAAAAGAAACTCATCTTTGAACTGCACGAGCGTATAGCTGCCACCGCGCTGCGGTGCGGCCTGGGCGACGTGGCGCACGGCGGCTTGACCGCGATAGCGCACGAGATGGTTCCAGACAGCTTCCAGGCCATTTTGCGGGATGGGAAATGGGATGCCGATGAGTGCGTCTTGTAGACCGTTGCCGCTTTCGGTGAGGCGCGCGGTCGGCGCGGTTTTTTTTGTGGCATCGTAGATGACTTGGGGAAATGACGCGCTGCGGCGAGTCGGGTAGAGAACGATCTTGTAGCTCGGATAAACTTTGAGGAGCGCGATGTGGCCCGCGGTGAGCTGGCTCTCGTATTCGGCAAGATTTGACGCGGTGATGGTGGCGAGCGGGCGATCGGCGTCGAATGGATCGGGGTGGTGATCGCCGGGTTTGTAGCCGGCGGGTGGAGCGGCGATGCCGCCGTCCCATGCGGGGATGGTCCCGGCGGCATTTCCGGCGCGGATGGCACCGAGCGGAGTAAGCTCGCCGTCGAGGCGGGAAAGATCGGTTTCGGAGATCGCGGCATTGCCGCTCAACGCGAGCAACGGAAGAGCGGAGAGGCGGAGGGCTTGCCGAAAAGCGGAGAAAAACGAGCGGTTCATAGTGGCAGCAAGAGAAGCGCTGAGGGTTAGAACGAGTATTTGACGGTGGTGGAGGCGTAGTCGCGGTCGGCGAGCAGATTGTAGCGACCGCCGCCGAAGAAGTTCACGTATCGCAATTCCAGCGACCACGCGTTCTGCCAGGTAAATTCTGCCGCGGCGTTGATGGATTTGCGTCCTTCGATGAAGTTGCCCAGCGGGAGCGGCGTGTTGCCGCGGACGTCATGAACAAACGCGAGCGACGGGGAGAGGTTCACGCCGCGGAAAAGGTTGTTGTAGTCAAGACGCGCGAGCAGCTGATAGCCCCAAGAGAGATCGTCGACGAAGGCTTCGAGCGGAGTGCCGGGAAGCGTGCTGCCGGTGTTGAGCATGGCGGCGGTGCTGCCGCTCGTGAAAGTGCCGGCGCCGTCGAACCGCAGCGTGTTTTTTCCCGGAAGTCCGGGGACAAAGATACCGCCGACTTCGCCGAGCACGGTGAGCTGGCTGGCTCGGAGCATGGGACCGAAAACCTTGGTCATGGTAGTCTGAGCGGACCAGACGTCTTCGCGTTTAAAGCCCGGCACGTACACGCGGTATTGAGCGCGGTAGTCGCCGAGTTGGTTATTGCCGCCGAAGTTCGAGCCGCCGGTGGAGTCGAGCGCGGAAAGTGTGGCGAAGAGCAGCTCCACGTCGTCCACCTGGAGCGGCACGCCGTGTTTGTAGGAAATTTCTCCCTGCCAGGCGACGCCCAGGGAATCGATGCTCGTGTTGAAACTCAGACCGAGCATCCGGATATTTTCCGGGTATTCGACGAAGTAGCGGCCGGTCGCCGCGGCGCTGAGCAAGGCAATCTGGCGCGCGCCGGCGATCACCGCCTGGCTCTGCGGGGCGTTGAGGGTCGTGATTTGAGTTGGCGTAAGCGCGCTGGGGTTCGTTTGGGCGAGGACGATGATTTGGAAAAGTCCGGCGGCTTGGGTGGAGGCGGTTGCGGGATCGAGACCGGCGCGCATGAAAACCAGGGTAAGCGGGCCGGTAAGATTCGTATCGATCGGGCCGGTCGGCGTGACGGCGCTGATCACAGGGAGACGGCTGTGATAGTTCGCGAAGAACAGGCCGAATTCCGTGTCGGCCAGCGCGGGCACGGAAAGGCGGAGATTGGCCCCGTATTGGGTATAGTTATTTCCCTCATGATCGAGATCGCGGGGGACCGCGCCGAGCGGTTGCTGGTCGGAGAGCGCGCCGAAGGCGAGGAAGACGTTGCTTCCGCCGCGGGTAGCGAAGTCATTGGAACTAAAATACGAGCCAGCCGGATCGATCTCCGTGCGACGGAACTCGAGCAGCCAGAAAGCTTCGAGTGAAATCGTGTCGGTGAGGCCGATGGCAGCCTTGAACATATTTACCGGGAGCAACGCTTCGCGGAGTTCAGAACCGGGAACACGGAGGCGAGAGACGTCGACGGGATTCACGACGTTAATGCCGTTTGGGATGAAGGTGCTTTCACCCAGGCTAAGCACCTGGCGACCGAAGCGCAGATCGAGCGAGCGGCCGGCGACGTCGAATTGGCCGCGCACATACATATCGAGCCATTGCGCTCCGGAGCCGACGCGGTCGAGAGCATCCTCGGAAAGCGGTGTGCGTGCACGCGCATCGTCTTCGTTTTCTCGGTCGTAGAAATATGTGCCGCGCACGAAGGCGCCGAAGTTGTTATACTTTAGCTCGAGATCGTGAGTGCCCTTGAACACCTGCGAGGCCCAGCCTTTGCGGTAGTTGAGATTACCATCGTCGGCGTTGACGGAGTTTTGCTGGCCGCCGTTCGCGGTGCCGTAGAATTCCGGGTTCGCCTCCTCGAGGCGGTAGATGCCGCCCAGGGAAAATGTCGTGTCCAGACTCGCGGTAAGGCCCTGCCAGTCGAACGTGACCGCGTGGGCGTGGGTGAGAAAAGAGGCGGCGATAAGGCCGGCGGCCGTGAGACGACCGGGAATCAAAGCGGATTCGAAGGTTCGCATGAGAGGTTTCGCGGACATAGGTGAACGCTGTCGCGGGAGATCTTAAAGCAGACGGACTAACCCGCCGGTCTGCGGGGTGTAATAGGGAGCAGAGCAAAGAGACGGCGAAGGGGCATTCAAGTATGAAACCGAGTGGGTAATCCCAAGAAACCCGTGCTGGGGTTTTGACGCGCGCGAGGAAATGGCGAACGTGCGCGTTTATTTCAATGCAGGCTGCGACACACATTCACGTTAAGGGAGCGCGCGAACATAACCTCAAGAATCTGGAGGTCCGCATCCCCCGCGGAAAACTCGTGGTGCTCACCGGTCCCAGTGGCTCGGGAAAATCGTCGCTGGCATTCGATACCATCTACGCGGAGGGCTACCGCAAATACATGGAGTCGCTGAGCACGCAGGCCCGACAAGTGCTCGAGCAATTGAAGCGGCCGGATGTGGATTTCATTCATGGATTGTCGCCGGTGCTCGCGATCGAGCAGAGGACGGGCGGAGGTTCGCCGCGCAGCACCATCGCGACAGTGACGGAGATCGCCGACTACGCACGGTTACTATGGGCGCTGCACGGCGAACAACGTTGTCCGAAGGACGGCGGACGGGTGACGCAGCGTTCGCTGGACGATAACGTTGCGCGTGTTTTCGCCGAAGTACCGGGCGAGCGCGTGCTGTTGCTGGCGCCGTTGTTGAACGCGAAACCGAGTGTGCTGCGGGAGGAGTTGCCCCGACTGCGACAGCGCGGATTTCAACGGGTGCGACTGGATGGAGAGATTAAAAATCTCGATGACCCGAAGCTCGTGCCGAGCGGCGCGAAAGAAATCGCGGTGGATCTGGTCGTGGATCGGCTCGTAGCCAACGCCGATCAGCGTAGCCGAATGGCGGATTCACTAGAACTGGCGTTTCGCGAAGGGCGCGACCGCGCTGCCGTGCTGGCGCAAAAGACGGCGGAGGGGCCGTGGCGGGAGATAACGTTGAGCCAGTCGCTCGCGTGCGAGATTTGCGGCGATGTTTTCGAGAAGCTCACGCCGAGGCATTTTTCGTTTAACCACAACGAAGGCGCGTGCGGCACATGCGGAGGATTGGGGCGGAAATTGCGATTCGTGCCGGAACTGGTCGTGCCAGATCAGGAGAAGTCTGTGCGCGAGGGCGCGCTCAAGCCGTGGCGCCTGGGCGGGAAAAATCTGATGATCAAACATAACGCGATCCTCAAGCAGCTCGCTGAGCAGCTGCCGTTCGACGCGGAAAAACCCTGGAAGGAATTGCCCGAGAAAACGCGGGAGGTCTTGCTGCACGGCGCGGGAGATCGGTTGTTTGCCTTCAAGCTGAAGCGCATGCGCGAGCCGAAGGCCATGCCCTTCGAAGGCGTGATCCCAGCGCTCGAAGCGAGTTGGCGAGAAACGGACAGCGAAGGGTTTCAGGCACGGTTGACGACGTACATGGTGAGCGGGGAATGCCCGGAGTGTCATGGTTCACGGCTGAATGCACGTAGCGGAGCGGTGCGGGTAAAAGGACAGACGCTGCCGGAGTTTTTTGCCCTCGGGGTAACTGAGGCGGCGGAATTTGGCCGGGCGTCAGTGGCGGAGCTGGCGGGCAATGAGGCGCTGAAGGAGATCGTGACGGGTATCGAGCAGCGGCTGCATTTCTTGCTCCAGACCGGACTGGGCTATCTGACGTTGAATCGCGACTACGACACTTTGTCGGGCGGCGAAGCGCAGCGCGTGAGGTTGGCGACGCAGCTGGGCATGGGGCTCATGGGCGTGATCTACGTGCTCGATGAGCCGAGCATCGGGTTGCACCCGGCGGATAATGACCGGTTGTTGAATCAACTCAAAGAACTGCGCGATCGCGGGAACACGGTGCTCGTGGTTGAGCACGATGAAGAGACGATGCGCATCGCGGATGAGATCATCGAGCTGGGGCCGGAGGCGGGCGAGGAAGGCGGGCGTATCCTGTTTCAGGGCACGCCGGAGCAGTGCATGGCGCAGCCTTACAAGGTATCCCGTACCGGCGCTTATCTGGCGCGGAAGATGTCGGTGTCGAAGGACGCGAAAACCAAGGTGGCCGACGGCATGTGGCTGACGGTGCGCGCGGCCCGGGAACACAATTTGCGCGATGTGGATGCGCGGTTTCCAGTGGGACTGCTGACGTGCGTTACCGGCGTTTCAGGCTCGGGCAAGAGCACGCTCGTGAATGACGTCCTCGCCGCGGCGGCGGCCAGAAAATTGAACGGCGCTAAGTCGATCCCCGGGAAGCACCGTCACATCGAGAACCTGGATATCTTCGAGAAGCTGGTGCAGGTGGACCAAGAGCCGATCGGGCGGAGTCCACGGTCGAATCCGGCGACGTACACGAAACTCCTCGATCTGCTGCGGGATCTTTTTGCCCAAGTGCCACTCGCGAAAGTGCGCGGGTACAAAGCGAGCCGCTTTTCGTTCAACGTGCGCGGCGGTCGTTGCGAGCGCTGTCAGGGCGATGGGGCGATCAAGTTAGACATGCAGTTCATGGCGGACGCGTATGCGCCGTGTCCGAGCTGCGGCGGACGGCGGTTTAACCGCGAGACGCTTGAGGCGACGTTTCATGGTAAGAGTATCGCGGACGTACTGGATATGTCGGTACGCGAGGCGCTGCTGCTCTTCCGGAATATCCCGCGCATCATGGACAAGTTGGAGACGTTAAATGCGGTTGGCCTCGGGTATCTGACGCTCGGGCAGTCGGCGACGACGTTGTCGGGCGGTGAGGCGCAACGCATCAAACTCTCGCTCGAATTGAGCAAGCGCCAGCAGGGTCAGACGCTCTATATTCTCGACGAGCCGACGACCGGACTGCACTGGGCAGACATCCAAAACTTGATGGATCTGCTCTTCAAACTGCGCGATGCGGGCAACACGATCATCGTGATCGAGCATAACCTCGACGTGATCAATCTCGCGGATTGGATCATCGATCTCGGACCCGGCGGGGGGAGCGCGGGAGGTGACATTGTTTTTGCTGGAACGCGCGCAGAGATTGAGAACGCGGAGCGTTCACTGACGGGCGTGGCGTTGAAACGCTGGAGCGACGCGGCGCGACATTAAGCGCAGCGAACGTTGCGCGCGCTATCTGCGAAACTGGGAAAATAAAAAGCCCCGGAGTGCTCCGGGGCTTTGAAAGTTTTGGCCGTGAGGGGCGCTTATTTCTTCAAGATGATGACATCGGCGCGCCGATCATTGGCCATATCGGCATCGGAGCCGTTTTCCTGCGCGTCGATATCGCCTTTCGAAACGACCTCAATACGGGCTGCCGGGATGCCGAGGGTCTCAAGATATTTTTTGGCGGCGGCGGCGCGCCGATCGCCGAGGCCGAGATTATACTCGGAGGTGCCACGCCAGTCGCAGTGACCTTCGAAGAGAACGCGGTGACCGGGGTTTGCGTCGAGGTGGGCTTTTGCGGCCTGAATCTTGGAGCGTTCGCTCTCCTTAATGCCGGCGCGATCGAAGTCGAAGAGGATGGGCTGAATGAGGCCTTTGATCATGTCCTCATCTTCATAAACACCGGGGGCGCGCGATTCGAGGAGGGGATCGGTCGTCAATCCCGTGTCGAAGCCCGGCACGCCACCACCGGGGATACCGCCGCCATGCTGGCCTAAAACAGTCGAGCTCGGGTCGGGTCGGGAAGGCTTTTTAACGCAACCGGTGAGGGCGACGACGGCACTGAGAAAGGCGAAAGAAAGGGACTTCGAGAAGAGGTTCATGAGATGGTGGAAAGTCGGCAGTGGTTGACCTTATTGAGTAACGGAATTGCGTCGGCAAGTCATTTATCCCCTGCGCGCCATCGACCCGTGAAATCCCCTGATCTGCCGACGTGTTTTCTCTTCGACAATGGGTCGTTGCGGGCTGCGTCGACGCTCAATTTGCGTGAGGTTGCGCGAGCACTTGAAAAGCAGATCGGTGCGCATGTCGAAGCGGTGTCTTTGCTGCATTCCAGCGGTGTCGATGCGGCTGAGTTGGACGGAAGGCGCGCGCAGCTGCTCGAACCCGCGCTGCAAACCTGGTTCGGTGCAAAACCAAAAGGCGCGGTGGTGGCGTTACCTTTTTTCTTTGGCCCCAGCGCTGCGTTGACAGCTTACGTGCCCGAGCGGCTGGGCTCTCTGAGAAGCAAATTTCCCGAGGCGAGGGTGGAGCAAGCCGGCTGGCTGGTGGATCCCGCGTTGCCAGACGATCGTGTGGCTTTGGCGTTGGCCGAAGCGGTGCGAGCGATCATTCGCAGGGAAAATCTTTCGCGGGCTAACGTCGTGGTGGTCGATCATGGAAGCCCGCAACGCGGTGTGGCGGCGGTGAGAGATTTTTTGACGGAGCAGGTCGGGTCTTTGCTGGCAAAGGAGGTCGGAGCCGTCGGCGCGGCATCTATGGAAAGCCGGGCGGGCGAAGAGTACGCGTTTAATCAACCGCTGTTGGCGGATCGGCTGAGGACGACACCGTTTGACGCGGGCAATGTGGTGATCGCATTGCAGTTTTTATCGCCGGGTCGTCATGCGGGAGCGAGAGGAGACGTCGCTGAAATTTGCGCCAGAGCTGAATCGGAGCGCCTTGAGCTGCGTACGTGGATGTCGGAGACGATCGGAACCGATCCGCGCGTGATCGACGTGCTGGCCGAGAGATATCGGCAAGCTGCGGCGAAACTTACCGCGGAGACCGAGACCCCAAAATAATCAAAAGAAAAGCCGCACAAGCTGTGCGGCTTTTCGGAGGCGGAAATTAAAAACGAGTAGACGTTCGGATCGCAGACTGGCGCGATCGTCAGGCAAGCTTGCGCGGTTCGATGAGACCGACTTCGAGCGCGTAACGGGTGAGGCTCGCGACGTCGTGGAGATTGAGTTTACGCATCAAGTTTGTGCGGTGGTTGTCCACCGTCTTCACGCTGATACCGAGTTTGGAGGCGATCTCCTTGGTACTATGGCTTTCGGCGACAAGTTGAAGGATCTCGCGTTCGCGATCCGTGAGGAAGTCGGCGGTCGAGCTGGAGGCAGGATTGGCGACGACGTTGCGAAGGAGCGCGGCCACGGCGGGGCCGAAATAGGTGCCGCCACCGGCGACGGTTTCGAGGCCCTTCTTGAATTCGACAAGGCCAGCGGTTTTCTCGACGAAGCCGTGAGCGCCGGCTTCGAGCATCTCGCGGACGAGCACGGGATTTTCGTGTCCTGAGAAAACGAGTACGCGGACATTTTTGAGCTGCTTGCCGATGCGGCGCAGGAGATCCACGCCATTGAGGCCGGGGAGCTTGGCGTCGAGCACGAGCAGATCGGGCTTCACGTCGAGGCAGAGGTTGTAGGCGCTCTGGCCGTCGCCGCTTTCGCCGACCAGCTGGTAGTTCGGATCCGTGCGGAGGATCTCGACGAGCATTTCGCGAATGGCAGTCTGGTCTTCGATGATTACGAGTCGTTTCATAGGCACTATTGCTTATCTCTGTTCGGCGAAAACAGGCGTACACTGAACGCAAAACGCATCGGCTTCCGCTACTTAACGGTCATTTACAGGGATTTTACGGGACGGATTTCAGTGGTGCCGAATAGAGCCGATCTATGGGAGATGATGCCTGCGAAGTCTTTGTCGTCCGACGCCGCCGCGTTTTGGTCAGTCAACAGGTCGAAAGCGAGCGTGTTAGCGGTATTGATCGCAGGCGCGTTGGCAACCGCACCATCCGGCCAAGCGAAACCGGAGATGCCGGCCTCACACAAGACGGCACCGGTGGCCAACGTGAGTAAACTTCAGGCGTGGAAAGACGCGGAGACGATCGCGGCTTTGGCACCGGGACGAACCGAAGTGATAGGCGCGGGCGAGTCCATGAAGCCGGTTTACGGAGAGAATACGATTTTGGTGATCAGCAAGATCAGCTACGACGAACTCAAGCCCGGCATGAACGTGGTCTATACAAACCGGCGGTCAAAACTCGTGGTCCATCAAACGCTCGCGCGGGAGACTAAGGGCTGGCGCGTCCAAGGCATCAATAATGAGCGCGAAGATCCAGACCGGGTGACCCGAGACAATCTCGTGGGAGTGGTTTACGCGTCGTTGTCATATGGCGACGATGCGAAGCCCGTTGCTGAGCCGCCAAAGTGAGCGCTCGCGTGGGGTAGCGGGCTAGTTAGATGTGCGCGATCGGGCGCGTCATCGTAAAGACGTCAGCGTTGTGCGCTCTTGTAGGTTACTCCGCCGGAATTCTTCTGCCTGCTTGGTGGGTCGACCGGGATTCGAACCCGGAACCAACGACTTAAAAGGACGCTGCTCTACCATTGAGCTATC
>WUUC01212577.1_pt1 | contig 18113 bp, 11 predicted proteins | sample 6278441 | NCBI WGS metagenome assembly WUUC01 (sample SAMN13675441, study PRJNA597444) | soil metagenome | isolation source: soil | place: USA: Washington | collected 2017-10 | reverse complement strand
CAAGCCCGCTGCCGACGACTGCGACCCCGCGACCCCGCCGCGCTGCGCAGGTCAGGTGCTCGTCAGCTGCGTCGAGGGCAAGCAAGTCGCGCGCGACTGCAATGCGATGAACGCGCGCTGCGAGACGGTCAGGCACACGGGCGTACCCGCGTGCGTCGCGGTGCGCGAGCTCGATCGCGCGCCGCGCGAGCACGATACCTGCGGCCCCTGCGGCTGCATCGACGACGCGCCGCGCTTCGAGGAAGAGACCTGCAACGGCGCCGACGACGACGGCGACGAGCGCATCGACGAAGAAGCGCGCTGCGAGCCGCTCGAAGTGGTCGCATTCGTCGTGACCGACGCGACGGGCGCGAGCAGCTATTCGCAAGTGGACATCGAGCAGGAGATCGCGCGCCTCGACGCGGCCTTCGCGCAAGGCAGCGCGGGCCTGTCCATGCACGTGGCGTTGGCCGAGGTCGTCGAGCTGGCGCGGCCCGAATACCTGCAGCTCGACGCGGACACCGAGCTCAACGCGTTGATCGGCGAGCTCTCGCAGAGCGCGCTCTTGGCGCCGAGCCTGGGCGCGCGCGTGCCGCTCGTCTTCACCGATGAAGTGCTCGTCGAAGAGGTTCCGAAGGCGGGCATCGCCACCTTGCCGAACGGCTACTGCGGCGGGCTGCGCCTCTTCATGGAGCCCCAGCCGCTGCGCGGGCTCGTCGCCGTCGCCAAGCGCCGCGCTCCGACCACGCTCGCGCACGAGCTCGGGCACTTTCTCGGGCTGTGCCACACGCATGAGACGCACAGCGAGCCGGTGGTGCGCGTCGGGCGCTGGCGCGATGCGAGCGGCGGCTATGAAACGACCTGCGACGCCACCTGCACGCTCGAAGGCGATGGCATCTGCGACACACCGCTCGACCCGGGCCCGACGAGCTGCCGCTACGACACGCGCTGCGACGCCCAATGCGCGGGCGGCGAAGCGCCGAGCACGCGCAACCTCATGAGCTACTACACCGAGTGCCGCAGCGAGCTGACGCCGTGGCAGACGGTCGAGCTGGCGCGCACGCGAGCGCTGCTCGACGGATGGCTGCGCTGCGCGGAGCCGAGCGCTTGCCCGTGCGCGCTCCAGGATGAACGCACCGATGCCTGCCCCGAGCAGATGAGCTGCAGGCCGACCGCGCAGGGCCTCGCATGCACGCTCGATGGCGTATTCCTCGCGGGCGAACGCTGCCGCGCGCACGCCGAGTGCGGCGCAGGCCTCGTGTGCTTCGAACGGCGTTGCACACCCGCAGCTCAGCTCGGCGGCAGACTCTGACGCCTCGAACCTGACGCCATCGCCCCGAGCGGCAACATCGCGGCAACGCCCTCGATCACGCTGTCAACGCGCTGATCAACGCGCTCGTCTCCGCTTCGGTCAGGCAGCGCGACTCCGCGTCGACGATCACCGCGCCGGCGCAGACGAGAGCTCCCTCCACTTCGCTCAAGAGCAGCGTCGTGCGGTAGGCGATACCGCTGCTCTTGCAGACGGCGTCGGGCGAACGCGGGAGCGTCTCGACGACGGTCGCGTCGTAGTCGCCTTGCGGCATCGCCTTGAGCCGGTTCGCGATGAGTGTCTCGTACCCAGGCTCGGCCGGCGCATCGCCGTACGACGCCGCGAGCTCGAAGCCCGCTTGCGTGTTGCGGTACAGGTGAGCCGCGCGCGCGCCGAGCGCCTCGCACACGCGCTTCACGGCGCGCTCGACGGGTTCACCGGAGGTCTGGGTGGCGGCGCTGACGCTGCGGAAGCCTTCGACCGTCCAGGTCGAGCTGCGATGCGTGGTCGTGATGCTGGACTTGATCTCGTCGAGCACGGGCAGCGCGGCCACGCCCGCGACTCGCGCTTCGTCCCACAGACGCTCGTAGCGCGCGCCGAGCGGGGAATCCTGCCCATAGCGATACTCCTGCGCGGTGAGCCGACCAAAGCGCTCGGCCGCGTCGCGGTCCGAGGCCCAGATCGCGACGCGCGTGCGCGCCTCGTAGGTCGCGCCGAGCTCGAGCCCCTCGATACCGAACGACTTCAGCTCTTCGATCACGCCCTCGATCCGCTCAGCCGCTTCAACGAAGTCGCCCTGCTTGCCCTCGGCGAGGCCGAGCGAGCGCCGCACCATGAACGCTGGCAGGCCAATGCCCTGTGCCTCGCAGCTGCGAAGCGCTTCGAGGCCGTACGCGCGCGCTTCCTCGACGCGCCCCAAGCCCACGAGCGCCTCGAGGTACGCGCCCTCGAGCCGCAGCCATGCACCGGTGCAACGGCTCGCGTCGTTGGGATCGGGCCGCGACACGGACAAGCCACGCTCGAAAGCTGCAGCCGCGTCTTCGAGCTGGCCGCGCGTGAACGCGAAGTAACCTTCAGCGAGGTGGCGATAGCCAGCCCAACCTGGAAAGCGCGCCGCTTGCGCGTCGATCGCCTGGCGCGCTTCGTGGATGCCTGGGAGGTCCCCCGCGAGCGCGCTCGCGTTGAGCTCCGCCGCCAACGTGCTGGTGAACATTTGCCGCTGGTTGCCGTGCAGCGCGAGCAGCTCGGCTTGCTTGCGATAGCGCTCGGCGTTTACGAAGTCGCCCTTGTGCAGCCGCGCGATCCTCCGCAGCGACATCGCGCTCGCGCGCTGCAGCGGATCGCTGTCGAGCGCCTTGGCCTTGGCCTCGGCCGATGCGAATCCAAGCCGCGCCTCGATCATCGCGATGCCATACGCGATCGCGCCGCGCAGCGCGTCCACGTAGGTCACCTCCGCCACGGTGATGTTCGCGAGCATCGCGTCCACTTCGAGCCAACGCTGACGGGCGTGCTCCGCGCGGTTGGTGCAGATCGTCTCGCGCGTCGCGATCGCGTTCTGCCACATGGCGTGCAACAGCGGCGAGAGCGCGACGTACGGTTCGAGCAAGGCCGGTAGCGACGCGATCAATGCGTGGTCCTGCACGCGCGATCCGATGGCGATCGAGATCGCCACGAAGTACGCCAAACCCTTGATTGCAAGCTCGGGCGGGTGCACACGCTCGTCTTCCGGCGCTGCGTCGTAGGTCGTCTTCGCGTGCGTGAGCGCGCGCATCAAGCGCTGCATGGGGTCCGGAGCGTCGGTGATGCTCTCGTACATCGAGAGGCCGGCGTCGTGCTTGAGCTGGGCCAGCAGCGCCGGACCTTCGCGCAGGCAGCGCGCTTCGTCGGTCACGATCGAAATCGCGAAGACACCGCGCCGAATTTCATGGATCTCGCGCGGCTTACGCCCGAGCGCCTGCGCGCTAACCAGCGCGCGATCGAGCAGATCCGCGACCTTGAAGGCGTTCATGCTCGTCAGCGCCATGATGCCGTAGGTCGACGTCGAGCTCTCGAGCCGCGGCACGAGCAGGTCGAGCGCGAGCGCGTCGCTGCCGCTCGCGAGCAGGTGGTGCACGCGCTCGATGACGCGCGCTTCGTTGTCCGCGTAGAGCTGAGCGAGGCTCCTGTGCCGTGCGACGCGCGCGGCGTCGTCCAAGCCCGCGTCGAGGACGCTCACCCACTCACGCCGCGAAAGGACGTAGGCGTGCCCGTCACCTGCGAGCAGGCCCTTCGTCACCAGCTCGGAGATCGCGGCGGCCAGCTGCGCAGGCGGCGCCGCGCCCGCGGCGAGCGCGTAGTCCTGCCGGCTCATACCGGAGTGCGACGCCAGCGCGTGCGTCTCGGCGAGCTGTCGCGCGAGCGGTGACAGCTCGGCGACGCGCGACCTGCACAGCTCGGTCGCGCTGCTCGGCAGCTCTTCGATCGGCAGCTGATCGGGCAAGAGCCATTGCCCGCCCTCATAGCGCAAGACATCACGCGCGATCAGGGTCTGCGCGATTTCGAGGGTCTCGCGTGCGTTGCCCGCGGCGACTTGATAGAGCCGCTCGCTGACCAGCGCGAGGTTCGGGACGTCACCGAAGATCGAAAGCGCGAGCGCTTCGATGTCTGCGCGGCTCAGCGCTGGCAGCTCGACGACCGTGCAAGCGCGCTGCAGCGCTGCGAACGCGCTCTCGGCTTGCGGCGGCGCACCGGCCTGCGAAGTCGCGAGCACGAACAAGCGGCGGCGCGGGGCGCCGAGCGCCAGGGATGCGAGCAACGACAGCGAAGCCTCATCGACCTCATGCAGGTCGTCGACGAGGATCGTGAGCGCGCGCGTATCGCACAGCCGCAGCAGCCACGCCGTCAGCTTGGGCTGCAGCGCTTGCAGATCGACGCCGGCACTGCTGAGCTTCTTGGGCACGGGGCGGCGAGCAGCGGCATCGGCTGCGCTCGCGTCGGCTTGAGCTTCGAACAGCGCGGCCTCGATGTTCATGCTGCGCGCGGAGGCCAGCGCGCTGTCGGGCACGGCGAGCGTGAGCTGCGCGACGAGCGAAGAGCCCACGGCGAGCGCCTCACCTCGTTCGCTGCCGCCGTTGATGCGCAGCACGATCGCGCCGCTGATCTTCGCGTCGAGCGCGCATGCGTCGAGCACGCGCGTGCGACCCACGCCTGCAGGCCCTGCGATCAAGAGCCCGTGGCCACGCCCACCGACGGCTCGCCGCACGCCCGCCGCGAGGTCTCGGAGCAGCGCGTCGCGGCCGACCATCGTCGGTGTCGATAGATACGCTTGTGAGACGTCCGAGGTCTCGCGATCGAGGTGCGCGAGCGCAGCGAGGCGCTGCATGACGTCGAACGCCGAGCGCGGACGCGTCGCCGGGTCGAGGCTGATCAGCGACATCACCAGCGCGTCGAGCTCTTTCGGCACGTCGGGCGTGATGCTCGAAGGCGGCGCGGGGCGCTGCGCCCAGACCGCCTGCAAGCCCGCGAAGTCGCGCGCGGGATAGCAGAAGCGTCGCGTGAGCGCGTAGTAGAGCGTGGCGCCGAGCGAGAACAGATCGGTGCGCGCGTCGAGCGTCGAACGGTGCAGCACCTCCGGCGGGACGAACGGCGGCGTGCCGATGGCTTGGCCGCCAGTGCCCATCGGCGCCAGAGCTCCGAAGTCGATCAGCTTGGCCGTGCCTTCGCGGGTGGTGCGCACGTTGCGCGGGCTGACGTCGCGATGCACCAGCCTGCGCGCGTGGAGCAGCGCGAGCGACGAGCAAACGTCGTAGGCGATGGCGCACGCTTGCCGCCAGTCGAGCGGTGAGCGTTCGCGCAAGTCGCCGCCGTCGAGCAGCTCCATCGTGTAGTACGGCCCGGCTTCGTCGGCGTCGAAGTCATGGACTTCGATGATCCGCGGATGTGAGAGCTGGACCAGCGTGTGGAACTCGCGCTCGAACGCCGCGGTTAGATCTTGGTCGCGGCGCTCGGAGCCGGTCAGCAACAAGCGCTTGAGCGCGAGGCGCTTACCACTGACGGAATCGAGCACACGGTGCACGACCGCTACGCCGCCACGCCCGAGCTCTGCCTCGATCACGTAGCGAGCACCAACCCGCGCTTGCGATGAAGGGACCACGCCCGAGCTGCCCGCTAAACGTTGACCATCTTCCCCCGTACACGTCACGGGCTCGGGAGCGGCCTGCGGCAAAATCGATGACCCCACAGATTTGTCATCTTCCCTCGCTTGAAGCGGCTGCTGCAACGGTGGGCCAAGCGGCGCCATGGCGCCGCGCACCAGCGTCGGGCGATGTCTACGTATGCGCGCTGCGTACAGAGCGAGACGCGCGCGATCAGCGGCGCTATCGTCGGCGGATGCCAAGCGCCGACAAGCTCCTACTCCACTATCACCCGTTCACCCGCGCATCGAACGTCGTTTGGATGCTCGAAGAAGCGGGCGCGCCGTATGAGCTGCAGTACGTCGACCTGCAGACGGGCGCGCACCGCTCGCCCGAGTTTCTGCGCGTTAACCCGATGGGCAAGCTGCCCACGCTGCTCGACGGCGAGACGGTCGTCACCGAGTCTGCGGCGATCGGCCTGTACCTCGCGGACCGCTACGCGTACGGCGTGCTCTCACCCAAGGTCGACGACAAGGCGCGCGCCACGTACTTGCGTTGGAGCCTCTACGCGCCGTCGGTCATCGAGCCTGCCGCATATGCAAAAGGCGCGAACTGGGAGTATCGAGCAACACAGGCCGGCTGGGGTCGTTACGAAGACGTGCTCGACTCGATCGAAAAGGCGATCGGCGAAGGCCCTTATTTGCTCGGTGAGCGCTTCACGATGGCGGACGTGATCTTCGGCGGGACCGTCCGCTACATGCTGCTCTTCAAGATGCTCGAGCCGCGCCCTTCTTTCGTCGCTTACGTCGATCGCTTGTCGGCGCGGCCCGCCGCGCAGGTCGCGCAAGCGAAGAACAACGCCATGATCGCGCAGCACGGGCTCTCGCAGTGAACGCTGCCGGAACGCTTCTGCGACATAAGCTCACCTGACTCGTTGGCCCGGCCGCGTTCTCGGAGCGGTCGAGTGAACAGTCCGGCTATCCTAGGTGGACGGCCGGAGCTGCTTTGCTCGCCGAACCTCCGAGCATGCCCAGCCACGCTGCCCCGCGCTCATCTTTGGGCCGCTACGAGATTTGCGAGGAGCTTGGCCGGGGCGGCATGGCGGTCGTTCACCGCGTATTCGATCCGGTGAGCCGGCGCTTTCTCGCCGCCAAGCAGCTGCTCGCGCAGAGCGACGCGCGGACATTCAACGAGTCGTGCGTGCGCTTCGAGCGCGAGTTTCACACGCTCAGCGGCTTATCCCATCCGCGGATCATCGAGGTCTACGACTACACAGTCGACGCAGCCGGTCCGTTCTACACGATGGAGCTGCTCGACGGCGGCGACCTGCTCGAGCGCTCGCCCATCCCGTGGCAACAGGCCTGCGCGCTCTTCTACGACGTCTGCTCTTCGCTCGCGCTCTTGCACTCGCGGCGCTTGGTCCACTGCGACATCAGCCCGCGCAACGTGCGCTGCACCAAAGACGGTCGCGCCAAGCTCTTCGACTTCGGCGCGATGGTGCCGATGGGTCGAGGCACGTTGATCATGGGCACGCCTTCGTTCACCGCGCCCGAGGTGGTGGCGCGCACCGATCTCGACGCGCGTACCGACCTGTACTCGCTGGGCGCGGCGCTCTACTACGCGCTGACCGGCCGCGTCGCGTTCGCGGCGCGCGACTTCCCGGAGCTGATCGACGCGTGGAGCATCAAGCCGCGACCGCCGTCGCAGTTCGTGCCTGGCATTCCGGAAGCGCTCGACCGGCTGACCTTGTCGCTCTTGAGCCTCGAGGCAGGCGAGCGGCCGCGCAACGCGTTCGAGGTGATGCAGCGCCTGGCGGTCATCGCCGACATCCAGCAGCGCGACACGCTGATCGTCTCGCAAGCCTATCTCTCGACGCCCGCGATGGTCGGACGCGAGCCGCTGATCGCTGCGCTGCGCGAAGAATTCGAGCAAGCGTTGGCCGGCCGTGGTCGCGCTGTGATCGTGAGCGGCAGCGCAGGCCTCGGCCGCTCGCGGGTGCTGGACGTCGCCGTGATCGCCGCGAAGCTGCGCGGCGTCTGCGTGCTGCGCGCCAGCGCTGACGCCGCGCGCGGCCAAGACTTCGCGGTCGCGCGCACGCTGTGCGAGCAATTGCTGGAGCTGGTGCCGGACGCAACGCTGGTCGCGGCAGCGCAAGCCCAAGACGTGCTGACCAGCCTGTTCGAGCCGACCGAACGAGCGGAGCGCGGGCGTCGACAGCTGCGACTGCTGGACCTGACCCAATCCCCGCTCGCGCGCGCGCCACTGCAAGATGCGTTGAGTCGCTGGCTGCTCGAGCTCGCTCAAACGCTGCCGATCGCGATCGCGGTTGACGACGTGCAGCGCTGCGATGATCCGACCGCTGCGCTCTTGGCGATGCTGGCCGCCCAAAGCGACGGTCACCGCTTGATCCTGCTCTTGACCATGCAGAGCGACTCCGGCGCGCGCGGATCGAACGCGCTCGAGGTGCTCGCAGCGCATGCACGCACGTTCGAGCTCACCGCGCTGAGCGCCGCAGAGACCATCTCGCTCTTGACCTCCGTGTTCGGCGACGTGCCGCACCTGCGCGTGGTCGGGCATGCGGTGCATACGCTGGCGGGCGGCAATCCGCGGCTGTGCATGGAGCTGGCCCGGCACCTCGTCGAGCACGGCACCGTGCGCTACGCCGACGGCAACTGGACGCTGCCTGCGTGTTTGAGCACGGGAGACTTGCCCGAGAGCGCCGAGACCGCGTTGCGGGCACGCGTCGCCGCGCTCACGACGCTGGCGCGCCAGCTGCTGGAAGCGCAAGCGCTCGCCTCGCACGAGGCCTTCACGCGTGAAGACTACGGGCAGCTGTCGCCGGGCGTGGCGCCTGCCGAGGTGGATGCGGCCGTGTCGGAGCTCGTCGCGCGCGAGTTGCTGGTGAGCGACGGGCGCGTCCACTGGCTCGTGCATCGCGGCTGGTCGGGCACGCTGACCGCGCACATGGGGGAGCAAGCTCAACGCGAGCGCCACACGGCGATCGCCGCGCTCTACGGCGAGAGCCTCAAGAGCGTGTTCCATTATTTTGCTGCGGGCCTGCTCCAGCGCGGCTTGGATCTGTTGCTCGCGCAGCTTCGGGCGCAGGGCGAAGCGATCGACATCTACGCGACGCTGCACATCCCCGCGTGGGAAATGGCGCGCTTGCTACAACGCGCGCTCACCGTCGCGCAGACGCTCGAGCGCTCCCCGATCGACATCTTCGAGCTGCAGCGGCGGCTCGTGACCTACGCCGTCGCGGCGGACGACGCGTACTACTGGCATGCGGCGCCTGCCTTCCTCGAGCGCTTGCGAAAGGACTCGGGCCTTGCGCTCTGGCAAGAGCTCGCGCACGTCGATGACAAAGGCGCGCGCCTGACGCAGGCGTTGCAGACAGCGTTCGAGCGCTTTGCAAGCACGCCCGAAGCCGAGCGCGTCTGTCGCCCGGACGAGGCCATTCGCTATCTCGTGCAGTTCGTCGCCGTCTCGATCGCGATCTCTTTTCGCAGCTACGACACGCAGCTCGTCGCCTCACTGCCGGGCCTGCTCGAGCCGTTCGCGCCGCTCTCGCCCGCGGTCGACGCGATCTATCAAAACGCCGTCGCGTCGCGCGACTTCCGCTGCCTCTTGCGAACGGAGCGCGCGCGTCGACGCTGGCTCGAGGTGTACGAAAAGCTGAGCAAGCTGACCGAAGCAGAGCTGCCGCACGTCGACGTGATTCGTCGTGCGATCGCGGCCGGGGTCGGCAACGTCGAAGCTGCGCTCGGGCTGCCGGATATCGAGCGTTGGGCTGCGCTGGTCGAGACCGACCCCATGCAGGTCGCGCAGGCGTTCTACCTGCGCAAGGTGACTTGCTTGCAGCAAGGCGATTGGGTCGGCGCCGAAGAGTTTCGCAAGCGCGCGGAGCATTCGTCCCTTCAAGCGCGCGTGCGTCCGATGTTCTTGTCGACGGTCCTGACGGAGCTTGTCGCGCACGCGAGGGCCGCCGACCTGACAGGCGTCAAGCAGCTCAAAGACCGCATCACGCTGCTGGCGGCGCAGAGCAAGTATTGGCGTGGCGCACAGCTGCTGGCCGAGGCCATGTATCAACGCCTGTGCGGTCGGCTCGAGGACGCGTGCCGCGACTTCGAAGCGTGCATGCGGCTCAGCGAGCCGGACGCGAGCGATCCCGCGCGCGTGCCGCCGTTTTGGTTGCCAGCCGTCGCTGGCGCGATCGAGACGTTGGTGGAGCGCTGCTTGTATGACGAGGCCAAGGCGCTCGGCCTGCGCGTGCTCTCGATGTGCCGTGAACGGGAGATCGAAGCGCCGGCGCTCGAGGTCGAGCGTGCGCTCGCGCTGGCGCACGCCAAGCTCGGCGAGCTCGAGACATCCGTCGCGCTCTTGAGCCACGTGATCGCCGCGCAGCAGAGCCTCGGCGTGACGGGCCTCATGCTCGGGGCATCGTACGAAGCGCGGGCGCGCGTCGCGATCTGGGCGCGCGACGAGGAAGCGCTCATCGAGCACGGGGACCTGACCGCGCTCGAATACCGACGCGGTGCCGGCTCACCGCTCGGCGCCCGCTACGAGCGTTTGATGGACGAAGCGCGCCTTTCGTTCCCGCACCGCATGGCCGCGATCGGCGAGACGGACCTCGCTGGCGCAGGGCTCAGCGGAGTCGAGCGCCAGCCCTCAGCCGCACGCGTGGCGAGCAAGGTGCTGCGTCAAGCGACGACGGCGACCGAGCGCGCGACGTTCGCGCTGTCGCTCTTGTGTGAGGATCGCGAGGCGCTCGGCGGTCACCTGTACTTGGTGGCGCCGCGCGGTTGGGTGCTGGCGGCGTCGCAAGGTGTCGGCAAGCCAGAGCCGGGCCTCGCCGAGCTCGCGCGCGCGTTTCTGATGGCGGAGCTGGAAGAGACGGAGATCTCGACGCGGCTCGAGGCGGGCGAGGAGCCGGCGAGCAGCCGCCGTGCGCAGCCGCGCCCTACGGCGCAGGGGCTCGCTTACCCCGTCGCCTTGAGCTGTGTACGGGACGGCAGCTTGAGCCAAGTCGGCGTCGCGCTGCTCGTGTTCGACCTCAACGCCGTACCGAAGCACGGTGACACGCGCTTGGCCGGCGTGCTCGCCAGTCAGTTGCTCGAAGCGGGCGACGCGCGCCACAGCACGGTCGCCGACCTCACGGGCTGAGTCGTGCTCTCACGAAGAGCCCGCGTTCACTCGTGCCAGGTCAGCTCGAACACGCAGCGATCGTGGCCACGGCAAGCGCAGCGTGTCTCGCTCACGATCGCCTTTTTGCCGCCGGTCGCTTCGACAGCGCCCTGCAGCCAGCCGCGCAAGCGCGCGCAGAACGCTTCGTCGCGCACCGCGTAGTCGTGCAGCTCGCCGATGATGTTGCCCGGCCCGGTGCTGCTGACCTCCCAGCGCCCAGTATCGTGGTAGCGGCTCCACACGCGCGTGGCCCTGTCGATCAACCAAGTCGGCGACTTGAAGCGCAAGAAGACCTTGAGGACCGTGTTCATCGACCATGTCGCGCTGAAGCGGCCGGCCGCCGTGCACACAGCGAGATCACCTCGGCCGAACACGTCGGCGAGCGCGTGGTGGTAGCGGAGGATCGGCTCGACCGGATACCAGCCGATCGTTTGCACGTCCGAGAGCAGCGTACGGTCCTCCTCGGAGAGCTTCGCGAGCACCCGCGCCAGGCCTTCCGCACCGAACTGCTGTTCGGTGAACATCCGCGTCGACTCGAAGACCGTGCCCTTGAAGTTTGCCAAGCGAGCTGATCTTGGCATGGGCACAGCGCGCTTCGCACTTGAGGTCAGCGCCACACAGCGTACGGCGACGACCCACCATCGTGTGCGCTGGGGCGAGCTGCCTCGTGGCGATCAAGTGATCCGGGCGAGCTCTTCTTTGGTCATCACGCCGAGGGTCTCGGTGGCGAGATCGAGCACGAGCTTCGCTGCGCCGCTCTCGAGCAACTTGAGCAGCGCAGCCGACTTCTGCTCGAGCGTCTTCTCGACTTCGCCATAGTCCGTGCCGTCCCGCGTCACCAAGTCCTCGATCACTTTGCGCAGCGTCTCCGGTGCGAGCTGGTCGTAGGGCACCTCGACCGAGCCCTCGGCCGCAGCCTGCGGCTCATCGGCATTCGATTCGTCTTGCATGAGCTGACGCATACCACAGGCCGTCGCGCACCTTGGAGCACGTTGGCCTCGTTTACGACTGCACGCAGGCCAGCGATCCTGATGCGCGATGTTCGTGCGTGGGCCGTTGCGGTTGGTGGTGCTGCGCGGTGACGGGCGACCGTCTCGAGAGATCGCCCTTCGGGCCTGCGTCTTGAACGCGGCGCTGTGGCTGACGCTGCTCTTGCCCTTTAGCACCGGCGCGCTGCTCGGCGCGCGGCACGCGAGCGCGCAGCGCAGCGCGCCGTGGCTGTGCGAGCTTGGCGCGCTCGCGCACGATGCCTCGCCGCGTCTGCAGAGCGACGCCACGAATCGCTGCGCGCCATATGTGCTCTTGGCGCGCAGCGAGCTCGCCGTTGCGCCCTACGCACCGCCGCCCGCGCCCGTGCTCGACCGCGAGCTCAAGACGCCCGCGCAGCGGCGCGGTCATTTGCGCATCGCATCGTTGCACCACGGAGAAGCGATCGACGTCGTCCCATGGAACGAGCACGGCATGCGCGACGAAGCAGCCTTCGCCGCCATCGCGCACCTCTTCCGCTGCCGCGTCACGGGTCACGAAATGCCCGTCGACGAGAAGCTGATCAAGGTCCTCACCACGCTCAACGATCTCTACGACAAGCCGCTGCAGCTCATCAGCGGCCACCGCGTCGCGCACACGCTCGACACCAGCGAAACGAGCCAGCATACGCTGGGCACCGCCGCCGACGTCCGCGTCCCCGGCGTCTCGATCGACGAGCTGCGCGAGGTCGCGCTCGGCTTGGGCGCGCGTGGCGTCGGCCTCTACACGCACAAGCGCTTCGTCCACATCGACTTTCGCGCGCAGCGCAAATACCAGTGGACGGACGCCTCGACAGGCGAAGAGAGCGAGCCCGCAGCCGCGACCGCGAACGCCGAAGCCGCGCGGAGCACGTGGCCCGCAGATGAGCGTTTCGCGCAAGGCCGCTGAGCGATCACGCGCGCTGCGCGGCCCTCTCACCGCAAGCGCGTTCGATGGTCGCGAGCAAAACCGACAGCGAAAAAGGCTTCTCGAGCAGCTCGACGATGTTGAGCGCCCGCGCCTGCCGCTGCGTGCTTTCGTCGCCATGCCCCGTCATCAGCACGCACGCGAGAGATGGATGGATGGAGCGCAGCTCGGCGATCAACGCCATCCCCGTCATGCCTGGCATGGATTGATCGGTGAGCAGCACATCGAACGCGTGGAGGTCCATAGCGAAGATGTCGAGCGCCGCTCGTGCCGAGGTCGCCACCGTGACCGCATGCCCCGCGTACATGAGCGCTTCGCGCGCCACCGCGACGATCGCCGGCTCATCGTCGACGACGAGCACCCGCTTGCATGGCGCCATCGGCGGACGCGACGACGGACCCGCGAACGCGGCATGCGAGGAGCTGGCGTTGGTGGTCGGCAGGCGCACCGTAAACACGGCCCCTTCACCCGGAGCGCTGTGCACCGTGGTCTCGCCGCCGTGCTCGCGCACGACGCTGTGGACGATCGACAGCCCCAAGCCCGTGCCCGCGCCCACCGCCTTGGTCGTAAAGAAGGGGTCGAACACGCGGCGCAAGGTCTCCGCGTCCATGCCGCCGCCGGTGTCGGCGACGGTGAGCCACGCTTCGCCGTCCGTTTCCTTGAGCGTGATCGTCAGCTTGCCCCCGCGCGCTTGCATCGCGTGCAGCGCGTTGGTCGCGAGGTTGCTCCACACTTGCCCGAGCTGCGTGCGATCGGCGAAGACATGCACGGGCCGCGTCGGCAGCTCCACCTGCAGCTCGATGTTGGCGGGCAGTGATGCGTGCAGCAGCGAGATGTCTTCGCGCAGGCTCTGCCGCAGATCGAACGCCGCCTTGCGCGGCTCTTGCCTGCGGCTGAAGAGCAAGATGCGCTGCACGAGCTCGCGCGCTCGTTCACTCGCGACGCGGATGCCCTGCAGGTGCTTCTGCGCCGGGTGCTCGTGTTGCAGCTGCAAGCGAGCGAGGTCCGCGTACGCCAGCACCGGCGTCAACATGTTGTTGATATCGTGCGCGATGCCGCCCGCAAGCGTGCCCACGGTCTCCATCCTGTGCGCCTCGCGCAAGCGTTGCTCCGAGCGCCGCAGCGCTTGTTCGGCGCGCTTCTGCTCGGTGATCTCTCGCGTCAGGATCGACAGGCCGGTCACGCGCCCGTGCTCGAACACCGGCCCGACGATGCTCGCGTACCAAGCATCGAGCTGTGGGACGTGCACCTCGTAGCTGGCGGCGCGCCCGTTCTCGATCGCGAAGTCGAACGCTGAGCGCATCGCCTCGTGGTTCTTCGCGTCGACGAAGTCGAAGGGCGTGGCTTTGCCGATCAGCGCTTCGCGCTCGATGCCCGGCGCGGTGTGGTTGACGTACGTGTAGCGATAGTCGCGGTCGATCAGCACCACGAAGTCGAACGGGTTCTCCGCGATCGAGCGCCAGCGCTGCTCCGACTCCATCAGCGAGCGCTCGAGGCGCTTGCGATCGCCGATGTCTTTCACGGTCGCGAAGTGGGCGACCGCGTTGCCGCTGTCGTCGCGCAGCGCTGCCGGCGCCACGATCACCTCGACCCGCGTGCCGTCCTTGCGCGCGAACACCAGCTCGAAGCTCGCCGTATCGCCGCTCACGGTGCGCTGAAAAGCCGCCTCGATCGCGGGCAGCTCTTCGGGGGGCCAATAGGGATACGGCGCCGTCGCGCCGATCAGCTCTTCGCGCTCGAAGCCGAGCAGCTTGCAAAGGGCGTCATTGACGTAGATCTGCACACCGCTGGCGTCGACGATCGACAGGCCATCCAACATGCCGGCGAGCAGCGTCGACAAGAGCTCAGGTCTCTTCAGCACGTCGAGCAACCGACACCCTCACTTGTCTTGGGTCGCGCAGCAGCAGCTGCGACGAGCTGCAAGCATGCGCTCGGCGTCGCCCTCGACAAGGTCTGGGGAGCTGGGAGCTCAGATTTCGGCGTCGCCCTGCATGCTGCGGCACGTGTTCTCGACGCATTCGCAGTGCGAGATCTCGGGCCAGCCGCAGACACTGCCGACGCCGTCCTCGCACTCGACGGGCGGAGTCGGGCTGTCGGCGTTCACGCAGCGCGGGTAGTAACCACAACAGTTGCCTACATTCTTGATCGCGCAGTCCGTGGCTTGTTCGCAGGCAAAGTCGACCGACTCGCCGGGCGGCGCTTCGGCTTCGATCGTGAGCACGAGGCCGTGCGCCTCGCCTTTCCAGTCGTCGTTGCGCACGCCTTCGTAGACGACGTCGTCGCCGACCAGCACGCGGAACGTGCCGAAGAAGTTGGAAGGCATGGCGTGACCGCCCGAACCCTCCCAAGCGTGGAAGATGTGGACTTCGCTGTTGGCTGGGATCGTGTCCTCGAGCAGCTCGACACCCGCGTCGCCGACGATCGCGGTCGCGACCACGACCAGCTCGGCGCTGCGCTGGTTGCGCATGTAGTAGTCCGCTTCGGTCACCGGCTCGGTGATGGGCGGCTCGGGGTCGGTGCGGCCGGCGTCCTGCCCGGCATCGGGTTGGGGCGTCGTCTCGACGATCGGCTCCGGAACGCGGGGGCCTGCATCCTCGTGTGGCGCTGCGCTGCCTCCGGACTCGGCGCGCTCGTGCCCAGCGGTGCCACCCACCCCGGCTGTCTGGCTCTTGCCCGCGTGCCCATCCGGCGTGGCGGGGCAGCCGCTCGCCACCGCGAGCAGCACGAGCACTAGGCTGTGCCAGCTGCAGGGGCCTCGCCCCTGTGCGTGGGCCGAATTCGCTGAAAAATGAGCCTTTATCGCGGTCATATGCTGCCTCGTCGCTGCACGTATTCTCTTACCAGCCTACGTGCCAACGAACGTGCACTGTCGCCCGTATCTTTTCAAACGCCTCGTTCGTTGACCGGGCATGACTACTCAAGCTCGCCCGCAACGGCGTTTGTTCGTGTCCATGCTCGCGTCGCTCGATGGCTTCATGGAGGGCCCGCAACACGAGCTCGATTGGTTTCAGGACGGCGACGCGCAGTTCGACAACTACTGCAACGAGATGATCGATTCGATCGACCTCGCGCTGTTCGGCCGGCGCTCGTACCAGATGATGGAGCGCTATTGGCCGAGCGCCGAGCTCGAGCCGAAATCACCGTCGGACCATGCGTTCGCGGTCAAGATGAACGCGCTGCCGAAGCTGGTGCTCTCGACCACGCTCGAGGCCGCCAAGTGGAACAACACGCAGCTGCTCAAGGACCGCATCGGCGAGCGCATCGCGGCGCTCAAGCGTGAGCCCGGCAAGGCGATCGCGGCCTGGGGCGGCGCGGGTCTCGTCAGCACGCTGAGCGAGCTGGGCCTGGTCGATGAGTATCGCGTGCTCGTACAACCGGTGCTGCTCGGCGCGGGCACACCGCTCTTTAAGGGCATCGCGGCGCGGCGCGACTTGAAGCTTGTCCGCACAGCGCAGCTCGGGCCGAACATCGCGATGCTGTGCTACGAGCCTGTCTCGGCGTGAACGACTCGAGCGACGACATCAACACGCTGACCGGCGAGCTGCGCTCGTCCTGGCAGCGCTTTCTCGACGAGGTCGAGCCGCTGCGGCCCGAGCTGTACCGCTACTGCCGCCACCTCACGCGCACGCCCTGGGACGCCGAAGACTTGGTGCAAGACGCGATGGCGCGCGCCTTCGTGACCCTCGCGACGGTGTTCACGGACGTGCCGAACAAGCGGGCTTGGTTGTTTCGCGTGGCCTCGAACCTTTGGATCGATCGCGTGCGGCGCGCGCGGCTCGAACGGACGCATGCCGCGCCGGACGCGGAGCCCCTTGCATTGGGCCCGGTCGATCCGCGCGCTGCGCGCGAGGCGGCGGGCACGTTACTCGTCTTGCTCTCACCGCAGGAGCGCGCAGCCGTCGTGCTCAAAGACGTGCTCGATTTTTCGCTCGAAGAGATCGCACAGGCGCTGTCGACCACGGTCGGGGCGATCAAGGCTGCATTGCACCGCGGCCGAGGTCGATTGGAAGAGGACCACTCGCCCGCGCTGCGCGCGCCCGCGCCCGGCGTGCTCGACGCGTTCTGCGCCGCCTTCAACGCGCGCGACATCGAGCGCTTGGCCGCGCTCTTGCTCGACAGCGCAACGATCGAGATCGTGGGCGTCGTCACCGAGTACGGCCCCGAGGCCGCCAAGCACCCGCGCTACGGCTCGTTCAGCGGCATGGACGGGCCGATCACCTTCGACGATCGCGGCGGCATCGCGGGAGATCTGCTCGAGGGTTACCTCGGCGGTCCCGCGCGCTGTGAAGGGCATGCCTATCGCGGCGGGCAGATCCTCTTGTTCTGGTACGAGCACGTCGAAGGCCCGCGCGTGCGCTGCGTGATGACGCTGGAGACCGAGGGCGATCGCATCGCGCGCGTGCGCAATTACTTCTTCACGCCCGAGGTCATCGAAGAGGTCTGCAGCGAGCTCGGCCTACCCTTCAGCGCCAACGGCTACCGCTACTGGCCGAAGCCGATTCACCCCTTGAAGCGGTCGTAGCGCGCGGCGTGCGGAGCGATGCGGGCTTCGAGCGCGCTGCGTTCAGCGGCAGTCATCGGCGCATGCTTGCGCCCAGCTTCGAGGTTCGTGCGCACCTCGGCGATCGAGCTGCAGCCGATGATCACCGTGTCGGCGACGCTCGCGGCATAGCGGATCAGCTCTTCCGGCGTTGCAGCGCGGTCTTGCAGCAACGCGCCCGCCGCCATCACCTTCATGCCGATCACACCGACGTCGCGACGGCGCGCTTCGGCGACGACCGTGCTCATGAACGGCGCGCGGCGCGGGTCTGCAGGGTTGATCGCGCACAGCACGGTATCGACCGGATAGCGCCGCATCGCCTCGACGAGGATCGAGGGATCGTGGTGCCCGGTGATGCCGACGAAGCGCACGCGCCCGTCGGCTCGCGCTTGCTCCACGGCTTCGATCGCACCGCCCTTGCCGAAGATCGCATCGAGCTCTTCGCGTTCGCGCAAATCGTGCAGCTGCCAGAGGTCGAGGTGATCGGTGCCGAGGCGCCGCAGGCTCTCGTCGAGCAACCGCAGCGCGCCATCACGGCTGCGCACGTGCGTCTTCGACGCGAGGAACACTTGCTCGCGTGCGCCCGGCCCCGCGGCGCGGAACGCTTCGCCGTAGTAGTCCTGGCTCTGGTCGTACGCGGGCGCGGTGTCGCAGTAGCGAACGCCCAGGCGCAGCGCTTCGACGATCATCGGCACGGCCTCGGCACTGCGGCCATGCGTGCGCAAGATGCCTTCACCGCCGAGCGAGACAGCCTCGACGCTCGCGCCGGTGCGCCCCAAGGTTCGCAACGCAGGCGTGCTCGATGTTTCGGTGAGCTCTGAAGGTGTCGCGGTCATGACGCAGCGTACGGCGATTCCGCTGCTGCGACACGTGGCCGAGACGCTCAGACGCTCGCGAAGCTCGGTGCGCCGAAGCCGCGCGCGGCGAGCGCGGCCCCGAGCGCTGCGACCTCCGCATCGTCGCGCGTGAACACCGCCGCGCGCGCGCCCACGACCGCGGGCAAGCTGCCGGCACCGGGCAACAGCTCGCGCACGCGGCGCGCGATCGCCTCGCCCGAGTC
>WUUC01118892.1_pt1 | contig 18113 bp, 13 predicted proteins | sample 6278441 | NCBI WGS metagenome assembly WUUC01 (sample SAMN13675441, study PRJNA597444) | soil metagenome | isolation source: soil | place: USA: Washington | collected 2017-10 | reverse complement strand
CCGGCTCGATGACACTCTGCTGGTACGCCACAACGTGCCACAGCTCCTCGTAGATCGAGTGCGACGCGCCTTCGGGGCAGAGCGTGACTTGCTCGAGCGTTAGCCCGGACAGCAGGTGGGCTCGCGCGGGGAACTCGCCAGTCAGGAACAGATGTTCCAGGATATGCATTGCATCGCTCCTTTCCTCCCTATGTTCGTCACTGCGACACGGTAGCCGCCCAACTGCTATTAGGCCGTAGTCGTACAAAATAAGGAATACCGCCGCAGTCTAATAGCACCTTCATCTCACTTTTACCCCATCCACAGCAGCACTCAACCATAATTTGCCGTATAAGCAATTCCACATAAAGGTTCAGGTGTGGAATTGGTATTCGCTAAATAGGGCTATGTGGTGTCAGACAAGTATTGACCGGAAATCACTACCTGTAAGGTCAAATCCAGGCTTTTATAACTTAGAACCCCCGACATCGATTTCGCTCAAGAGGTAAAACCATGATTTCTGATGTCGGGCCCGACGAGCAATAATACTACCAACTGTTTTCTCTGTTACTGTATCCAGTACAGTACCTGCCCAAGGGACAAAGGAAAGCGGCTTTGAAAGCCAACCTATTACATCACGGGTTTTCCCGATACGCCGCTCGGTCCTGATTACCTCCATAAGAGTGCGATTGGCAAACTCGACGTCAAAAGTAATCTTGCCGCTTACGGCGTCCGTTACTAATGAGCGAAGAGATTCAATACGTTTATCGTCGAGTACCTTGGCGAGTGATGACGCATCCTTAGGCTCAAAATCTGGAAACATTACGGAGAAAAGCTTCTGTACCTGCTCTTGGCGCGCAAGTTCTTCTTTACCTTTTACACGAATAGTTGCATCGAACTTTCTTTTATAAATTGGCCCGATATCTGCCCAATCGTGAATTGACGCCCCTAATACATCAGATAAGCAAAGTGTTGCTGCTACGTGCTGAAGATATCCGGAGACGACTTTTTGCGCAGCCAAGCGATCGTATGAATCTACTTTCTTCTTCCACGCGCTAAGCGTATCTATCAAGCTCCGGTCGAGCCCTTGATACATGCCTCCAATTAAATGATCGAGCAGTTGCCTCTCTTCAGGTAACTTTTCTTGTAGTTCCCATGGATCATCCATCTTTTCAGTGAGGTGTTCCTCTTCTTCCGACCAGTAAGGCTCAAGATTTTTCTCGACCGTATAGCGAAACTGATCCCAAATACGCACTACCTCTGCGAAGGTGCTCTTCCAAGTCGTGATGGCACGCATATCCTCCTTCACGCTCGATTTAATTATCCCCTTGTATGGCGCAACCTCCTCTCCAAAGTTCCTAATTTTGAGGCGGCCAGATACTTCCAACACATTAAGCATATCGGCGTGATGCTTGAAGTGCGAGTTGTTTTCAATGCGCTCTTTTGCGAGCTCATCCACATAAAATGTGTCGCAAAGGAATAGGACAGAATAGTCAGGAAGAAACCGATTCCGTGATGTGCGGAAACATACCGGAGGCATACGATGGAAGAACGCGTTGTTCTTATCCATGCTCGAATCAATAAAACAAAATGAAGAAAGAATTGCGTCCATTTAGCCCTCTATAATTACTAGCCACAGATAGAAGCCGCATTGAATAGAAGTGAAAGCTGCGCATAGGACGGGAATAATACCTATCCATTATCAGTTAATGTCAAACTAACCATATCTAGATAGCTTGAATTTAATCATTAAGACTAGCCGTCAGTTTACCCGCCGCCCCACCGCTTCGAAATACTCTGGCTGTGCTTGTCCTGTTTGATGGCGATTCTCTGAACGTAAACACGCGTCGTTGAAGGATTCTTGTGGTCTAATGCTTCCTGCGTGGCACTAATCGACCCCGTCTCTTCGGAGACGATCCTTGCGAAAGTATGTCTCGTCCTATGTAGGTGAAAGCCATCAACACCAGCAATGCGGGCATACCGCTTCATGTTCTGTGCGAAGCAGTGGGAGGAGAGCATCGCGCCGGGGCGGCCCGCGTAGTCATGCCTGGTCCAGAGTGGCCCATCATTGCGCAATACGTTCAGCCTACGAGCATCTGTGAGATAGTTAATGAGAGCGTTCTTCACAGCGGTGTCGGCTATTTCATACCTAATGAAATCTCCTCCCTTTATTCTATTATTAATTATCAAAGTTTTATCGATTTTGACATCGCGCCCCCGAAGTGAGAGAACCTCCATCCGCCTCTTACCGCTGACCATGAAGAGCAAAAGAATAGCGTAATCACGCTTGCCGACAATATCGCCGCCTTCCGCCTTCCGCCTCACTACCGAGACGAGCGCCTCCAATTCACTATCAGTGAGCGATTTAGATTTCTCAGTTTGGTATGCCTTCGGCGCCTTCGGCCTGGCATAATTGACAGGGTTACTACCGATGAGCTGGCCGAGTTTCTTATCGCGCATAGCCCAAACGTAGAAAGATGAGAGGAGACATGCGCGCTGATAGACAGTAGATGGACGAAGGCCACGATCTTCCAGTGACCTTAGCCAGGCACTAACGTCAGCGGGTGTGACGTCCGAAGGCGGCTTGTCGATAAAAGTAAAGAATGCGTTGACTGCCTGCTGCTTGTCGCGCAGCAGATCGTCTTTCCGCACCCCGTCAGCGGTCGTAGAGTTGGCCCAAAGCTGTACTGCGCTTCGGATCGCAGATAAGTGCTCTTTTCTGACTCGAACGAGAGCTGTTTTACGTCTCTGGAGCAGCATTTTGTGAGGATAGCATGAGGATACACTTCTTGACTATTTGTGTACACTCTCTATGGACGGGGTCAAATTTTCACCTATCCATTAGGCATAATGCACCATTAAGTATATTTTACCACTTGGGAAGTTAATACAATCCATTGAAATCAAATCGACGTCGCCAACGTGCCCCTGATACTCTCGCACACCCCGATGCGGTCCGCTCGGTGCTCAATCAGCTCCGAGAGCGCCTCCCCGAAATCGTCCCGGCTGGAGAAAAGCTGGCGATCAGAATGCTAAACGCCGTGCGTCATGTCGAGCGGCGACCGGCTACGGACACCAATCGCGGTAGGCCCTCCCGCTGGAACCGAAAAGACCTTCTCCGGGTTGCCGGACAGCTTAAGTCCATTCTGCATCGGGAAACAAAGGGAAGAGTGTCGCTCAATAGCTTCATAGGCCTTTACCTACGCATGCTTAATTTCCCGAGTGATGTAATAAAGGCTCTTATTGAAGGAGATATTAATCTCTTTGAAGCCTCGCAACTTGCGAGACTAACGGAAGAAAGGCTAAACATCTCCGCTCCGGAAGCGCGAGAATACCGCCGAGAGATTCTGCGGTCACACCTTCTAGCACAGGGCTCACAGGCATCTCTTCAGACGCGCATTAATGAGCAGCTCGGCGCAAGGAAAACCCAGACGACATCCGTGGGAGCACTTAGACCCGTAGGCACACAGTTAGTTGACGAATTACTCGAGCTGGATCCTTATGACACTAAACACTTGTTCTGGGAAGAGCTGCGGCGAATAGCGTTCGCGCTTCGCGAGGTCACGCCAGAGAACGTTGATGACAAGACACTAAAAGAACTCTTATCGGTCAGCGATCGTTTGTCAGGCATTCTAGCGCGGGTCCGGAAACGGCACCGAAAATGAGAGGCGCAGCAAAGGAGGCTTCAAGCGTTTCTGATTAAGAATTATTGGTAACGGATGTGCATGATTTGTTTGACATGATAAAAGCTTTATTCCCGCTACCGTTCAAAAGCTTTTCTTAATTGATATTGTGCATCCTGCTACTCGGATATAGCTGCGCTGACACTGAAAAGTATGTTGTAAATTTCATCGATCATTTCAGCTCTTCCGTATCCTCATCCGGCCAAAGCTTTTCAATAATCTTCTTTACCATTGGCCATAGCCGATCCAGCCTATGTGTCCTGGGAAAGTCTTAATCTTCGTCTAATAACGACAATCCCTCACGAATGATCTCTTTGAAACGAAGCTCGATATGCTGCTGGTACAAAAAAACGATTGGATAAACCAGCGTATCTTGATGCGAAGAATGTTCGACTACCTGTTTCACAAGAATATCCGCAGCAGTCTTATAGCCTTCCGCAAATAAATCCAAGTCGGGGCGCGCCAGCGTGAGTGAAACATGGGGGAATTCTCACCATGCTTGGCCACGATGCAATCGGACTCGCTGCGCTTATCGTCATTTGGGCTGCGAAGGGTATCCGCGCTAACAGTTGATAGTCTTCCATCGGCAGGAGATCGGGCCGACGAAAGACTTCGGCCATTAAACGACGAAGCTTTTCATGCGCCACATTATTTCTGGTTTACACCGTAAACCTTCTTTTTTCTCGAATGCTTTTTGTAAAATAATAGCTCCTCCTTATAGTGCTGCTACATCATATTATTGATTGCTTGTAAGTCCTTGAAGATATAATCAGAGGAGTAAATCCTATGGCTGAACGAATGATTCTACTGAATAATGATCAGTATCCTCGTTATAGGTATATGGCAAGAGATACTCTTGAGCGCCTTCAACGATTCTTGCCGTATCTTTATGAAAGATACGTGTACGAACAACCAAGCCGTCACTACCGGCGTCGCCTTGCACGTGTCCTTAACAAGACTCATTTTACCGAGCACGGAGAACAACTATGTAAGGATGGTGTCATCATTCTTCCCGAATATTTTACGGGTGCTACTCTGAAAGAAATGCAAGATGATTTTGACCGCTGGTGTATATCGAAGACCCAATTAGATCAGAATGGATTTGTAGATTTCGACGGTTCGAAAGGAGAGTCCTACCTTAAAACTTCAATAGCTTTTAGCCGAGCAGCAGTTGACCCTTATTTGACTGCCTTAGCAAGTTACTACTGGGGAAAGCCCATTAAACTAGCTTATTCACACGGTTATAGACTTGAGCCCGTTGAGGAGAGAGAGTACAGAGCCTTCCGTTGGCATCATGATCTTAAACGTAAGCAAATCAAGGTCATGATTTTGCTCTCGGACGTGCCGAGCGATGGGCAGCGAATGGACTACATACCTGGTAGCCATAAGGTATGGCATATATTTACCAATCAAAGAGACGTAAGGTTCACCAAAGAAGAAGCATTAAGATTTGGTGAACCAATTCGTTGCACTGGGCCTGCGGGGACTGTTGTCGTCTTCGATGCTAATGGGTTGCACCGTGGTAATCGCAACCTAGGCCCACGTAGGGACCAGTATACATTTAACTATACTGCGGGAAGGGCTCTTTTCCCCTTACCAGGCTTACATCCTGAGGTAGCACAGTTGCTCAAGGGGCGTGAAAAACGCCTGGCTCGTGTTGAAGGAGAGGACCGAACATTTGGTCGATCATTGAGGGCTTTGAAGTTGTGGTTCGTCGATAGATACTTTTGGGGCGAGGATCAACAGGTAGGCGATGATGGGTTGTTTAACTGACTCGGAGCAGGACATTGAAGCGCGGCTCCGATACAGGTTCGGACAAGGTGCTGGCTCTAATGCTGCGCTAACGAGGACCTGAAGCCACAACGGCATAAAATTTCGCCCCTTTGCATAGAGAAGGAAAATGATTGGACTCCCATTCATCATTAACGAGCCAAATGGAAGCCGACCAATCCTCCAAGATAAAAATAGCGCGTCGAGTTACTACTTTACTAAATAGTCCGAACTCTGTTGAGTGCGATAAGACATACATTACTTCTGCGGAGTACCAACTCTTCATTGATGATAGACTAAGGTTCGGTGAGTATAGACAACCAGATCACTGGCCCTCCCCAAATATGCAAACCGATAAGGCTGATTTACCTATCTTGGGAGTGCGCGGAACAGACGCTATCGCGTTCTGTGAGTGGTTAACAAGTTGGACCTGGTCCCATATAGATAGTTGTTACCGTATGGGCTTATTAAACTCAGGCCAGGTGCCTCAGTTTTACTTTAAGCTTCCAATTTCTTCCGAGTTAGAGCGTGAAACTTATTCAAATGAATCAATCGGCTCGTGGTGTAAGGACAATAATACGATTAGCATTTGTGGGCTAACAGAAAGTCAACTTAAAAGATGGAACGAGGAATTAGGGCGATTTATGCACCAAGAGTACGATGCAGATTTAGCACGCGATCTCGACCTCGTGCTATATCGAAATGTAGATCGTAATCGGGATCGAGATTCAGGGCTCGAGCGGGCTCGTAACCGAGATAGGAATAGTCTTTATCAAAGACGCCTTAGGCAGCGCAGCCCGGATATAAGCAGGTTTCCAGCTATTAATATAGACAATTTTCGCAATAGCGCTGTGGAGTTAAAAAGATCACTTGAACAGACACGTTCAGTAAATCGAGAGTTGGTGCTTTATAGCGCGCTTGCTCACGATATTGACCGCGCGATCCGCGAAGCGACCTCGCTTGAACAGATTCGGGCATATTTGATTTGTATCCACATTATTTGGGATATTCTTGTAAACACGCTAGAGCATGATTCAAATGGACTAAATACTACCGCTGAATATAAGTACAGCTTAATTCTTAAAGAGGCTCAAAACAAAGCTGACGAAATTTTTCAACTATACGCCTATGTCGTTCTAGTTGATCTCAGAAGGCGGGGGGAAATGCCGGCATGGGAGAGTATTAGAATAGTGCGATCAACCAAGCGTTAACATCTATTTTTTTCTCGTAATTCCCCACTAACCGCAGACCTCATGCCAGCTAATGCTCACGATGGATACTACAGAGTTCTTAGTCTTGGGAGCCGGCGCGACCGGATTAGGTGTTGCTATTCACTTGGAGAGAAACCATGCGGATTGGCATTTGATCGAAGCAAAGGATCATTTCGGGGGGTTGGCCGCATCCTTCAAAGATAAAGCTGGATTTACTTGGGATTATGGCGGCCACGTACAATTTTCACATTACGAGGAATTCGATAGATGGATGGACATTGCTGGCGGACGGGACGGATGGTTCACGCACCATCGTGAGAGTTGGATCAGAATGCGCGGGCAGAGAATACCTTACCCACTTCAGAATAACTTGCACCGGCTGGATCCGCAAACCCGATGGTCATGTATCGAAGGCTTTCTGAAGGCTCATGAGAGTCAAAAACAACTAATTCCTCTTAATAATTTTGACGATTGGGTTAACGTAAATCTAGGGGAGGCTTTCAATGAGTTGTTTATGCGGCCTTACATCTTCAAAGTTTGGGGCTACCCGAGCACACTACTAGATTACACCTGGATAGATGAGCGTGTGGCCATGCCTCGCTTATCTGAAGTATTAAAATCTATTTGCCTGAATCAAGATAATTCTTCTTGGGGACCAAATCATACATTCCGCTATCCAAAACAAGGTGGGATGGGCTCTATTTGGAACGCGATAGGCAGACGATTGCCCCCTCATAAAATATCTTTATCCCAAGAGATCGTGACCATTGATGCAACACGGAAAGTTGTGGTCACGTCCAACGGGCAAAAATATCATTACAATAGTCTAATTAGTACTATCCCTTTAGACGACCTTTTGCGTCTTACCTCAATACCCTCGCTGAGTGTTGAGATAGGAAAACTGAAATATTCAGCAACAAATATTATTGGGGTAGGTCTTAGCGGGGCCCCTCCGTCGCATCTTCGGACGACTTGTTGGATGTATTTCCCGGAGGCGAACAGTCCCTATTACCGGGTAACCGTATTTAGCAATTATAGCCCCTACAATGTGGCTCAACCGGGTAAACAATGGTCGCTCTTAGCAGAAGTGACGGAAAGTGAAATGAGACCAATTGAACACCGAACATTGATAGAGGATACGTTGAAGGCTATGAAAGACGATGATTTGATTGAGGGCCAAAACCAAATTGTGTCCACTATAACGCGGCGGGTGACACATGGTTACCCAACGCCTTTTCTAGGTCGAGATGTCATCGTTGATCCAATACTTGACTATTTTGAAGACAAGCAAATATACAGTCGAGGGCGCTTCGGGGCTTGGAAGTATGAGGTCAGCAACCAAGATCATTCATTTATGCAGGGAATTGAAATAGTTCAGCGCCTCTTATACGGCTCTCCGGAACAAACACTTCATTATCCTTCAAGGATTAACTCAAAGGCTAAGAATCCGTTTCCCTATCCCCAATGGGATGTTTCTAATCAGTAGGTCAACATTGAAACATTAAGATGCGCTATTAATAACATGCAGCATTTCCGTAGCTTTTGTGTGCTTGGATTTCTGCAAGGATCTGCTAAGTAAAAGCCTTAATTCACGAATCTCATTCGATAAATCAATAGAGCGCCAAAATTTTACGTCTTTAGCTAATAAATCTAAATCACAAGTTTCACCAGCATTCAGCTTTAATGCCCACCAGCGGCGACGCAATACAATTGATCTGACATAATCGAAATCCTGGCCGTAACCACAAGCTTGTAATGTTTCATCTATAGCTTCCAGTACTTTGTCGAAATATCTACCCCGCCGTCGTAGCTCCGCATCGGCAATATATGTAATACTTTTGAGCTTCCCCTCCTTAGCCTCTTCGATTGCGAGATCAAGGTCTTGACTAACGTAAAACTTATCTTGCCGCCCATCGTACTTCGCGCGTAAGGTTACATATCGTATGTGTTCAAAAGTCTTCGTTGCAGTGCTTGCAAGCGACAATTCGTAACATCTGCTTGCTTCCTTCTGAAGGGCTAGAGCCTTTTTGATATTACCTTCCAAGGCAAAAATGGTCGCATACTGTTGTTGAAGAATTGAGAGTATGTGTAGGACTTCAGACTTGTCCCATAAAAGAAGGGGAGATTTCAATAGGCGGTGCGCGTACCGTATGCCCTTTTGAATATCTTTTACTTGAGACCGCATCATGTAAGTTTCGAGCTCGAGGAGCTTAAATGCAAAATTACCCCGACGCCGATCCTCCGCACTTGCGCGTCTAATGATTTCGAAATTCTTTTTGTTTACCTCATTTTCGAGCGCAGAGAACTTATTTGCTAATCGAATAGCGCGTTGATGATTTAAGTAGTCGTACAGAGCTTCGTCCCTGATCTCTTGTATGGCTTGCCACTTGAGGTCTTTGGGAAGGGATTGATTGGTTAGACGAAAGAGCAAAGCTGCAGTGGCCCGACCAATCGCTGTTGTGCCTACAATGTGCCCGTCAAAGGTATACCTGAAATGTTCACCCCACAGGCCCCTGCGAGGATTGAAGAGTGGGACTGTAAGACTGCTTACCGGATCCTCGGCTAGAATTCGATCACCTTTGTTTAGATTACACTTAGGACAAGAGACTGCAAGGTTGGATGCCGTGTCAGGGCCTCCGCGAGATCTAGAAATAATATGCTCTTTCTGCCACTGCCTTTCTTGTAAGCGTATATGACAGTATTCGCATTTATAATTAGCGCGTTTTAATAGGTCTTCTAGATTTGATCCTACATCTTGGCTCATTCCACAGTACCCGTAGACTTACGCTAATATAAGTCATTCTAACATCATGTTATTTATTTGAAGGTGGCGCATAATTCTAAGTCGCTTTTTCTCAGCGATTTCGCTCTTTTTCTCGTTTGAGCGTAAAGCGGTCTTAGAAATCATCAATATCATTGTGCAATTGCACCGAAATCAGGCGGTTTTGCATTCTGAATTATGCGCCACCTTTATTTATTTAGATGAGCATTTGTGGAGAGGCAGAAGCCTCTATGTGGACGTTGAAAGGATTGATAATAATAAGTCAGAATACGTGGGCTTCAATAATCTATTGCGTGGCTAATTGGTTCAATTACGACATTGAATATATGCTGACTGCTTTTCATATCTCCTATGTTTGAGCTTACAGACAGCAACGTGAGGACAAATTCCGAAGCATAGTATAATTCCACAAAGGCAATAAAAATCTATGAAGGACAGCAGGAACGTAAACTTATCTTGTCGGAATGGCCGATGGAACCCCGCTAATACCTTTCCGTTTTAGTTTAATCAATTCGGAATTTAATTCATCGCGTTCCTTCCCTAAACTAGATACGAGTTCCTCCAACTCACCGTTGCGGCGATTCAAATCAATATTCTGCGCATCCAGAGCGTTGGCCACATATCTGCTCGCGGACAGCATATTTTGAAGTTCTGCGATAGTGGCTTTCGACTGTTCTGTTTCATCCGGGCGTGGCTCAGGCACAACCTTGCCTTTTTTGCGCAATCGCTTAAATCTCTCAACCACCTCCGGGAACCTATATTCTCTGGCTTTAGGATGGTCTTGTCGGTAGCGCGAGAATGGGGTCTCTCTGGCGACGCCTGCCTCCTTAGCCAGATTCAATCTAGTCAATTTTGAGTCGTCCGGGAGGCGTTCCAATCGTCCATTCTCAAATCTGTCCAGCGCTTTCGTTAATTTCTCGTCCGTCTGCTCCGCCTCGCGCTTCTTCAAATCGGCTAGGTGAGATCCTCTCTTATTCTTCTTGTCAGACATGGCCTCCCCCTGCAACAAACTCGAGCGTGACGATGTCTCTCTCGATACGATCTTTAAGCACTTTACCGTACGAGTCGGTCTTTTCCGTCTCCGTCAACCCGTCATAATGGTTTCGTAGTTGCCCGAGTTTCTCCGAGTACAGTTGAATCAAAGGCAGAATAGAAACTACGTCACGCCATATTCGTTTTAGGTAGAACAGGCCAATGGGCCCCTTCTTATCTATCTCGCGCTGCTTTTTATATGAAGATAGATTCTGTCTGATGTTGTGTAAGTAGAAGGGAACATCCTCCACTAAGATGAAACTGTTCAGGCACTCGGTCGGGTGGCACTCATGTGCCTTAGGCCCGTCCTCACCACATTTGGCTAGGCCTGGCACGTACAGGCACGTTGTAAAATCACCACACTTGAAGGCTACAACACCGTCTCGGCTAATCTCGTCGACTAAATCTTCAATCGTTCCGGTATACTCTTCACCGCGGAAGTTCAAAGGTAGCTCTTCATTATCTGCCATCTTAGCTAACCTTTTCTGTGAAATCAGTCCGCCAGGGCCACCGCACTCGCCGGCCATAATCTGACGCAAGCGGTTTCTTGAGTCGGTTTGCTGCTCACTGAAGTAAAGTTGAACCAACTGGTCGTCAACGCCAACATAATAGTCTGTCATCAGTAGGGACCAGTGCTTAAAATGGCGTTGCAGGGCTAGGATCGGCGCATTACTCCAGCGAACTACATTACGTGCGAAGGTTCTGCGGAACTGATGCGGGTGAACATAACCAATGCCGAGTTTCAATTCTTTGATAAAACGTCTCGTATACCTGTATACAGTGCTTTGAGTCATTTGTCTTACTTCGAGAGTTACTCCATTCCAGAGATACGCCCTAAACAAGCTGTCCCCCAATTCAAGTTCCGGTTTTTGCTTAGTTGTTAAGGTCGTCGGCATCAATGCGTGCAACCGCTCAAGAACTCTGATTGCCTCGGCGGCCAGTTCGCCGCAAAGCCAATAAGCTATCTCCCCATTCAAATTCGGAGATGTCTTAGTCAAAATGGATTTCAACCAATATAATACGCCTTCATAGCCCCTGATTCTTTTCTTCGCCAAGCAACCCGGCTTAAGGTTTAAGAGTTCTCCTAACCTCATTCCCGTTGAGGATGCCACGATGATAAAACAGGCGATTTGTAAAAGGTGAACTCTGGTGAGTAAAAGGCTGCGGACTTCCAAACTTAAATGGGCCTGCAAAATCTTCTGTGTTCTGCTGTACTCGTGTTTCAAACGAGTTCTGCCGATTAAGCGGTCTACGCAGAGCTCGAAAGGCACGTCCGCCTCGGTCGCCAGATTGGATATTGAAAGAGGGGTGCCAGGTCGAAGTCTTTTGAGGCTACCCATTTTGAAGCGTCCGGTCGCTCTACCGATTCGGATTGCTTTACCGATACTGTAACCTAGCTTCTTTTTAATATCCTGGGGTCCCTTGGTATCACGCCGACTACTTAGTACCTCTGCTACTCGGAGAACCTCCGAGTCTTTTATGAATTTCTTTAAGTCCGCTATGATGTGGTCGGCGTACTCTCGAAGAAAATTGACGGCTGTTTGGAGCAGTTCCTTATGTGCCTCGTCAGATATGATCGCGGTAGTGCCGCCCCATACATCACTGCCGCCTTTCTCTTCCTGCGAAGGAATGGCCAAGAGATCGAGTGGCATTCTCTGTAATGCATCGTCCAGTCGGCCCCGGTAATCGTACAGCTTGATCAATGCACGTACTTTTCTCCTTAGGTAGCTCGCGCACAGTGTCTTGCCGTAACCGGTGTTCTGCTCGCTTTTCCTACGTAACGCCTGCCATCCACTTATTTGGCGACTGTAATCAGTGAGGACCGAATTAGTTACATCCCTGAAGTGTTTTATGGCGACCGGCCGCGCTAACATCCACCCGGCAAATTCTTTCAATGCTCCTACTTGAATACATACGGTGGCGGGGCGCAGCCCCTCTTCATTTAATAATATGTCGGCCAGCGCCTTCACTGGTTCCATCAATGTTTGAAAGCTGGCTTCGTCAAGTTGTGCCGCTCGCTCGGATGGTTTGGCCCAGTAGATGGTATGCTTGGCCGAGAGAATCCATTCCTGATCATTGAACATTGACCATTGAGACACTCGCTTATTGATAAGGGCAGAGCCAGTCGTCAGATCCCCTTGGCCTTGAGCATGGGTGTCGACTTTTCGCTGATTGAGAATATTAACCATCAGGCGTCTCCTCGGTTAAAGGTAACAGCTCGGCTTCCATTATCTTGGTGGCGCGGTCACGCGCCTCTTTTGAGAAGAGTCGTGTAACTTGATTCAGGGCCAACCATACGTCCGCGTAGAGGACGTGCCAGCCGTCTTCGCTCAATCGCTTTCGTTCGTCCCATATTTGCCTGATTCGTAGGAAGACGTAAGGTAAGTCTTCCTCCAGCACGGCGGCATTTGGGCAACTGAGACACTTAAAAATCTTCGTACAGATCTGTCCCGGAGGGACTTTAAGAAAGGGAGGAGGCTTATCAGGCCGCCGGCATCTTGCGACCAGCGTAATCACTCCGGACTCCTGTAATAGTGCGGCGTCCGCGGGCGAGAGGCTTTCGTTCGTAACGACTCCCTTAGCAACGTCACTCAGTTTCCCTTCGACTATGGTAGCAAGTACTGAAACGGGGAGTTTCCGTTTGTCCGTCGTATCAGCGTGATTACCTGACCCTTGTAGGATCCGACGTATTATCTGGTCGATCGCTCCGGCCATACTTTTGTCGTGCTCGGCGGCAATGATGCGGCCCCGGATGTATGCGATCGTCGTTCTTATGCTTCTGTGCCCGAGGAACCTTTGCACCCGGTAGATGTCTCTTGTCTTAAAGTAAAGGTAAGTAGCGACTGCGGGGCGTAAATCTCTGAGTGAAAATTTAGGAAGTTTATGAGATTTCCGGTATCGGTCAATGAAGGCCGGTAGGGTCGGTTCAAAGGCTTGGTACTTTGAAAGCGCTCGGATTATTTGACCACCGGGGGCCCCTCGATTCGCCGACCGGTAGAGGAATAGATTGTTTTTCAATCGCTCAGGCACGTGATCAACCAGCGGCTCTGTCCATTTGATCAGGAATTCGATAATTGAGAGCACACTCTCTTTATCGCTATCACTAGATATCATGCTATGCGCTGGGATAACCTGAGTTTTTGCTCTACTCGCCCCGGATCTGGGTTTGTCATATATAAGCCTCTTATACTGGGGTAGGCGTGGGTACTCGCCGATGCAGTCGCGTGTGAGGGTTCGAAGCGATGTGACATTTAGACCTGTAAGTATGTAAAGCTGAAGGGCGAATGGTAAAAGGGAGGATTCGCCGACAGGTACGTACATTCTAAAGAGTTCTGTCGGGGATGTATTCTGGTAATCAAGGAGGACTCTTTTTAACTTTGCCGAAGGCTCGGCGATGATGCCGTTTTCACGTATCAGGGAGTGTACGGCATTTGCCCGCGTGTTCCAGTAACCAGCCGGCTTTTTCAGATTTAAGTGTACGATCGGTAGGTCTTTGGTCTCTTCGAGTATCTGCAGTAACTGACGGTTTCGCTCCCTGGTGTGGTCAGCCTCACACCGCGCAGCCGCGAGAATACGTTCAAGGTCTTTAACACCTAGAACGTCATCGACAGGTTTCCAGTCCCTCTTCCGTTTACCGAGGCGCGGTATTGTGGCAGGGAGCAGTGGAAACCAGCCCGGGTGATAGCTTCTGGCTTTTTTTAGGATGAATGTTAAGGCTCTATATCTACAGTCGACAGTTGTTCTTGCGAGGCGGTCGCGCCCCTCTACATGCTGCTCGGCTTCTTCGCTACGGGATATATTCCCCTTTATCCGGAACGAAGGCCTTGTCTCGAGCCAGAACCTATAATTCAGTAGAATTTTACTATCTATATCAGTAGTTTCTTGGTAGGTGAAATCATTCTTGGACTCATATTCATTGAGAAACTTGGAGAAGTCCTTAATACACAGGTGATAACTCTTCTTTGTCAAACCCTCTTTTGCTTCCCCTAGCATCCGAAAGACCTCAAGGAAGACTCTTTGCATCTGCGGGCGTTTCGCCAGGAACGAAAAATCCAAATTGGTTACGTGTTCCGGGCTCACCTCGAACGAGACCTGATCCCCGCTCGAAGAAACGCCGCTTCGAACCGCACCACGTGACAGGGTCAGTGTTGCATATTTGCTTTGCTTATGTGTCTTCGCCATCGTCCTTATCTTCAAAGCTGAGCTTCTTCAATAGGTCTGCATTAGAGTCAGCTTCTTTAGTCTCCCACTCGGGTGAGATATGGCCGTAAGCAGTGATGGTGGTTACCACACTGCTGTGGCCTAGCGCTTCTTGAAGTACCTTCTCGGGATTGGGGATTTTAGATTCGTAAAGATCCGCCCGTCTTTCCATGGCGAAGGAGTGGCGGAGCATGTGAGGTGTGATGGTGATTCCGCAGGCTGTGGAGATTCTTTCAAAGATGTGGTTCAGGGTAATAGCTTGGAGTGGGTGGCCGTCTCTTACTGAGATCCAAACAAACCCATGATCGTCAGTTCTATTGAGGCCGCACTTTTTAAGGATCTTCTCCCGGTCAACATCAATCCATCTCCGTAAGGTCAGGAAGGTTTTAGCCGAAATTCGTATCGTCCGCCCTTTACCTCCTTTACCCCTGATCGAAAGCTTGACCCGGTCGGAAGATTCAGCATTAGTCAGTGTTCTGACGTCGGGGATGTCGCCGACTTCCCATAGGATGATCTCTTCCCTTCGCATCCCCGTCTGGTATAGGAGTTTTGCTATTAATTTGTCGCGCTTATTATCAATGGAGTTGATCCACCTCCACACGGTTTCGTGCGGAAGCCATTTAGTGACATTACGAACAGCTACACGGTCATAAGCCGCTACCGGGATTTCTCGTTCCCGCGTCGTATTAACGTGTGCTAAAAAAACAGCGTCGTCGGGTCGGCGCGTTTTCACGATTTCATAAGTCAGAGGATTACTTTTAAGAAAACCGTACTGAGCAGCATATTTATAGAAGCGGCCGACGGTGAGGAGCCGCGCCTGTATAGTATTCCTAGAAACCCTTCTGTCTCCCTTATGCTTTTTCTTGTGATTGCTGTCTGTAGTCTCCTGACGGAGCCTATAGGATACGAGAATATTGTCATCCACTTTTTGCCAGACGACTTTTTTCCACTCTAGGTACTGGAAAAAATCATACAAGTCGTAAGCGTATGTTCTCCACGTCTTTGGTGATCCTCTTTTTGAGACATGGCGGAGCCAAGCGTTGGTTGCGCTTATAGGTCGTTCATCGTCGTCTATAAAGAAGGGGATTTGCCTCCAGTCGCTGAGAGGCGTGCGGAAGGTTTTGGATGATTGAGGATTGTTCTTCAGCCGGAGTAGTTCCTGAATCTTGTCGTTATTGATTATTACATCTTGCTTCACACCACACTTGTCCGATAGTTCAGCAATGTCCGTGGAAATCACATCATTACCAATCGAGGTGATCCATGCATAAAACTTAGCTACATCCGGATCTAGATATTCGACGTTACTAAATTGGAGAATCATGCCGCACCTCGAAAAAATGGGCGACATACTACCACCAAACTTTCGGAGAGTAAATTTTATTTATCATGTAATTCATGTAGCCTAAAGTTATATTCATCAGATGGGGCATTTTCTCAGGTCAGTAGTTACAAATATTAACTCAACCCCCTTCTGTCTAAAACTACCTGACACAGTAGAAGAAGCAGGAAAGCATGGTAATAAGTTATCCAGAACCTACCAGGAGGTGCTAACCAACAAGTACCTGACAAATAGATAGTTCACGTGTATCTAGTGAAGGTATTTGTAAGGCACTATCCTTACTAATATAATCGACGAGCTGCCGGAGTTCGACCGCAGCGTCCTCGAAGTCCTTCGCCAGCCGCTCGAAGACCAGAAGGTCACAATCAGTCGCGCCGCGATGTCGCTCACATACCCTGCGTCGTTCATGCTCGCGGCGGCTATGAACCCTTGCCCTTGCGGGTCTTTTAACGACCCGACCCGCGAGTGCCGCTGCACGCCGCCGCAGATTGAGCGTTACGTCGGACGCATCTCCGGCCCTCTGCTCGACCGCATCGACATCCACGTTGACGTGCCCGCCGTTCGCTTCAAGGAGCTGAGCGGCGAGGGCAACCCGTCCGAAAGCTCTTCGGAGATTCGCTCGCGCGTGCTCGCGGCGCGCGAGCGTCAACGCGAGCGTTTGAGCAGTGAAGGCGTTTTCTCCAACGCTCAGATGTCGCCGCGACACATACGGCGCTTCTGCCGTCTCGACGCCGAATGCGAGCGTATGTTGGAGAGCGCGATGACCCGGCTCGGGCTCTCGGCGCGCGCCTACGACCGCATCCACAAGGTCAGCCGCACCATCGCAGACCTCGAAGGCAAGGGCGAGATAGCGGCCCCACACGTCGCGGAGGCCGTCGGCTACCGCTCGCTCGACCGCACCTACTGGACTTGAGCCGTCGCTATGAAGGAATATCCGTACGATGACACGGGCGAGCGAGCAAGTGATTCTCGTTGACGAGCACGACCGCGAGGTCGGGTCGAGCGAGAAGCTGCGCGCGCACCTCGACGGCGCACTGCACAGAGCTTTCTCAATCTTTATCTTCGACGCAGGCGGGCGGCTCCTGCTTCAGAAACGTGCGCGCGCTAAATACCATTCCGGCGGCCTTTGGTCGAACACCTGCTGCGGCCACCCGCGCCCCGGCGAGAAGACCGGAGAGGCCGCACGCCGTCGCCTGCGCGAAGAGATGAACTTCGACTGCGAGCTGCGCGAGGCGTTCGACTTTCTTTACCGGGCCGAACTTGAAGGGTCGCTCGTCGAGCATGAGTACGACCACGTCTTCGTCGGCGAGTTCGAGGGCACGCCCCCCGCGCCGGAGCCTTCGGAGGTCGAAGACTGGAAGTGGGTGAGCTTGGAAGAGCTGCGCCGTGGCTTGCGCGAGGAGCCCGCGCTCTATAGCTACTGGTTGAAAGTCGCCTTTGAGGGCGACAACTGGCGGCGGCTCAAAGCTCACGTGCGCGTCCCTTAACTCGAAGCTCACGTGCGCGTCTCTTAAATGGACGGGCCTATTCAGGGACGCGGAGCGCCCTTCAGCCAGAGTCGCGCTGAGCTTGGGCGGCATCTTAAGGTAACAAACACGCTCTCGCGCTCTTCTACGGCTTGTCAGCGCGGGCGTTCTGACCTTATCCTCAAGTCAAGTCACACCATCGCGGGACTCACTATAGAGCGAGAAATGGTGTCGCTCGCGCCGAAGGATGGTAAATTTAGGGCGGGGAAGGGCAACGACGCGCCGAGAGCGCAGCATCACAACCGCGCGAGAACCCGGTGATACATCATGAGTTAAGGGCTCACGCGAATTTGCCGGGGCCGTTTGTTCCAGCCAGCTAGTTGAGGCGCGCTCTGTTGTCCCCGGCGGTCAAAGTGGAGAGGTACAAGGCGATGACTAGTGACCTTCTGCTTGCCCGGATGTTCGGACACGTGACGGCAACCGAGACCGAGAGAAGGAAAGCTTCGGACTACGAGCTGGCGCAGACGGCGGCGGCGGGAGAGATGGCCGCCTTCGAAGAGCTTTACTCTCGCCACAATCGCCGCGTCTATTCCCTCTGCCTGCGCATGACGGCCAACACTGCCGAGGCCGAAGACCTAGCTCAGGAAG
>WUUC01074725.1_pt1 | contig 18130 bp, 3 predicted proteins | sample 6278441 | NCBI WGS metagenome assembly WUUC01 (sample SAMN13675441, study PRJNA597444) | soil metagenome | isolation source: soil | place: USA: Washington | collected 2017-10 | reverse complement strand
CGGCGCTGGGCGAGGCGGCGGGCGTCACGCTGCTCAACACCGTGCCCTCGGCGGCGGCCGAACTCGTCAGAGGCGGCGGCATCCCGCGGACGGTCAGGACGGTGAACCTGGCGGGCGAGCCGCTGCCGCGCGAGCTGGCCGAGCAGCTCTACGAGCTTGGGTGTGTCGAGGCGGTCTACAACCTCTACGGCCCGTCGGAGGACACGACCTACTCGACCTACGAACTGGTGGGGCGGGCGGAGGCCGGGGCCCCGAGCATCGGGCGGCCCATCGCGGGGACGCAGGCGTACGTGCTCGACGAGCGGATGCGCCCGCTGCCGCCCGGCGTCTGCGGCGAACTCTACCTCGGCGGCGACGGACTGGCGCGCGGCTACCTCGGCCGCCCCGCGCTGACGGCCGAACTGTTCGTCCCGCATCCCTTCGGCACGGAGCCGGGCGCGCGGCTCTACAGGACGGGCGACCTCGCGCGCTGGTCGCACGACGGCGAGCTGGAGTTCGCCGGCCGCGCCGACACGCAGGTCAAGGTGCGCGGCTACCGCGTGGAGACGGGCGAAGTGGAGAGCGTCCTGCGCGAGCACGCGGAGGTGCGGGACGCGGCGGTCGTGGCGCGGGAAGAGGAGGGCGGCGGCAAGCGGCTGGTGGCTTACGTCGTGGGGCGCGCGGGCGCGCCGCCGCCGGCCGACGAGTTGCGGTCGCATCTGCGGCGGCGGTTGCCGGATTACATGGTCCCGGCCGTCTTCATGCCGCTCGACGAGTTGCCGCTGACGCCGAACGGGAAAGTTGACCGCCGCGCGCTGCCCGAGCCGGGGCAGGCGGCGGATGACCGGCCCGAAGGCGGCTTCCGCCGGCCGCGCAACCCCCTCGAAGAGGTGGTCGCGCAGGTGTGGGCGCAGGCGCTCGGCGGCGCCCGCGTCGGGCTCGACGACAACTTCTTCGACCTCGGCGGGCACTCGCTGCTCGCTATGCAGGTCATCAGCAGACTCAGTCAGGCGCTCGGCGTCGAGCTGTCGCTCGAACAGTTCTTCGCCGCCGAGACGTTGGCCGCGCTGGCCGCGACCGTCGAAGCGTCCCGGCGCGGCGCCGAAGGCTCGACGGTCCCGCCGCTCGTCCGCGCCCCGCGCGAGGGGGCGCTGCCGCTCTCTTTCGCGCAACAGCGCATGTGGTTTGTCGAACAGCTTGAGGCCGAGCACACGCTCTATAACATCCACGTGGCGGCGCGCCTCGCGGGCCGGCTCGACGTGCCGGCCCTTGAGCGCAGCCTCGACGCGCTGCTCGAAAGGCACGAAATCCTGCGCACGAGCTTCGTCGCCGTGGACGGCGAGCCCCGGCAGGTCGTCGCCCCGCGGGCCGGCCTGCCGCTGCCCGTCATCGACCTGCGCGGGCGAGAAGAGGCGGAGCGCGAGGCCGAATTCCGGCGCATCAGCTCCGACGAATCACGCCGCCCGTTCGACCTGACTTCGGGGCTGCTGCTGCGCGCGAGGCTGCTGCGGCTCGGCGAAAGCGAGCACGTCCTGCTGCTCACCACCCACCACATCGCCAGCGACGCCTGGTCCATGAACATCCTGCTGGCCGACCTGGCCGCGCTCTACGAGGCGTTCACGCAGGGGCGGCCCTCGCCGCTTGAGGAGCTGCCCTTGCAGTACGCCGACTACGCACACTGGCAGCGCTCCTGGCTGCGCGGCGACACGCTCGAAGCGCACATCTCCTACTGGCGGCGGAAACTCGGCGGGGCGCTGCCGACGCTGGAACTGCCGGCCGACCGACCGCGCCCGCAGGAGCCGACCTACCGCGGCGCGACCCGCACGGCGCTGCTGCCGGCCGACCTCACGCGTTCGCTGCGCGAGCTGAGCCGCGGCGAAGGGGCGACCCTCTTCATGACGCTGCTGGCCGCGTTCCAGACGCTGCTCCACCGCTACACGGGGCAGGAGGACATCATCGTCGGCTCCTCCATCGCCAGCCGCCCGCGCGTGGAGTTGGAGCGGCTCATCGGCTGCTTCATCAACACGCTCGGCCTGCGCACGGACCTTTCCGGCGACCCGACCTTCCGCGAACTGCTGGCGCGCGTGCGCGAGGTCACGCTCGGGGCTTACGCACACCAGGACCTCCCGTTCGAGCAGGTGGTCGAGGCCGTCAGGCCGGAGCGGGCCTTGAATCGCGCGCCGCTTTTCCGCGCCTGGTTCAGCCTGCTCAACACGCCGCCGGCGCAGGCGAGGGCCCTGCCCGGCCTCGAACTCGGCGCCGTCGAAGGCGAGAACAGCACGGCGCAGTTCGACGTGACGCTCATCGTCTGGGAGACGAGCGAAACCCTCCACGCGTCTCTGACCTACAGCACGGACCTCTTCGAGGAGACGACCGGCGCGCGCGTCCTCGAACACCTGTTGCGGCTGCTCGAAAGCGTGGCGGCCCGGCCGGGCGCGCGGCTGAGCGCGCTCGAATTCCAGAGCGAGGACGAGAAAGTGCAACGCAATCTCGAACACAAAGAGAAGGAAGAGAGTAAGCGCAAGCGGCTGACGAGCCTCAAGCCGAAGCCGGTGAGCTTCTCGCAGAAGAACCTCGTCAGCACGAGGGATTTGAGCCCCGGCCGGGCGCTGCCGCTCGTCGTCGAGCCGGCGTCCGAGACGGACCTGGCGCGCTGGGCGGAGGGCAACCCGGACTTCATCCGGGGCGTGCTGCGCGAACGCGGCGGGGTGCTCTTCAGGGGCTTCAGCCTGACCGCGGTCTCCGACTTCAAGCGGTTCGTCGACGCCGCGGTGCCCGACCTGCTGGAGTACCGCGAGCGCTCGACGCCCCGCACCGAGGTGGGCGACCACATCTACACCTCGACCGAGTACCCGCCCGACCAGCCCATCGCCCTGCACAACGAGTTCTCCTACGCACGCAGTTGGCCGATGAAGATCTGCTTCTTCTGCCACGAGGGCGAGATGGAGGGCGGCGAGACGCCCATCGCCGATTCGCGCCGCGTCTTCCAACTGCTCGACCCGCGGACCCGCGAGCACTTCGCCGGCAGGAAGGTGATGTACGTGCGCAACTACGGCAGCGGCATCGACCTGGACTGGCAGACCGCCTTCCAGACGGACGACCGCCGTCAGGTCGAAGAGTACTGCCGCCGGGCGCCGATAGAGTTCGAGTGGAAGGACGGCGACGTGCTGAAGACGTGGCAGGTGCGCGACGCCGTCGCCCGCCACCCGCAGACGGGCGAGGAGGTCTGGTTCAACCAGGCGCACCTCTTCCACATCTCCAACCTCGACTGGGACGTCCGCCAGTCGCTCTCGTCCGCCTTCGGGCGGGAAGACCTGCCGCGCAACGCCTACTACGGCGACGGCTCGCCGATTGAAGACTCGGTGCTGGACGAAGTCCGCGCCGCCTACCGCGAGGCGGAAGTCGTCTTCCCGTGGCAGAGGGGCGACGTTCTGCTGCTCGACAACATGCTGGTCGCGCACGGCCGGCGCCCCTACAAGGGCGTGAGGAAGATTCTGGTCGGGATGGGTGAGCCGCACAGCCTCGACGCCGAAGGGGCCGCGGCCGAGACGACGACGCGGACGCACCCGGTCGGTTAGGCGGCGGCGCGGGCGGCGCCCGCCCTGAGGTGGTGGCAGATATGCAGGAAGAACAGATCGAAGGGTTTCGCCTCTCGCCGGCGCAGGCGCGCCTCTGGGGCCTACAGTCGGACGGCCGTCCGTATCTCGGCCAGTGCTCCGTGGCGCTGGACGGCGAAGTGGATGTCCGGCGGCTGCGCGAGGCGCTGGACGGGGTGGTCGCCCGCCACGAGTCGCTGCGCACCTGCTTCCGCTTCCTGCCCGGCATGAAAGCCCCCCTACAGACGGTCGCGCCGCGCGGCACTTACCGCTGGAGTGAATACGACCTGAGCGGCGCGAGCCCCGCCGAGCAGGAGGCGCGCGCCGCCCAAATTCTGGAAGAGGAGGCGGCGCGGCCGTTCGACCTGACGGGCGGGCCGGTCATGCACGTCGCGCTCGTCAGGCTCGGCGCGCGCCGGCACCTCCTGCTGACCACGCTGCCCTCGCTGTGCGCGGACGCCTCCTCGCTCGACGTCATCGTCGACGACCTCCTGCGGCAGTACGGGGCGGGCGCGGCGGCGGCGGCCGACGGCGACGGACCGGTGCAGTACGCGCAGTTCTCCGAGTGGCAGCACGAGCTGGCCGAAGACGAGGATGCGCCCGCGGCGCGGAGCTTCTGGCGGGCGCGGGAGCAGGAGGCCGTCGCGGCGCAGCCCTTACCCTTCGAGCAGAGGGCCGGGGCGGCCGGCGCGTTCAGGCCGGCGGCGCATAGCTCACGCGCGCCGCGCGAAGTAGTGTCGGGGCTGGAGAGGCTCGCCTCCGAGTCGGGCGTCGAGCCGCGCACCGTCCTGCTGGCCTGCTGGCTGTCGCTGCTCCAACGCCTGACCGGCCACACCGAAACGACCGCGGGGCTGGTGCTCGAAGGTCGCAAGTACGAAGAGATGCTCGGCGCGGTCGGGCTGTTCTCGAAATGTCTGCCGCTCCGCGTGCGCGTGGACGGCGAGTCCCGCTTCGACCGGCTCGTCTCACAACTCGGCGCGGCCGTCGACGAGATGAGCCAGTGGCAGGAGTACTACACCTGGGACGGGGCGTCGGCGGCTTCGACCTCCGGCGGCGGGGCCCCGAACTACTTCGCCGCCGCGTTCGAGTGCGCGACGTTGCCCGAGACCCGGCGCGTCGGCGGGCTCTCCTGTTCACTCGGCCGGCGGCACAGTTGCGCCGACCCTTTCGGGCTGAAGCTGTCGTGCCTCGTCGTCGGCGGTGAACTGCTCGTCGAACTCCACTACGACGCCGGCTCCTTCCTGAAGGAGGATGTCGCGCGGCTGTCCAGTCACTTCCACACGCTGCTCGCCGACGCCGTCCGCGACCCGCGCGCCAGGGTCGGAGAGTTGAGGCTGCTCGGCGAAGAGGAGCGCCGTCAACTGCTCGTCACCTTCAACCGGACGGCGGCCGAATACCCGCGCGACGAGTGCATCCACGAGCAGATCGAGCGGCAGGCCGAGCGCGCGCCGGAGGCTACGGCCGTCATCTGCGGCGGGGCGCGACTCACCTACGCGCAGTTGAACGCGAGCGCCAACCGCCTGGCCCGCCACCTGCGAGAGCGGGGCGTCGGCCCGGAGTCGCTGGTGGGTGTCTGGCTCGACCCCTCGGCGGAGATGCTGGTCGCCATCCTCGGCGTCCTCAAAGCCGGGGGCGCGTACGTCCCGCTCGACCCCGGCTACCCGTCCGAGCGTCTCCGCTTCATGCTCGAAGACACGGGCGCGCGCGTCGTCGTGACGAAAGGCGCCCGGCCCGAAGGATTTTCCGACGCGGGCCTGAGCGTCGTTTCGCTGGAAGAGGACCGCGACGCCATCGCGCGTGAGGGCGCGGAGAACCTCGGCCGCGCGGCGGACGCGCAGCACCCGGCCTACGTCATCTACACGTCGGGCTCGACGGGGCGGCCCAAGGGCGTCGTCGTCACGCACCGGAACCTGGTCAACTCGACGAGCGCCCGCACGCACTACTACCGCCGGCGCGTGGGCTGTTACCTCCTGCTCTCTTCGTTCGCCTTCGACAGCTCGGTGGCCGGCATCTTCTGGACGCTGTGCGACGGGGGCACGCTCCTCCTGCCCGCGCAGGGCGAGCAGCGGGACGTGCCGCGGCTCGTCCAGTTGATCTCGGAGCACGAAGTCTCGGAGATGCTCTGCCTGCCGTCGCTCTACGCGCTGATGCTGGAGGGCGGGTACGAGGGGCGTGTGCGCGGCCTGCGGACGGTCATCGTCGCGGGCGAAGCGTGCGAGGCGGAACTCGTCAGGCGACACCTGGCCGTCCTGCCGCGGACCTCGCTCTTCAACGAGTACGGGCCGACGGAGGCGAGCGTGTGGAGCAGCGTCTACGAGTGCGCGGAAGACCCGCGCGCCCGGACGGTGCCCATCGGCCGGCCGGTGGCGAACGCGCGCCTGTACGTGCTCGACGAACGCCTCGGACCCGTGCCCGTCGGGGCGGCGGGCGAGATTTACGTCGGCGGCGAGGGGCTGGCGCGCGGCTACCTGAACCGGCCCGACCTGACGGCCGAGCGTTTCGTCCCCCACCCGTTTCCCGACGCCGGGGGTGAGCGCCTGTACCGCACCGGCGACCTCGGGCGCTACCGCGCCGACGGCCAGCTTGAGTTCCTCGGCCGCGCCGACCAGCAGGTGAAGATACGCGGCTACCGCGTCGAGTTGGGCGAGATCGAGGCCGCCCTCGCCGGGCACGCGGCCGTCCGCGAAGGCGTGGTGGTGGCCGGCCGCGGGCCGGACGGCGCGCAGCGGCTCGTGGCCTACTTCGTGCCGGAGCGCAAGGCGGCGGCCGCAGCCTCCGAGCTGCGTGCCCACCTCCTTGAGCGCCTGCCCGATTACATGGTGCCGCAGTCGTTCGTCGCGCTCGACGCGCTGCCCCTGATGCCGAACGGCAAGCTCGACCGCCACGCGCTGCCCGAGCCCGAGCAGGCCGCGCCCGCCGAGGGGCGCGAGTACGTCGCGCCGCAGACGGAGATGGAGAAGAAGGTGGCGGGGATCTGGTCGGAGGTGCTCGGCGTCGAACGCGTGAGCACCCGCGACAACTTCTTCGACCTCGGCGGCCAGTCGTTCCTCGCCATCAAGGTGCACAACCGCCTGTGCCGCGAGCTGGGGCGCGAGGACATCCCGCTGCTCAAGCTCTTCGAGTTCACGACCGTCGAGGGGATGGCCCGCTTCGCCGCGGACGCGCCGGGCGCGGCGGCGCCGGAGCCGGGCTCGCAGCCGGCGCAGGACTGGGCGTCGAGGCGCAGGCAGGCCCTCGCACAGCAACGACAACAGCGGAGGAGCTAAGGTGAGCAACGCGGACGCTGAGCGGACGGCCAGCGATTACGACATCGCCGTCATCGGCATGGCGGGGCGTTTCCCCGGCGCGCGCGATGTCGACGAGTTCTGGCGCAACCTGCGGGCGGGCGTCGAGGGCATCTCCTTCTTCACCGACGAAGAGCTGGAGGAGCCGAGGGACCCGTCCGGCCTGAACAACCCCGCTTACATCAAGGCCCACGGCGTCCTCGAAGGCGTCGAGCATTTCGACGCCCACTTCTTCAACGTCCCGGCGCGCGAGGCCGAGTGGCTGGACCCGCAGCAACGCCTGTTCATGGAGTGCGCCTGGTCCGCCATCGAGGACGCCGGCTACAGCCCCGAGTCGTTCGACGGGCTGGTCTCGGTCTACGCCGGCCTGAACGCCAACACCTACATCCTCTCGCGCCTGGACCGGCTCGGCGTCGAGAACGCGACCGAAGCCTTCCTCGTCTTCCTTTCGAGCGACAAGGACCACCTGGCGACGAGGGTCTCTTACAAGTTGAACCTGCGCGGCGAAAGCATCACGGTGCAGACCGCCTGCTCGACCTCCTTGGTGGCGACGCATCTCGCCTGCCAGAGCCTGCTCAGCGGGCAGAGCGACATGGCGCTGGCCGGCGGCGTCTCCGTCCGCTTCCCGCAGAAGACCGGGTACTTCTACACCGAGGGCATGATCATGTCGCCCGACGGCCACTGCCGCGCCTTCGACCGCAGGGCGCAGGGGACGCTTTCCGGCAACGGCCTGGCCGTCCTCACGCTGCGGCGGATGGCCGACGCCGTCGCGGCCGGCGACCACGTCTACGCCGTCATCAAGGGCTCGGCCGTCAACAACGACGGCCGCATGAAGATCGGCTACACGGCGCCGAGCGTCGAGGGGCAGGCGGACGTCATCGCGCGCGCGCTGGCGATGGCCGGCGTCGAGCCCCAGACCATCGGCTTCGTCGAGGCGCACGGCACCGGCACGGCCATCGGCGACCCCATCGAAGTCGAGGCGCTGACGCGCGTCTACCGCCGCTACACGGGCGGGAAAAACTTCTGCGCGCTCGGCTCGGTCAAGTCGAACATCGGTCACCTCGACAACGCGGCCGGGGTGGCCGGGATGGTGAAGGCCGTCAAGGCGCTCGAACAGCGGGTCATCCCGCCCACGCTCCACTTCACCAGCCCGAACCCGGCGCTCGACCTTGAGAACAGCCCCTTCTTCGTCAACACCGAGCCCGTCGAGTGGAAGGCGGACCATACGCCGCGCCGCGCCGGCGTCAGTAGTTTCGGCATCGGCGGCACGAACGCGCACGTCATCCTGGAGGAGGCGCCGCCGCGCCACTCCGCGCCGCCCTCGCGCCCCTGGCAGGTCATCACCCTCTCGGCGAAGACGAAGACGGCGGCGCGCTCGATGGCCGAGCGGCTGGCCGGCCACCTCGAAGCTCACGCCGACCTGAACCTGGCCGACGTGGCCTACACGCAATGCGCCGGCCGGCAGACGTTCTCACACCGCCGCTTCGTCGTCGCGCGCGACGCGGCCGGCGCGGTCGCCGCCCTGCGCGAGCCGTCGGAGGCGGCGGGCGCGGCGCAGGCGGGCGCCCGCGTCGTCTTCATGTTCCCCGGCCAGGGGGCGCAGGCCGTCGGGATGGGGAGGGAGATTTACGACACCGAGCCGAACTTCCGCACGCACCTCGACGCCTGCGCGCGGCTCGTCGAGGAGCGTTGCGGCTACGACCTGCGGCGGCTGCTCTACCCGGCCGCCGGCGGCGAAGAGGCGGCCGCGTCGCGTTTGGCGCAACCGGAATTCACCCTGCCCGCCCTGTTCGCCTTCGATTACGCGCTGGCGCAACTCTGGATGAGCTGGGGTTTCAAAGCGGAGGCGATGATCGGCCACAGCTTCGGCGAGTACGTGGCGGCCTGTCTGGCCGAAGTCCTCTCGCTCGAAGACGCGCTGGCGCTCGCGGTCGGGCGCGGCCGCCTGATGCAGAGGCTGCCGCCGGGGGCCATGCTGGCGGTGCGCTCCCCGGCCGAAGAGGTGCGCGGGCTGCTCAACGGTGAGCTGGAAGTGGCTTCGGTCAACAGCGCGGAGAGCTGCGTGGTCGCCGGGTCTGAGCCGGCCGTCGAGAGGTTCGGGCGGTTGCTGGAAGCGCGGCAGGTCGGGGCGCGACGCCTCAACGTCCCCTTCGCCTATCACACGGCCATGCTGGACCCGCTCCTGCCCGAATTCGCCGACCTCGTCGCGGGCTTCAAGCTCAACCGGCCGGCGCTCCCTTACGTCTCCGGCGTCACCGGCACCTGGGCGGAGGCGGACGAGGTGACGGGCGTTGACTACTGGGTGAGGCAGATGCGGCGGACCGTGCTCTTCGCCGGCGGGCTGGAGACGCTGGCGCAGGACACGGGGCGCATCTTTCTCGAAGTCGGCCCGGGCCGGACTCTGACCACGTTGGCGAAGCAGCATCTCGGGCGCGGCCGTCTCGCGCTCCCCTCGCTCGGCCACCGGCCCGGCACGGACGAGGACGGCGCCGTCATGCTCCGCAGCCTCGGCGAGATGTGGGCGGCCGGGGCCGGCGTTGACTGGGCGCAGTTCTACGGCCACGCGCGACGGTGCCGGCTCTCGCTGCCCACCTACCCTTTCGAGCGTGACCGCTACTGGATCGAGCCGTCAGCGACGGGCACGCAGGCCGCCGCGCAAACGGCCGCCGCGCCGGCGCCCGCGCGCCGGGCCGCGAGGCACGCCGTGCAGAGGGACGAGCCGCTGAGCGATTCGGAGGTGCCGGCCGACGAGGTCGAGGCGAAGCTGGCCGAAGTCTGGGGCGAGGTGCTCGGGCTGGAAGGCGTCGGCCCGCGCGACAACTTCTACGACCTCGGCGGGGATTCACTGCTCGCCACCCGAGTCTACACGCGCGTCAAACAGAGCCTCGCCGCCGAGGTCACGCTGGAGCAGGTGATGACCCACCTGACCGTCGCCGAGCTGGCCGCCGCCATCAGGGAGTCGGCCGCGGCCGCCGCCGAGAACCCGTCCCGGGACGGCGCGTCGCCCTACGCGGCCATCACGCCGGTGCCGCGCGACCGTGAACTCCCACTCTCGTACGCGCAGGAATGGCTCTGGTCGCTCGACCAACTCATGCCGAACAATCCGGCCTACAACATCACCATCGCGATGAGGCTTCAGGGGCGGCTCGACGCGGGGGCGTTGGAGCAGAGCATCAACGACATCGTGCGGCGGCACGAGGTGTTGAGGACGACCTTTCCGGCCGCCGACGGGAAACCCTCGCAGGTCATTCACGACGAAGTGCGCGTGAGCCTGGCGCGGGCCGACCTGGGCGCGAGCCCCGACCCCGAGCAGGAGGCGCGGAGGATTCTGACCGAGGAGGTCCGCCGGCCTTTCGTCCTCGCGGAGGTGCCGCTGCTGCGCGCGTCCCTGCTGCGACTCGCGGAAGAGGATCACGTCTTCATCCTCATCCTTCACCACATCGTCACCGACGCGTGGTCCAGTTCCGTCCTGATCGACGAGCTGACGACGCTCTACCGCGCTCACAGTGAGCGGAGGCCGCCGGCGCTGCCGCCGCTTCCCATCCAGTACGCGGATTTCGCTAGCTGGCAGAGAGAGGTCCTGAGCGGCGAGAAACTGGAAGAGCTGTTGTCGTACTGGACCCGGCAACTCGCCGGCGCGCCGCCCGTGCTCAATCTGCCCTTCGCACGGCCCCGGCCCGCGGCCCAGTCGTTACACAGCGCCCGCCAGATGTTCGCGCTCCCTTCGGGGCTGACGGCCGCCCTCAAGTCTCTGAGTCGCGGCGAGGGGGTGACGCTCTTTATGACGTTGCTCGCCGGCTTCCAGACTCTGCTCTACCGCCACACGGGGCAGGCGGATATCACCGTCGGCTCGCCCATCGCCGGGCGCAGCCGGGCCGAGACCGAAGGGCTGATCGGGTGCTTCATCAACACCCTGCCGCTGCGCACGGACCTCTCCGGCAACCCGCGCTTCCGCGAACTGCTCGGGCGCGTCCGCGAAGTGGCGTTCGGCGCCTACAGCCATCAGGAGCTGCCTTTCGAGCGGATGGTGGCCGCGCTGCGCCCCGAACGCAGCCGCAGTTACATGCCTCTGTTCCAGGTGCTCTTCGACCTGATTAACGCGCCGCCGGCCGAACCCGTCGAGTTGGAGGGGCTGACGCTCAGCCCCCTTGAGGGCGAAGCGAGCGCGGGCAAGCTCGACATCATGATGGGCATGTGGGAAAGCGAGGGCGAACTGAGGGGCTTCATCGAATACAGGACCGACCTCTTCGAGGCGGCCGACATCTCGCGCGTGATTCTCCAACTGGAGCAGCTCCTCAACAGCGCCGTCGAGCAGCCCGACGCCCGCCTCGACGCCCTGGAGATGTACACCGAAGACGAGCGGCGGCAGCAGGCGGACAGGTTGAAAGAGCGCGAGGCGGCCAACCGCCGGAAGTTCATGCAGTCGAAGCCCAAGGCCATCAAGCTCCCTACCCGGACGGGCTGACGCCCCGCGGATTCACACTGAACGGCATCGGGTGCCGGTGCCCGTCGCGCCGCCGCGACGACGACCGCCGGTAACAGAAGTATGCAAAACAGCGAGATCATAGAGGGGTATCAGCTCTCCCCTCAGCAGAGCAGCCTGTGGGACTCGTCGCGGGGCGGCGGGGCTTTCGCCTGTCAGACCGCGCTCCTGCTCGAAGGCGCGCTGGACAGCGCCGCCCTGCGCCGGGCCGCGCAACTACTCGCCGACCGGCACGAGATTCTTCGCACGACCTTCAAACGTCTGCCGAGCATGCAACTGCCCCTGCAAGTGGTGGCGGCCGGCGCCTCCCTCGACTGGCGGGAGGAGGATTTCGGCGACCCCGGCGGGCGCGCTCTGCTCGACGCGGTAGACGAGCGGATGAGGGCGGAGAGGGCGGAGGCGTTCGACCTCGAACGCGGGCCCCTGTGGCGCTGCGCGCTGCTGCGCCTGAACGAGACGCGACACGTCTGGCTGCTCACCCTGCCGTCGCTGTGCGCCGACGCGCGCACGCTGAGGGTCATGCGCGGAGAACTCGCACGCCTGTACGCGGACGGCGCGCCGCGGCAGGAGGGGGAGGCCGAGCCGGGGCCGATGCAGTACGTCCACTTCTCCGAATGGCAGCGGGAACTGCTCGACGACGGCAATGCCGCCAACGCCTTCTGGCGTCGGCCGGAGTACGCGCGCCGTCCTCCGCTCACGCTCCCTTACGAAACCGCCCCGGACGGCGCGACGCACGGCCCGCGTCCCGAGAGATTGTCCGTCGAGGTGGAGGCGGGACTCGCCGCGCGCTTCGAGGGCGAGGCACGCCGGCGCGGCGCGCGCCCGGAGGCGGCATGGCTGGCCGCCTGGATGACGGTGCTATGGCGCCTGACGGGGGAGTCGAACTGCGTCGTCGATTTCGTCTGCGACGGGCGCAAGTACGAGGAGCTGCGCGACGGCCTCGGGCTCTTCGAGCGGGTCGTGCCGGTGCGCTGCCACTTCGACGGCGAGCTTCGGTTTGACGAAGTGTTGGGCCGGGCCGAGGCCGCCGTCGAGCTTGCCGCGCAGTGGCAGGAGTATGCCGGGGGCGAAGAAGAGGAGGCACCGGCTTCGGGACCGCCTATCGTTTTCGAGTACGCGCGGGAGGAGCAGCCCGACCCGGCGCGTTCGGGCGGCGTCGAGTTTTCGACCCTGCGAGATTACGCCTGCACCGCGCCTTTCAAGCTCAAACTCTCCTGCCTGGCGAAAGGCGACGCCCTCGCGTGCGAGCTTCAGTACGACGCCCACAGGTTCACGGCCCGGACGGTCGGCCGGCTGGCCAGATACCTGACCACGTTGATCGAGGCCGCCTGCTCGGCGCCGCACGCGCCCGCCCGCGACCTCCGAATCTTACCCGACGGCCTGCGCCACGAACTGCTGTATGGGCTCAACGACACGAATCGGGATTACGGCGACCCGGTGTCGCCGCACCGCCTGATAGAAGCACAGGCGGCGAGGACGCCCGCGGCCGTCGCCGTCGTCTGCCGGGGCCTACGGCTCAGCTATGCGGAGCTGAACGAGCGGGCCAACCGCCTGGCACATCACCTGATGTCGCTCGGCGTGGGCGCCGAGTCCCGCGTCGGCCTGCTGATGGAGAGGTCGACGGACGTGATCGTGGCGCTGCTGGCGACGCTCAAGGCGGGGGCGGCCTACATGCCGCTCGACCACACACACCCCAAAGAGCGGCTCGGGTTTCTGCTGCGTGACGCGGGCGTCTCGGCGCTGCTCTTCCACGAGCGCCTGCGCGCCCAACTGCCGGAGTATGACGGCCGGCTCGTCGGCGTCGACGGCCTCGCGCTCGACGAGTTGAGCGGCTCGAACCCGGCCGGCCGGGACATCCCCGAAAGCGCCGCCTACGTCATCTACACGTCCGGCTCGACGGGCACGCCGAAGGGCGTCGTCGTCGAGCGGCGCCAACTCTTCAACTACATCAAAGGCGCGTGCGAACGGCTGGACGTGGAGCCCGGGGCGAGTTACGCGCTGGCTCAGCCGCTCACGGTGGACTTCGGGGTGACGGCGCTCTTCCCCGCGCTCTGCACCGGCGGGTGCCTGCACGTCATCCCCGAAGAGCTTCACACCGACGCGCACGAGTTGGGGAACTATTTCGCCGCGCACGGAATCGACTTTCTCAAGATCGCGCCCTCGCACCTGACGGCGCTGCTGACCGCCTCCGAGCCGGTTCGTCTGTTGCCCCGTCGCCGGCTCGTCCTCGGCGGCGAGGTCGCACAACTCTCCCTCGTCGAGCAGGTGCAAAAGCTGGTGCCCGGCTGCTCCGTCTACAGCCACTACGGCCCGACCGAGACGACCGTCGGCGTGCTGACGTGCCGCGCGCAGACGACCGCGCGCCGCGACGAGGGGCCGGACGCCCTGCCCGCCGGACGCCCGCTGCCGAACACGAGCGTGTACCTGCTCGACGGGCGGCTCGACCCGGTCGCGCTTGGGTGCGTCGGCGAGTTGTACGTCGGCGGCGCGGGCGTGGCGCGCGGCTACCTGAACCGGCCGGCTCTGACGGCCGAGCGGTTCGTCCCCGACCCCTTCGCTTCGGAGCCGGGCGCGCGCCTCTACCGCACGGGCGACATGGCGCGGCACCTGCCGGACGCGAGGGTCGAGTATCTGGGTCGCGTGGACCAGCAGGTGAAGGTGCGCGGCTTCCGCGTCGAGCCGGGCGAGGTCGAGGCGGCGCTGCGCCTCCACCCGTCGGTGAAATCGGCCGCCGTCACGGCGCGCGCCGACGAGTCCGGCGAGAAGCGCCTGAACGCTTACGTGACCCTCGCCCGCAGGGAGACGACGGCGGGCGAGCTGCGCGCCTTCCTCCGCGAGCGCCTCCCGGAGTACATGATTCCCGCCGCCTTCGTCACGCTCGACGCGATGCCGCTGACGCGGAGCGGCAAGATAGACAAACTGGCGCTGCCGCCGCCCGACTCGGCCGGCCCCGACCCGGAGGAGCCTTTCGCCCCGCCCGCGACGCTGGAAGAGGAGGTGCTCGCCAACATCTGGGCCGACGTCCTGTCGGTGGAGCGGGTGGGCGCGAACGACAACTTTTTCGCCCTCGGGGGCGACTCGATGCGCAGCATCCAGGTGCTCATCAAGGCGCGGCAGCGCGGGCTCGAAGTCGGCAACGACCAGCTCTTTCAACATCAGACCGTCCGCCAACTGGCCGCCGCCATCGCGGGCACGCGGCGCGACCCGCTCGTCCGGACACAGACGCGGCCCTTCGGCCTCATCTCGGAGCAGGACCGCGCGAACCTGCCGGAGGGCGTCGAGGACGCGTACCCGCTCGCGCGGCTACAGGCGGGGATGATCTACCACAGCGAGTACAGCCCCGACTCGGCCATCTACCACGACCTCCACACCTACCACCTGCAATTTCACTTCGACCGCGAGGCCATGCAGACGGCGCTCGATCAGGTCGTCGGACGCCACCCCGTGCTGCGGACTTCGTTCGACCTGACGCGGTACAGCCAGCCCTTGCAGCTCGTCCACGAAAACATCTCCGTCCCGGTCGCCGTCGAAGACCTGAGGCACCTGCCTCCGTCCGCGCAGGACGAGGTCATCGCCGCCTGGGTGGAGACGGAAAAAAGGCGGCGCGTCGACTGGCGGCAACCGCCGCTGGTGCGCTTCCAGGCGCACATCCGCTCCGAGGGCACGCTCCAGTTCAGCGTCAGCTATCACCACGCGCTGCTCGACGGCTGGAGTTCGGCCTCGATGCAGACGGAGCTGTTCGAGCGCTACCTGACTCTCATGCGCGCGCCGGAGGCCGTGCCGCCGGCCGGCCCGCTCTCGATCACCTACAGGGACTTCGTCGCCCTCGAACAGAACGCGCTGGCGTCGGACGAGTGCCGGCGGTATTGGGAAGACAAGCTGAGCGAAGCGCCCTTCACGCGCCTGCCGCGCCTGCCGCGGGCTGAGGGCCGGTCGCAGGAGCCTCAGGCGCGGGTCAGACAGGTCGAGATTCCGCCGGAAGTGTCGGAGGGGTTGAAGCGTCTGGCGCGCACGTCGGCGCTGCCTCTGAAGAGCGTCCTGCTGGCGGTCCACCTCAAAGTGATGGGCGTCATCGGCGGACAGGACTCGATCCTGACGGGCATCGTCTCCAACAGCCGCCCGGAGGAGGCCGACGGCGACAAGCTGCTCGGCGTCTTCCTCAACACCGTCCCGTTCCACCTGACGCTGGAAGACTGCTCGTGGTCGGAACTGGCGCGGCGGACCTTCGAGGCCGAGCGCGAGTTGCTGCCCTTCAGGCGCTACCCGCTGGCCGAATTGCAGCGGCGGCGGGGCGGCGAGCCGCTGTTCGAGGCGGTCTTCAACTTCATGAACTTCCACGTCTTCGAGAACGTGGCGAAGTTCGACGCCGTGCGGGTCCTCGGCTACACCGGCCACAACGAACTCAACTACCCGCTGACGGCCAACTTCTCCCTCTCCCCCAATTCGTACGGCGTGGAGCTGCTCATCGACTACCACTCGTCGGAGTTGTCCGAGCGGCAGCTCGACGAGATCAGCGGGTATTACCTGCGCGCGCTCGCCTCGATGGCGGAGGCGCCCGACGGCCCGCACGCCGGCTCGACACTGCTTTCGGCGGGGGAGCGCCGGCAGTTGCTCGCCGACTGGAACTCGACGCGCGCGGACTACGGCGAGCCCGTCGCGCTGCACCGCATGTTCGAGGCGCAGGCCGACCGCACGCCCGACGCCGTGGCCCTCGTCTTCGAGGGCGGGCGGCTCACCTACCGGCAGTTGGACGAGCGCGCGAACCAGTTGGCGCGCCACCTGCGCGCGCTCGGCGTCGGCCCCGAACTCGGGGTCGGCATCATGCTCGAACGCTCGCCCGAGCTGGTGACGGCGCTGCTCGCCGTCCTCAAGGCCGGCGGCGCCTACATCCCGCTCGACCCCGACTACCCGCAAGAGCGCCTCGCCTTCATGCTCGAAGACGCGGGCGCGCCCGTCCTGCTGACGCACTCGGGGCAGCTCGGGCGGACGGCGGCGGGGCCGGGGCGCGTCGTCTGCGTGGACGCGGAGGCGCAGGCCATCGGGCGCCACAGCGCGGCGCGGCTCGACTCCGCCGCTGACGCCGACAACCTCGCCTACGTCATCTACACCTCAGGCTCGACGGGGCGGCCCAAGGGGGCGATGAACACGCACGCGGCCCTCTACAACCGGCTGCGCTGGATGCAGGAGGAGTACCGGCTGACGGCCGACGACTGCGTGCTCCAGAAGACGCCGTTCAGCTTCGACGTGTCGGTCTGGGAGTTCTTCTGGCCGCTGGCGACGGGCGCGCGCCTCGTGCTCGCGCGGCCGGGCGGGCACCGCGACGGCGCCTACCTGGTCGAACTCATCAAGCGCGAGCGCGTGACGACGCTGCACTTCGTCCCGCCGATGCTGCAAGTCTTCCTCGACGAGCCCGGCGTCGAGACGTGCGCGAGCCTGCGCCGCGTGGTCTGTAGCGGCGAGGCGCTACCGCGCGAGTTGCAGGAGCGTTTCCACGCGCGCATGGGCGGCGTCGAGCTGCACAACCTCTACGGGCCGACCGAGGCCGCCGTGGACGTGACGGCCTGGAAGTGCGAGCCCGGCGACGGGCACGCCGGAGTCCCCATCGGCCGCCCCATCGCCAACACACAGATCTACCTGCTCGATAAAAATCTGGGGCCCGCGCCCGTGGGCGTCGCCGGCGAACTGTACATCGGCGGCGTGCAGCTCGCGCGCGGCTACCACGCGCGGCCCGGGCTGACGGCCGAGCGGTTCGTCCCCGACCCCTTCGCTTCGGAGCCGGGGGCGCGCCTCTACCGCACGGGCGACCTCGCGCGCTTCCTCCCCGCGGGCGAGATCGAATACCTGGGGCGCGTCGACCATCAGGTGAAGATTCGCGGCTTCCGCATCGAGCTGGGCGAGATCGAGGCGGCGCTCCGCAGGCACGAGGCGGTGAAGGAGGCGGCCGTGCTCGCGCGCGAAGACGGCGCGGGCGGTAAGAGGTTGGTCGCTTACGTCGTGTTCGAACCGGGCCGGGAGACGGAGGCGGGTGCGTTACGCGACTTTCTCCGGGGCGTCCTCCCGGACTACATGCTGCCGGCGGCGTTCGTCACGCTGGACGAGTTGCCGGTGACGGTTAACGGCAAGGTCAACAGGCTCGCGCTGCCCGAGCCCGAGATGAGCCGCGAAGTCCTGAAGAACGAGTACGTCATGCCGCGGACGCCGGCGGAGCAGGTGGTGGCGGGCATCTGGAGAGAAGTCCTCCGCGCCGAGCAGATCGGCGTCAACGACCACTTCTTCGAGATCGGCGGCGACTCGCTGCTCGCCACGCGGATGATCGTGCGGCTGCGCGAGACGTTCCGCGTCGAACTCCCCATGCGCGGCCTCTATGCCGAGCCCACCATCAGCAGCATCGTCTCCTCGCTGGCCGAAGCCTGGGAGACGCGCGAAGTGTTGGAAGAGGTGGCGCAGACGGTGCTGGAACTTGAAGGGCTCTCCGAAGAAGAGGTCAGCGCGCTAATCTCCGAAGTCTCGCCGGGCTGACCGGCGCGAGGCCGGCCCCGACAGAGAGGTCGCATCAGGCACGAAGGAGACAGTGATGAGCCGTTCCGGCGAGGCGGGCAGTAACGCCCCGACTAAAAAGAGCGAGCTGCTGGACTTACTGCTCAAGAAGAGGGGCATTGCGGCTCCGCGCGCCGACATCATACCGCGCAGAGAAGGTCAGGGCCCCTGCCCGCTCTCTTACGGGCAGCAGCGGCTGTGGTTCCTCGACCGCCTCTCGCCCGGCACGCCGCTCTACAACGTCCCGGCCG
>WUUC01203744.1_pt1 | contig 18133 bp, 14 predicted proteins | sample 6278441 | NCBI WGS metagenome assembly WUUC01 (sample SAMN13675441, study PRJNA597444) | soil metagenome | isolation source: soil | place: USA: Washington | collected 2017-10 | reverse complement strand
CCTCGGCCGCCGTCCCGCGCGTCGCGCAGCAGTGGACGTCGCTGATGCGCCAGAGCCTCACCCCGAGCGCGGAGTACGTCCAGCTCCGCAAGACCCTCGCCGGTCAGCGCGCCACCGTCGCGAGCCGGATGGCCGGGGTCGCCCGGAGCAGGAGCGCACACGCCGCCGCGCAGACCGCCCTGACCACAGCCGTCACCGAGGACGCCACCGTCCGCACCCGGTACGCGCTGGCACGCGAGGCCCTGGCCAGCGCGCGCAACACCCTGGTCGCCGTATCCCAGCGGCGGCCGGTCAACGGCGCCGCAGTGAGCCGCTGCAAGAGCGCCGTCACCGCGAGGGCGACCACGGCCGCCACCCGCAGGGCCGAGGCCCGCCAGGGCGCCGCGAAGCTGGTGACGGCCCAGGCCGGCGCCCGGACCGCGACCGCCGGCGTGGACAAGGCGATCACCGCATGGCAGAACGCCGGCGCGGTGGTCCGGACCAACCAGCTCAAGCTCAACGACCTCGACCGGTCCGCCGAACTCGCCGGCCGGGCCGCGAAGCTCAGCCGGGCCGTCGTCACCGAGATCCGCCCCGGCTTCCTGGTCGCCGACACCACCACGGTCAACGGCATCACCGTGCACAAGAGCGTCGCATTCGCCTTCCGCCGAATGATCACCGACGCCAGGGCCGACGGCATCGTGCTGTCCGGCGGCGGTTTCCGGACCCAGGCGCGGCAGATCGAACTGCGCAAGAGCAACGGCTGCAAGGACATCTGGACCGCGCCGGCCTCATCATGCCGGGTACCGACCGCCATCCCGGGCCGGTCGCTGCACGAGATCGGCCTCGCCGTCGACCTGACCACCGGGGGTCGTTCGCTGACCGCCGGCAGTGCGGCATTCCGGTGGCTGGCCACCAACGCCGACGAGTACGGGTACGTGAACCTGCCGTCCGAGCCTTGGCACTGGTCCATCACCGGCGGGTGACCGCCCAGTGGCGAGCGCACGGGCTGTCACAGACCGCGGGGCTGGGCGGTCTGCGATGGCAGCTGACCGACCGGGACGCGGCGATCCACCCGCCCGGTACAGCACTCCCAGCGCTCCCTTCCGAGGACAACGTCACACCGTGGAACTGGCTCGGCTCCATCAAAGTCTGCTGACCGGTGCAGTGCTGGGGCTCCCCGTATCAGATAGGAACCCCCAGCACGCTGCGTCAAAGACCGCCGGCGTTTGGCGATCATGTGTGGCGGTCCTCCTCGGCACAGCGTCGGCGGTCAGCCGGGCGGCCGACGCTGTCCCGCGCGGAGTTCACGCTCGGAAGCGAAGCTGCCCCACCGTCGAACGACGGTGGGGCAGCACTTCTCTCCCGGGTCGATCAGGCGGCGGTGTCCGCCTTTCGGCGACGGCGCACCATCCGCTGGGCGACGAAAGCACCGCCGGCCATGGACACGATGACCAGCCCGGCGATCGTCAGGCCGGAGTCGTCCTCGGCCGGCGCTGGGGACCTCTGTGCGGAAACGCTTGCGTCAGAGCCGCCGGCGAACGCCGCCGGCTGCATGCCCCAGGTCCGACCACGGCCCCACCTGCGCCTCTCGATAACCGAAACTGTGGCGGTGGCCGTCTGGTGTGACGATCTGCCGACAGCGGTGATCACGATGACCCCAACGTCGCTGGCCCGCACGCTCACAACGAAATTGCCGCCGCGGTCGGTGGCGGCGCTGACGGTCCTGAGCGTTCGGTAACGGTTCGAGTTGGCCGGCTTGAAACGGACGGTGATGGTGATCCGCTCGCGGGCCTTGAACTTGGAGCCTTTGGCGTACACGGTGTCGCCCTTGTTCACGACACCGCTTTTCACCACAAGTGTCGGCGACGCCGGTGGATAGTGCGGCTTCGGCTTCGCCGATGCTGCCGTCGAGGTGAACGTGAAGCCCACCATTGTCGTCAGCATGACGGCGAAGGAGGTCAAGAGAGCTAAAGCCCGGGTTCGGCCCATGGATGCCTCTTTCAGATAGGTATGTAGTGCCCCAGAAACATGCAACGCGCGAGGGGTGGTCCCGTAACGTCGATTTCTCTATCGGGTGCACCGGCGACCCGCTGCGACGCTTGCCTTCCAGGGCCGTACACCCGGAGTGGTCCACAATCGAGGGCTGACCGCACCCTGCGCCTGGGGCAGCACGCCGGTCTGGATGGTCACGTCGTAGGTCTTACTGCTGCCGGGCGGGAGCATGACGGTGAAGACACCGACGCCGCGGCCCCGCTCGATTCCGGCGCCGAACTCCACCTCCTTGCCATCTTGAGCGATCCCCACCACACCACCACCGGTCGGGCTGAACACCATGACGTTCGTCCGTGACGTGTACTTGTCGCCGGAAAGCGCCAGGCCGGTCACGTACGCGGGCAGCCCGGCAGCCGGCGCGGTCGAGCCCAACGTCAGCTTGAGATCCAGTTCGCGGCTGCCGTTCTGGTAGCAGTCGCCGGCGGCGAGCGCGACGTCAGGGTTGAGGTAGTAACTGAGCTTCGCGCCGCCGCCGTCGTTGAGGAACACCCCGACAGTGGGACTGGCTCCGTCGTCGGCAGGCAGCCGGCCCTCGAGCACGGTGCCGGCCAGGCTCGCCTGCTCCTGCGGGTCGGCGCTCCAGACGAGCATGCGCCGCTCGCCAGCCGACCGGGCCAGCTCGGTCAGAATGCCCCGCGGGTCCTGCTGGCCCTGGATCAAAGCGTCGAATGTGGCCCGGGCTGCGCCGGCGAAGTACGCGTCCTGGTCGATCGGGTCCGGGTGCTTCGCGTAGGCCTCGCTCAACAGCACCCGAACCGCGTTCTCACTGGTCAGCGCCTCGCCCTCCGGCATCTTGACCGCGCCGGTGACACGCAACAAATACGACAGCGCGATCGGATCAGTGGCCAGCACGCCGTTGACGGCCACCCCGGAACGCTTCTGGTACATCGTCCGGGCCAGGACCGCCGCGGTGGGGAAGTCCGGACTGAGGTTCACGTCGGCCGGGAAGATCGCCGGCCGTTCGGTGTACAGCCCCTCCAGATCCGCGCCGAGCGCCTGTACCGGCTCGTCGAACACCTTCAGGTCGGTGGCCGCGGTGCCCTGGTCGGTGATGGCGATCGTGCCGTTGTCGGCGTGCACGACGATGTAGGCGCCGGGCATCCCGCCGGTCGCGCGTACCTCGGCGTTGTTCTGAAACAGCACAAGGTAGTTGCGTGGCCCGCCGGCACCGAGCATGCCGGGCAGCAGCAGCGCGGCGCGGTCCGCGGTGGCGGTGAGCCGCTCGGCCTGGGCGAGCCCGTCGGAGAGCTGGTCGACCGCGACGCCGAGTTGGTCGACCAGCCCGTCAGTGTCGATCTTCGCGACCTCAGCCCGGGCCCGGCGGATCACCGCGAGACCGGCGGCGATGCGCGGAGCCGCCCTGTTCAGCGAGGTCAGGTCAATCCGGCCGGCCTGCGGGGAGAGGGCAAGGGGGTCCAGGCCGGAGGCCACGTCGAGCAGAGCGGGTAGCCCGTTCTCCGCAAGATCATCGAGTACGGCCGAGACGGTGCGCACCGCGCTGAGGTCGTCGCCGAGCCCGGGCAGGTGGCCTGCCATGGCCCATTCCGGACCGTCGGTGGCATCGTGCGCGGCCCTGGTCTCCACCTGTAACGCGAGCAGGGTGCCCTGGGCCGCTGTGACGTCACCCCGGGTGATCTGCGTCTTCAGCTGGCCGAACAGTCCGGCGGCGGTCTGCAAGTGGTTCTTCGCGTGCCAGCCCTGCACTCCTGTCCAACCGGCGCCGGCCAGCAGCACGACGACGAGCACGGCACCGGTCAGAACATGCCACCGCCGGACCCGGCCACGCCGGCGACGCGACAGTGACCGCCCCGACGTACCGACCTTCGCTGGGCGCCGTACCCGTTTGAACTGGATGTTCGGCGGCGACTCCGACGGCGGACGGAAGGCGTATCGGGAGGTGTCGCCCGCCTGTTCGGGGGGCACCGGACCGGGCTCGGCGCCGGGTTGACCTTCGTTCTGCACGATTGCTGATCCCTTACGACGACGGAGTCGCGCCCTGGCGCGCTACGAGATGGATATGGCGCTCACCCGTTGTGGCGCAAGGCAATTCGGTGCGTAGTGTCCATACTTCGATCCTTTATGGCTAACGGCGTGGAGGATGAGGGGATGTTCGGCTTACCCCCTTGTGGTGAATTTCCCCCACGGGGGCCCCGGCGCCGAATCGTTGGTGAAGCGTCCGATACCCGGCTGTCGGGTTCTCGTTGGTTCTCCTGGAATCAATCGTTGCCCAGCAATGCCTGGCCCTCCGGTCGGGCAGACGGGAGGAAGCCTTGCTGCCCTCGCTCCAGGACCAACGCTTTTTGATCACCGGTGGCACCGGGTCGTTCGGGCAGACCATGGTGGCCCGCTTGCTCGCGGCGGGCGCGGCGGAAGTTCGGATCCTCAGCCGTGACGAGGCCAAACAGGACGACCTCCGCCGGCGCCTCCGCGACGACCGAATTCGCTTCTACGTCGGCTGCGTCCGAGAACTGGACTCGGTGGACAAGGCTGTTCGGGGGGTCGGCTACGTCTTCCACGCCGCCGCGCTCAAGCAGGTGCCCTCCTGCGAGTTCTTCCCCCTGGAGGCGATCCGCACCAACGTCCTGGGCAGCGCCAATGTGGTCGACGCGAGCGAACGGCACGGTGTGCGGTCGGTGGTCTTCCTCAGCACCGACAAAGCCGTCCAGCCGGTGAATGCGATGGGTATGAGCAAGGCACTCATGGAGAAGGTCGCCCAGGCGCACGCCCGCAACAACCCGACCGCGCAGACCACCGTCTCCTGTGTGCGCTACGGCAATGTGATGTACTCCCGCGGCTCCGTGATCCCTCTGTTCATCGAGCAGATCCATGCGGGCGAGCCGATCACCGTCACCGAGCCGATGATGACCCGGTTCCTGATGTCGCTGGCCGAGTCCGTTGACCTCGTGGAGCACGCGTTCTCCCACGCCAAGCCCGGCGACGTGTTCATCCGCAAGGCCAGCGCCTGCACCATCGGCGACCTCGGCACGGCGCTGTGCAACCTGTTCGGCGTACCCGCCAAGATGAACATTCTCGGCATCCGCCACGGCGAGAAGATGGCCGAGACCCTGGCCAGCCGCGAGGAGCTGGAACACGCCCAGGACTTCGGTGAGTTCTTCCGCGTGCCGGTCGACAGCCGCGACCTGAACTACTCCATGTACTTCGACGAGGGGCAGACCGAGCGCGAGCAGATCTTCGACTTCACCTCGGCCAACGCCCCGCGGCTCTCCGTTCCGGAGGTGGAGCAACTGCTGCTGTCACTGCCCGAGGTGCGCGGGCAACTGGCCGCCGCCGGGCGGACCCAGGCGACCACGGCGACGGCATGACCGCGCCGATCGTGCTCACCGGCGCGGGTGGTTTCCTCGGCTGGCACATCCGGGTGCTGGCCAGAGCCTTGAAACTGCCGGAGCCCATCGTCGTGAGCCGGGTCGACCTTGCCGACGCCGGGCTGCTCGCGGCCAAACTGGACGGCGCCGATCGAGTCGTGCACCTGGCCGGTGTCAACCGCGGCGAACCTCAGGACGTCGCCACGGGCAATGTGATTCTCGCCCGCCAGCTTGCCGCGGGCCTGCGCGCCTGCGTGACGCCGCCCAAGCACGTCGTCTTTGCCAACTCGGTGCAGGCGGGCAACGGCACACCGTACGGTGACGGCAAAGCCGCCGCCGGCGTCATACTCGCCGAAACCACCCGCTGGTTCGGATCCGAGTTCTCCGACGTGCTCCTGCCCAACCTGTTCGGAGAGCACGGTCGCCCGCACTACAACTCGGTGATCACCACCTTCTGCCGCCTGCTGGCCGACGGCGGGATCCCACAGGTCAGCGGCGACCGCGAGCTGGAACTGCTGCACGTTACCGACGCCGCCGCACTGCTGCTCGGCGAGGCACCTGCCGACGCTCCCGCCCCCACGGTGCGGAGATCCGTGAGCGAGCTGGCGGAACAGCTGACGAGCTTCGCGGCGATCTACCGCCACGGCGAGATCCCCGCGCTGACCGACCGTTTCGCCGTTCGGCTGTTCAACACGTACCGCTCGCAGCTCTTCCCGACGAACACGCCACTGCGCCTGTCCACGCACACCGATGCGCGTGGTGGCCTGGTCGAGGCGGTCAAGGTTCACGGCGGGGGCGGGCAGTCCTTCTGCTCCACCACGGTCCCGGGTGTCACCCGCGGCGAGCACTTCCACCTCGCCAAGGTCGAGCGGTTCGTGGTCATCCGCGGCGAGGCCGAGATCCGCATGCGCCGGGTGCTGCACGACGACGTAGTCACCTTCCGCGTGTCCGGCGATGAACCCGCCGTGGTCGACATGCCGACGATGTGGGCCCACAACATCACCAACATCGGGCGCAGTGAGCTGACCACCTTGTTCTGGACGAACGACCTCTACGATCCCGCCCGCCCGGACACTTTCGCGGAGCCGGTCGAGTGAAGATCGGCATCGTCACGCAGTGGTGGCCGCCCGAGCCCGCCTCCTACATTCCGAACGACCTCGCCCACCAGCTGCAAGCCCGAGGGCATTCGGTCAAGGTGCTGACCGGCTTCCCGAACTACCCCGATGGGATCGTCTATCCCGGCTACCGCCAACGTTGGAGCGATCTTTCCGACGACAACGGCGTCGCGGTGCGGCGAGTGCCGCTGTACGCGAGTCACGATTCGTCAGCCGTACGCCGCGCCGCCAATTACCTGTCTTTCTCCGCAAGCAGCTCCGCCGCCGCTCTACTTTACTTCTCCGATGTCGACGTCGTTTACACCTATCTGACCCCGGCCACGGCGGCGGCCGCCGCGACGCTGCTGCGAGCATTGCGGAACATTCCGTCCGTCATTCACGTCCAGGACCTCTGGCCCGAGTCGGTCACCGGTTCAGCCATGATGGCCACGGGCGCGGCGGCCCGCGTCGCCGACGGCATCCTGCACAAGATCATGAGGCGGCTGTATCGGCGGTCCACCTCGATTGCCGTAATCGCACCGACCATGCGCGATATGGTCGTCGCCCGCGGCGCGAACGGTGACCGGGTCCGCGTTGTGCTGAACTGGGCGGACGAAACCCTCTTCCGCCCCGTCGACGCCACCGAGGGAGCTCGTCGCGAGATCGGTTACCGCGACCGCTGCACCATCATGTACGCGGGAACCATGGGACACCTGCAGAACATTGAGGCGTCTGTTCGCGCCGCCGCCGCGGTCGGCGCCGCCGCCGATCTGGTGTTCATCGGATCGGGTATCGCGTGCGAGGCGGCGCAGAACCTCGCTGCCGGCGTCGGTGCGGACAACGTGCGCTTCCTCGGCCGACGGCCGGCAAACGAAATGGCCGCCCTGTACGCTGCCGCGCAATACCAGTTGGTTACCCTGCGGGATCTGCCGATCTTCCGCGGTACGATTCCGTCGAAGTTGCAGGCGGCCTTGTCATGCGGATCGCCTGTCGTCACCTCGGTGCCCGGTGACTGCTCGTCCTTGGTGGAGAGAAACAAAGTCGGTCTCGCCTGCCCGCCTGATGATTGGCGGATGCTCGCCGAGAAGTTCCGTCAGGCCGCGGGTGTCACCCGGTCCGACCATGCCGCCATGGCGAGGCGCGCCAAAGATACATACGAGGCCGAGATGTCACGGCGCGCCGGCGTCGAACAGATCGAGGACATGTTGATCGACGCCGCTACCCACCGCAGGAGAAGCCGATGACGAGGGTCATGACGGTAGTCGGAACCAGGCCGGAGATCATTCGACTGTCGCGAGTCATCAACCGGCTTGACAACACCCTCGACCACGTCCTGGTCCATACCGGCCAGAACTGGGATCCGATGCTGAGCGATATCTTCTTCAGTGAACTGGAGCTGCGCCGGCCGGACCGCTTCATCGGGGTAGACACATCGTCGCTCGGACGAGTTCTCGGTGGCGTCCTCACGGGGACCGAACAAGCTATCAACGACTTTCATCCGGACGCGTTGTTGGTGTTGGGCGACACCAACAGTTGCATCGCGGCCCTGATGGCCCGGCGAATGAAGGTGCCCGTCTATCACATGGAGGCCGGCAACCGGTGTTTCGACCTCAACGTGCCGGAGGAGACCAATCGGCGCATGGTCGACCATGTCAGCGACTTCAACCTGGTCTATACCGAGCATGCCCGTCGCAACCTGCTCGCGGAGGGCCTGCATCCGCGGCGCGTCATGCATACCGGCTCACCGATGCGCGAGGTTCTGGACCACTGCCGACCAAGGATCGAAGCCAGTACCGTGCTGGACCACCTCGGTCTGAAGGCGGGTGGGTACTTCCTGGTCAGCGCACACCGCGAGGAGAACGTCGACGATCCCGACCGCCTCGGCCAGCTACTGGACTGCCTCCGTACTGTGCGCGCGACTTGGCAGATGCCGATCCTCGTCTCGACGCATCCCCGGACCCGAAAACGCCTGGAGGAAAGCGATGAGGATTTGACCTCGATCGCGGGAGTCACGTTCCACGAGCCTTTTGGCTTCTTTGACTACATTCATCTGCAGATGCGGGCGCGGTGCACCATCTCGGACAGCGGAACAGTCAGCGAGGAGTCCGCGATCCTCGGCTTTCCCGCTGTCACTCTACGGAACTCGATCGAACGGCCGGAAGCTCTGGACACCGGCAACATCATCATGGCGGGGCTGGATCCCGACGGGTTGGTAGAGGCGATGACAGTGCTCATGAAAGAGGCGCGAGGTGCCGCCTCGATGCCGCCGGACTATGCCATATCCGACACGTCACGGCGGGTCACGACATTTGTCTTGTCCACAGTTCGCCGCCACCACGAGTGGGCGAACATTAGGTTGGGGTAGCGTCGAGAATGCAATCTTCACCAGAGCCGTTCCGGGTGTTAATGACGTGCGGCGCCTTCGAGCCGGGATTTCGCCGTGGCGGCCCGATCAAGTCCGCGGCACACATTGTCGACACGGTGTCGGAATCAGTCGGCCTCAAGCTGGTGGTGAGCGACCGGGATGCGGGGTGCGAGAAACCCTATCCGGGTTTGTCCGGCACCTGGGTCAGTCGAGCGCGATCGAACGTCTTCTACCTCGACCACCGCAACTGGCGACACTGGCTGAGGCTCCTCAAGGACCTCCGCGCCGACCACTACGACCTCATGTATCTCAACAGTTTCTGGGAGGTGGTCTTCACTCTGGTCCCTGTGATCGCGGCCCGGTGCGGGGTGATCAAGACCACAATGATCCTCCTCGCGCCCCGCGGCGAGCTGGCGCCTGGGGCCATGTCCCTGAAGAGTTTGAAGAAGCGGATCTATCTCAGGGCCTTCAAGCCGCTGCTGCGATCGATGAACGTCGTGTGGCATGCCAGCACAGAAATGGAAGCGGGACATATTCGGGCAAGGATACCGTGGGCGAAGGTCTATGTGAATGCGTTTGAGGGGGAGTTCCCCGCGCAACCATTGACGCCTCGCCCGGCCCAAAATCCGCATCTTCGTCTGGTGTTCCTCAGTCGCATCAATCCGGTGAAGAATTTGCGGGCATTGCTGCAAGCGCTGAAGCGGATCGAACATCGGGTCGATCTGGACATCTACGGCCCGATCTCTGACACCAAATACTGGGCATCTTGTGAGAAAGTGATTCACACACTGGCACCCCATGTGAAGGTCAAATATCATGGAGAGGTGCTGCCTGAGCAAGTCCGGACTACTTTCGCCGATTACGATGCATTCATCCTGCCGACCCGTGGCGAGAACTTCGGGCACGTCATTGCTGAGAGTCTCTCGGCCGCCTGTCCTGTGCTGTGCCCGGACACCACTGCTTGGACTCCGATCCTGCGCGGCGGCGGAGGCGTCGTCCTGGTGGATACGCAACCGGAAACAATCGCGGGGGAAATCCGACGAATGGCCGCTGCCACGCCTTCGGCTCGTTTGGACGCTCGATTTCAAGCGGCTGGTGCATACCGGAGCTGGTATGCCGACTCCGATCGAGTCAACCTCATTGAAACCATCCGCCATGAGATGACGGAACGGTCCCGACATGCCTGATCAGCAGACGCCCGTGCGAGTGGCGATGCTTACTCATGGATTGCATATCGGCGGTGGGGTCCCGTCAGTGGCGCGATGGCTGCATGCGAGCCTGACCGAAACGGGAAGGTACGACGTCGACATCTTCGATCTCGCCACATCGAGGATGGATGGCGGTAGCCGCCGGCTGGTGAGGCCTTCGACCTGGTGGCGTCCCACCCTGCATGAACCGTGCCCACAAAGCGAGTGCCGCAGCCACTGCGGCGCCAATGCCGTCGAGCTTGAATTCATGCGGTACAGGCCGCGGCGAGCGCTCAGCAAATTTCTCTCCAGATATGACTTGGTACAAGTCGTTTGCGGGTCTCCGGCGTGGGCCGCTGTAGCACTCAAGGTCGATGTCCCGGTAGTCGTACAGGCAGCGACGACAGTCGCCTGGGAACGAGGTTGCACAACAAGCGATGCACCGCCGGCTGCCAAATGTTGGCGCAATATGATGACCAAGGCGACCACGCAGATCGAAAACCGGGTGCTGAGAAATGTGGATGCGGTCATGGTGGAGAACCAAGAGATGGCCGACCATGTCCGACGATCACAAAATCCTCGAGTCCATGTCGCACCTCCCGGCGTCGATGTAGGCCTCTTCCGGCCAGGCGACGCTGCTCCGTCGGGCAAAGGCTACCTGTTGTCGGTCTGCAGGCTCGGTGACCCACGAAAGGGGTTGGGTCGGCTGGTGCGCGCCTATGGCATCATGACTCAGTCGAGACCGGGTCTGCCGCCCCTGGTGTTGGCCGGGCGGGGATCGATCGACACTTCCACCCAGCTGTTGGTTCGTGAACTCGGTTTAGCCGATCGCGTGGAGATGCGCCCCGACGTATCGCCCGCCGAGTTGTCCGACCTGTATCGCGAAGCTTCCGTCTTTCTTCAGACTTCGTACGAGGAGGGCCTCGGCCTGTCCGTCGTTGAGGCAATGGCCAGTGGACTTTCCGTCGTTGCCACCCGCACTGCAGGCAGCACGGAGACCGTGCTGGACGGCGTTACGGGATGGCTGGTCGACCAGGACGACGAACGATCGTTGCCGGCGCGCTTCGCCAGCCGCACCCTCGACATTCTCGACTCAGCCGATCGAAGCTTCGGCAAAGCAGCCAGATCGCGAGCAGTCGACAAATTTTCTACTGCCGCAACGTTGACGAAGTACATGGAAGTCTACTCTGCTGTGTTGGCTGAGAAGCGAGCTGACGGTCGGCGTGCTTATTAGGAACGCTGAACGCTCGGGTGTCCGCCGACTCTACTCTCGCTGGCAACCGTCGAGTTTTCGACGAGACGTTGCCACCACAACAACGGCAAATCTGGTGTCAACGGTGGCGGCCGGCTTGACCGGAATCCTCATTGCTCGCTCGTTGGGACCTGCCGCGCGCGGCGAATACGCCGCAATTATGGCCTGGTTCGGTATGACGCTGGTGATCGGTGAGGTCGGCCAGACCGCTGCCACCACCTTCTTCGTGGCCAGCGATCGATTGCGAGCGAGGGACTACGTGGCGACCTCCCGCAATCTGATGGTCGCGACCGGTGTGATCGCCCTGATTGCGGGATTCTTCTGCGCCCCCCTGCTGGCCGGAGGCGACACGGAGGTGAGGGACGGTTATCGTCTCATGTTCGCCTCATGCATCTTCAGCTTTGTGGGCGCCAGCCTCATCTTCAGCCTACAAGCCGTAGAAACCGCTCGGTGGAATCTCGTGCGGGTTTTTCAGCCCCTGGCGTTCGCCTCCACAGCGTGGATACTCTACTTATTCGATCTGCTGACGACGGTGCTGTCGTGCTTGGCCGTCACCTCGGCAACCATGTTGATGCAAGCAGTCCTTGCCTATTTCATATGTAGGGCGAGCCGGCTAACCGGTGGCAAGGCGGATCGCATGCTGGGTAAGAAGATGAGTCGATATGGGGTAGCGCAACTGGCCAGCGCGGCTCCCGCTGTCATTGTGGCCCGCCTTGATGTGCTCGTCCTCTCGCTGGTCATCGATCCGGCACTGCTCGGGCACTACGCGGTGGCCACATCGTTGACCGGGCTGGCTGTGCCACTGGTCACCGGAATCGGTTCCGTCATCTTTCCCAAGATAGCGTCGCAGCGCGACAGCGACGGTGACACGACCGGACTGGAAAAAAAAGCTCTGCTTGCTACAGCGACGTTGAGTGGAACCATTGCGTTTATTGTTGCCGCATCGGCATACTGGGTGGTCCCGGGCGTGTTCGGTCCGGAATATCGCGCCGCGGTGCCTATTGTTCTGATCTTGGCACCGGGCATCGCCGCTTTGGCCTTGAGCCAGGTCTGCGGAGATATTCTGCGAGGCCTGGGACATCCGATGGCCGTGGCCAGGACACAGTGGGCGGCCGCAGTGACGACGGCGGTCGCTATTGCCGCCTTGATGCCATCTTGGGGCGTCCTCGGCGCTGCATCCGCGCTGACTCTCTCCGCCCTCGTGGGGATGATTCTCTTGCTCGTGAGCCTCCATCGGAAAAGACGCCAGAAAATCGCATTATCGTTCGTGCGATGAAACGTTGTTGATCTGGAGATTTTATGCGCATCGGTCTTGTTGGTCCGACGGATCCTGACTCCTTCGCCGAAAATATCGGGGACACACTAACCCGCCTCGGCCACACCGTCGACTTGCTGGGGGCGGCCAAGCCGGTCAGTCGCTACAGACCAATCGTGAGCGGCTCGGAATTTGTTCGGCAGGCTTTTCCTGCTCTGGAGTTCAGGGCGCAGCGTGCGCTGGTTCGGCGAGCTGTCGAAGCGGAAAATGAGATCGTCATCTCGACAGATTCGACCCTGGCTCCCGAGGCGGTGACCATGCTGCGAAACAACGGAGTCCGTGTGGGATTGTGGTTTCCCGATTGTGTCGCCAATGTCGGTCGGATGCGGATGTTCGCGGCTCCCTATAATGCCTTCTTCTTGAAGGATGAACTCCTTGTGCGGCGACTGCGCGATCTTCTCGGTTTGCCGGCCTGGTATGTGCGTGAGGCGTGCAATCCAAGCTGGCATCGCCCGATCGGAAGCTCCGGAACCGATGGGCACATCGCTGTTGTCGGAAACACCTACATCACGAGACTGCGTCTCCTTGAGCGGCTTCATTCGGATGGAATTCCAATTGTAATCTACGGCAGCCCGTTCCCGAGATTCGTATCGACCACGCTGCCGGCCTCCTGTCACATGGGTCGATCTGTGCACCGCGAGGAAAAGTCGAAGATTTTCCGCCAGGCGGCTGGGGTGCTCAACAACCTCCATCCCGCAGAGATGACCAGCGTCAACGCGCGCCTTTTTGAGGCCACTGCTGCGGGTGCTGCGGTTCTCTGCGAGAACCGTCCGTCGCTGGCGGAGTCTTTCGACGTCGGGCAGGAGGTGCTGGCGTTCTCGCACTATGACGAACTGGTGGAAATGGCCCGGGGACTGCTCGACGACCGGTCACGCGTCACAGAGATCGGCGACTCGGGCAGCAAACGCGCGCATGCAGAGCACTCGTACGAAGTCCGGCTCAAGATGTTGCTGGAGAAGCTTGCCTGAGACGACTTACTGCCATCGATGCTGTTCGCCTGGCGTTTCCCGCTCTGCCCGACACTGACCGCGTGGTGAAGCTCGCGCCGGTCGACGAGCAGGTGCCGCTTACGACCCCGGGTGCGTTTGCCGGCATCGTCCACGGTGCCAAGTCGTGCGGGACGGGCGCCAGGCATTCGGTAGACAGCACGTACAGGATCGTGTCCCAGGAGCAGCCGCAGGGGAGTGGGCAACGGCCGCCCGGCGCGGATTCCGTTGCGGAAAAGAGGCTCGGCCACCTCCCGCTGCTCATCGGTCCGTGCAGACTCCCACGTCGGTTCAGCGACTCCACGACACACACGGGATCTTCGCTGACACGGTTGGCGAAGCTCACCGAGGTGTCACAACACTCCCTCAGGCGATCCCGTCCTGACCTTGTCACTCGCCAGCCTGGCTGCCACGATGCCGGTTAGAAACAACAGCGGCAGGGAGATCACGAGCTCGACCGAGTCGACCTCCGACTTGATCAGCGTGGGTAGGAAGACGAGAAGGAAGAAGGCCGCCCGCGGATCGCCCTCGGGCCGAAAGAGCTTGTCAAGGAGCCGGAGAAACCCACCAAGAAGGAACGCGCAGACGATCAGGCTGATCCAGCCGCCATGTTGATAAAAACCGCCGGGGGTGGTGACCGTTGATGAAGTGACCACGCTGGCGGGCATCTCGTAGTACGTCTGATTGACGCTGTAGCCGGCCGTCAGCAAAGGCTTTCCGGGCCATACGGCTCGCGGGATCACACCGATGAACGGGGCATAGAGATACTGGACGGGGCTGCTGTAGGGAATATTCGACGGTGTTTTCTGTATCATAATTGCCAACCCGTCGATCAGGCGGACGCGGTGCAGCAAGGTTTCGAATGAATCACCGAGAACCTCCGTCATCCCATCAGATTTGACCGTGCCGGCGAGCAGGCTCGGGACCTTCCCGATGGCAGCCGTTGCGGACAACGTTCCGCTGGTCGATCGGATCGCATCCCGATATGCCACGTTGAACGGTAAAAGAATGAGGAGAAAGGCGAGCCCGCCGATGGTGAGGGCTTTCCATGGCAGCCTTCTTCTGGCTGCCCCATAAGGAATCAGCAGCGCCAGCCCGGCCACCACGAAGGGCTCCTTGTTGCCCGATACGACGGCAAAACCGGCCTCGATGGTGAGGAGCATCGCGAGCGTCAGGCCGGCGCCCGAAACGCGTCCGGCGAAGACGTTGAAGGCGGCCAGCGCAACGCCGGCAACGGCCAACGTCGATCCCACGTTCAAGATCTGGTTGTACCCGGTAGCAGAGGCTACGGCAGCATTCGGGTCACCTAGGTAGCCGAAGTTTCCTTGCAGAGCCAAGGACAGAAGTCGGGACCCGATCCCGATCCCGTACAAAGTCCACGGTACGCTGCTGCGCGTACTGACGGACACAGATCTTCCCGACATGCTGAGGCTGAGCAGTCGAGTGGCTCCCCTGGTGACAATCTGCGGCGGTCCGATTGCGTACGCAAGGGTCAATACCACGACCGTGACGGACATTGCGTACAGCGCGGTGACCACCGACTCCTGCCGGATGATCGCAGACGTCCCCTGTTGCGTCTCAGTCCAACTGAACGAGGCCACACCGAAGCCGAACAACGTCCAGATCAGATACCAGGGTCCGATACGCCACAACGCTACACCGTGACGCCCGCCCTCAACGCCGGTAGCGATCCTCAGCGCGGCCAGCAACGTCACGATTAGCGTGGTCATCGCCGCAAGCAGCTGCTCATCGGGCGTCATGGGGCGGAACCCGCCGATGAGCGCAACTCCGAGGGCGAACACGACCAGTACGTGAGCCAAGACCAGCACTAAGCTGTCCGGCCGGAATCCCGTCTGGCTCTGTTCGGTGAGGTCCGTCGAGTTCATCGCTGCTGCGCTCCACATACCGGACCGTGCCCCGGACCGAGGCGGCCCACGCCAGTCCGGTGTAAACGGGGGCCCATACATACTCCCAACGCCGCCGGCACGTACACGTGACTCTCCTCCCCCGTCCGACCGACCACGAAGGGGTAAGAGATGCCTGCCGATCCCGCAGGCATAGCAGTGGAGGAACCGCCCAATTGGCGCAGCACCGCTAGATGTATTGCCCAGAGACGTTAGGGATGCGGCTGATGGATGGTTGGCCGCCGAGTGCGGTGTGTGCGCGTTGATTGTTATAGGCGTGGAGTCAGGCGGACAAAGTCCATCATGCGCTCCGCGGGCTTCCTTTCCCATCAGACCATCGGATCAAATGCTGCGAGTGGCTGAATTCACCCTTGCTGGGGAATGGCGGCGTAATGTCGACGAGCCTCGGGCTGTTGCAAGGCGTCGATAGTCAGCCTATACCAAGCATGGTACAAGCAAAAAATCAATCCTGTCTTACCGTCCAGAAATCCTAAACGGAAGACGAACATGTACAGGAATATTGCCAGTGGCTTTCCCGGAATATGCGGCAGCAAAAGATCTTTCGCGATCGCTCGCGCGACAGGTCTGGTGTCGCTGGTTCCGCGAGACTGAAAGGCTCTCCACCGTGACCGGAACGACATCGCCGGCGCCGCCCGATCGGCTTCCAGCTCCGCGTATTTCACATGCTTGTGCAGCCAGGTGGCAAGACCCTTACGATCATCATCGATGATGTCGTTCTTGAGTGTCCCGACGGACTCGACCCGCGCGCGTTCGCCTGTCGACTCTATGCTGTAATATGCCTTTGATCTTCGCATCAGGCGGACGACCCATGATCCTCGGTACCAGCCGCAATGCCGGATCCAGCGGCCCAGAAAGACCAGTCTCAAGCGTTGTGTATAGGCGTCGAATCCACTGTTCTGAATAGCGGTGGAAACTTCCGCGGCCAAAGGCTCCGAAAACCACTCGTCGGCATCGGCGAAGTACACCCAGTCATGTTCGATCAGTGGAAGTCTCAGGGCGAACTCTCGCTGGGCACCGAAGCCGCGCCAGGGCTCGACCACCACGTCAGCGCCCGCCGACGCCGCCCGATGAACCGTGTCGTCGGTTGATTCGCTGTCGACGACTACGATCTGCGAGGCCCATCCCGCCGACGCGATGCACCGTTCGATGTTGACGGCCTCGTTCTTCGTCAGGATGATGACGGTAAGGGGTACCGAGCCGGCCGTGGGGGAGCTGCCTGACCGATATGATGTCAAATCCAGTGCTGCCACATTGTTCCCTTGCGTATGTGCTGACGTGCGGAAGATATGATCTGGGCCCTTCAAGCGGCCGCTTCGGTGCGGGCGGCCACCGCGGATTGACCGAGTCTTTGCCAGGCGGCGTGATCGACTTCGGGTTGGAAGCCGTTTTCGCGCAGCCATCCTCCGGCCTGGCCACGCCCGAGAAGCAACATTTCGAGACGGCGAGCGTTCCCATACGCCCACGTGTTTCCGCGAGTGGCCGCCAGGATGCCGTTCACCGCGTGACGGGTAGCGCGTAATGGCAGATGGCGAGGCTCCTTGCCGCCGAGCAGGCGCATCAGCAGGCCGGTGGTCATGCCGTTGTGCGGGTGCAGCAGAATCGATGGCACGGGCTTTTCCAGAAGGCTGGTGAACGCAACAGCATGACTCACCTCGTCAACCAGCGCTTGGGGAGACGGCAGCGAGCCATCGCCCGCGACGGCGGCAAGCGGGGATCTTGCGATCTTGATAATGGCGCTGGTGTTGGGCTTGTGCGGGCCTTGCACCGGTGATGGTCGATACACCACCGTCTCGAGTGGGGGTTCCTGCAGGAGAAGCCGCTCGCCCCAAGCGCGGGACAGGGAGTACGGCGAAAAGGGCGCGACGTGCGCGCTCTCGTCCAGGGCACGGACACCCTGCACGACGATGGAGCTCAGATGGAGGAATCGGCGACTACCCGCACGAGCAGCGGCATGGGCGGCGACCGTCGGCATGAGTGAGTTGGCACCGAAGAGTTCTACGGTGCTGGGAGCGTCCGCGTCGGCGATCCCAGCTGCGTTGATGATGATCTCGGCGCCGTCGAATTGCGCTGCGAGGCGGTCCACGACTGCACGATCCGGCTCCACACCGCCACCGGCCATAGTCGTCGGGGGCGTGCCGGGCCAAACTAGCCGGGGTGTCCGCACACGGCGCACCCCAACCTCGAGTTCCGCGAGCCTATTGGCGACGGCGTTCCCGATGAAGCCGGTCGCGCCGAGGACGACGATGGTGGTGCTCATGGTGATGTGCTCCTCCGGAAGCGATGGGGGTTCTCAGCGTTCAGCCGATCCCGCTCTGGAAATTCGCCGTAATGCCTGGGGCATGGACAGATAGCCGATGAGCAGGGCGAGGGCCAACAGATCGAAGAAAATGCGTAGCGCCGTTGAACCGGAGTACGCCGCCGCGGCGCAGCCGCTGATGATCAGACCGACGGCCGCCGTGAAGACGGCCACCCGCTGATGCGTCCAGCCGAGCGTGGTGAGCTGCTGGTAGATGTGGGACCGGTGCGGCATGTACCAGACCGCTCCGCTGCGCCAGCGCTTTAGCAGTGTCCAGCTCGTGTCCGTGACGTACAGGGCCAGCGGTGCGAGCGCAGCCTCGATGGGCTCCCCGCGCAGAACGGCGTATGCCGCGA
>WUUC01000470.1_pt1 | contig 18134 bp, 9 predicted proteins | sample 6278441 | NCBI WGS metagenome assembly WUUC01 (sample SAMN13675441, study PRJNA597444) | soil metagenome | isolation source: soil | place: USA: Washington | collected 2017-10 | reverse complement strand
TCAGAACTGTCCTTTCTTGCTTGCCAGCTCGACTCTTCTTACGTGATTGCATTGGTAGTCCGCGATTCCAGAGCGCGAAGGAAACCTCGGGATGGATCTCGAAGACACGGCTTCGAAGTTCGGCGTCGAGGCGAAGCAGAGAATCCACCTCTCGGATCTTCGGGAGCAAATGAAAGCATTGCTGTGTAATGGCTCGACCGTCGATTTCCCGACGCATCTCGCACGCCCTTGTGTAGTCGGTAATCATCAGAACGGGGCGGACTGGTGCAGGGAAGACGCTGCTACCCCTTGGGCTGCCAAGAATCTGCCTTGCCTCCCGATCACACGCTCTCGATCCGGACTCTGGAAGCCCGATTGGAATGTCCACGCCAATGAGGACGCCGGTGTCCATTCTTTTGCATACCTCGTCAAACGTCGAGGAAATCCACGCGTTAACGCGTTCGCCGTTTTTTTGAACGCAAATCCAGCCGGCTCGGCAACCATCGATCCCTACGAGACTTGCGGTCATCGCCCCCTTCTCGGAAGCGGTTGGCTCAATGACCGAGCCTGATCTCAAGGCCCTTCCCCCTCAAAACAGGGTGCCGGCCTATCCACCGGCAGAACTAACTTACCCGCCTGCAGTCCGTTCCGACTCGTCAGCGCTGGAGACCAGCGCGCCTCTTAGCTTTGTCGCACACGATTGCCTCACTTACTGGCTCGAGATAGGCAAGTGCTCCCCCGCATACCCAACCAGGATTCGTTTAGTTTTGGGTAGGTCGATGAAGTGGATCCGCATGCGCCAGCGCTTCACATGCCATTCGAACACCCGATGCTCTCCATCAGGACACTTGAACGTTCGTTCTGCCGAATACTGATTCATCGTTGGCTCACTTTCACCGGACGCATTCGAAATTTTCTTAATGTCGAAATGCCCATCGCTCCAAGACTCGCAATAGCTCTGGAGGTCGGAAAAGCCGCGGAAGATGGACTTGAGCCGAGGATCGTTGCTCGAAAGTTGGGAGAGTTGCGCCCCGACGGCATCGCAGAAGTCGAGGCTCGGAAACAACTTACCTCGACTATTCCACACGGTCTTACCATCAAACGCGTCTGGCGCGGACTGCTGCAGCAGAGCCTCATGTTCGTCAAGATGCGCTGCATTAGCTGCATGCGGCACATGAGCTATCCGATTTTCCAGATCGTCGCCGACGATTGCGAGCTCACTCAATTCTAGATCCGAGCAGTTCCATCGCTCATGGGATAGGAAGCTGACGCCGATTCCTCCAAGACGATGTGCTAGACCTAGCCCCCTTGCTCGACACTCGCCGAGGCGGCACTCAGAATCTGCCGCTTCACTCTCGTATTCCTCGAAGTCTTTTCTGCTGTTTGCCAAGAGACTCTTAGCTCGCTTCCGGACCACCTCGTCCTCGATACTTTCAGACGCGAGCACCCGGCCAACCGAGTACCCGGGCACCACTTCACTCTGTAGAAAGTGTGACGGAGTAATAAGCGTAATCGGCCTGCAACGCGGATCGATCACGAGCCGGCAAAACGTCTCTATGCAGCTTGCTGCCGCAAGCTCGTCACCGTCTGCAATGCTCTCCGAGAGCTCATTGAAGATGAGCGTGACTGCCGAGCCCATTTCAAAGCCCCAGAAGCTGATCGAGACTCTTTTCCATTTCGTCAAAGAATCCTTCCGGCCATTCACTCAATCTTCCATCAGGTCGGATGTCGATCAACGACATCGTTGGTGACCTCGCGGCTTCACGCCACCTACTGTGATAGAGCGCCACCACGTTCGGCGACACCTGGCCACGTCGCACAGCCAACCGAATTCCGTTGAGAACGTGATCGCTGTGCGTCTCGATGACAATTTGGACGCCACCTGCGGCTGCACGCGCCAACAGCTCACCAACCCTCACCTGCCCCTTGGGATGCAGATGCGCTTCAGGATTCTCGATGATCAGCAGGGTTCCAGGTCTGGCAGCCAGTAAGGAAACCACTATCGGAAGTGCGTAAGTAATGCCGAAGCCGACGTTGGTTGGTCGGTATTCGGAACTCGCCACCCTATGTCCAAGCGCATAGCTAACGTTCAACGACATCAAGTCCATTTCCGAGTAGCGCTTCAAGCTCAGTCGCAATCCAGGGCTGACCTCGGTCATCCAGGCTTCCACCTGGGACTGAAGGGTGGAAGAGGTAGCGCTCTCATGCAGCACGCCGCTCGACTCCAGAGGCTCCGAACCAAACACCGATAGGAAGTGCGCCGTGAATTCTCCGCTCGTTCCGAGCTGGCGATGATGGCGGACAGCAAAATCGGAAATCTGAAACGACGTTCTGGAACCTAATCGCTCTGCGCGCAAGTACTGGAAGTTGTCTTGAAACAAAGCGGCATCCCAGAGACCGCGAGCAACGGTCTGGCTGAGAATTTCCAGGACGTCACTTTCCTTTCTGTAGCCGAGCCTTAGCTGCAACGACGCATCACTGTCCGTCACAATTTCAATGCCAAGTTCGTCTTCATCTGCCTCTTCGAAAAGTGCATCCTTCGCGGTTCCGATCTGTACAAATTCACCATTCAGCGTGAGGCCACGATCAGGAAGAAGTCTTTCGAGATAGGACTGCCGAAGGAGCAACAGCGATTGCAAAACCGTTGATTTGCCTGAGCTGTTGAGACCTGCAAGCAAGGTCAAACCGCGCAACTGTATCGAGGTATCCTCGAAGCATTTGAAATTACGAAGCTTGAGTTGGCGAATCATCGATGGTCTCCTGAATCAACCTCTCAATTCTTGCGAAGCGGAGTCTCACTCTCCTTGGATCGCCAGTGGAGAATGAGATTGACGCTTTGAATTCGGAGTCGTCTAACAGCTCAATGAATCGCTCATGAACCTCAGATTTCTTGGCTACGAGTGTTTCTAGCTGTATCTGAGGAAGCGCCTCGACGCACGACGCCCACACTTCGAAGAGCGCACGATTGATGGGAAGACGTCGCCTGCTATTTCTTTCCTGCTTGCGGAACGCCCGGTCCCCGAACACGCGATAGCAATTTAGGAGGCAGCGTCGAACACGTTGCGACAAGGAAGCCAAGTCATGCTCCGACTGTTTGTTGAGAATCTCCATTCGTTCATTCAGAAAAGAATCGAGATCGCTCGACTTGTAGTCTCTATATGAGAACGTCATGAAGGACAGCAAGCGAAGGACGCACTCTCTATCTCCCATCCGGTCGTCACGAATGCCATAGTTTGTGGCCTCTTTGAACTCTGTCGATTCTGCTAGTTCTTTGAGTAAGTCGGCTGCTGGGCCCTGATGGAGCGCATGCCGAATCTCCTGCGTTGAAAGCGGCATACCCCCGGTATTGATTCGCTTGAAGATATTGAACTTGACCTCTGGCGGCGTGTTCTCCTGGATCAAGAACACTGTCACCTGCGTTTCCAAGATTCTTCGCTGAAGGCTTCGAGGCAGTCGATCAAAGGTGTGGCCGTTGTAGTCCTTCAAAAACTCCATGCCTGCAAGTCGAAGGCTACGATCCAACACGAAGCTCTTGAGCGTTGAAAGCCGTTGCAGCCCATCGACAACTAGCCAATGGCTTTCGTCGCCTCCATCCATGTAAAACGCTGGCAATGGAATGCGGATCAGCAGCGACTCAATCAGCTGGCTCTTTGCCTTCTGACTCCAGATTCCTCCTTTTCTTTGAAAACCGGGAGTGAGATCAATTTCATTGTTGCGGATACGGTCTAACAACAGAGAGATGACCATCGGCTTTGTCTCGACGCGTATCTTCGCCGGATCGAAGGGCTCATTGATTTCTCCCGTTCCTGTCTCTTCTTCCTCGAGCCCAGTTCCGGAATCAACAGTTTCCTCACCATCATCTTCAGGACTATCGCCGTCAGAGTCGGATGAGTCATTGGATTCTGGCGGGATGTCGGATCCGACTTCGACGACAACGTCATTGCCCGGCAGCCCAACGGCAGCTCTCGCCACTTCAATAATTGGTGCGGACCAAACAAAGCGGGACGGCCAACCGCGGCGCCCAGCAACAAAGCTTCCGCAACCAAGTTGCTCGAGTGCCCGGAACAGTTCAATGACTTCCGACCGGTCGTAGTTATGATCATTCGCACGAAGCAAAAAGAGCAAACGATCTACTTTCGTTTCGCTTTGATCCCTCTCTCGGCGCGCGGCGAGATCAAAGAATGCTCGCGCAACGGGCTTCGCTTCGTACAGGCCTTTCAGCTCGGCTGCACTAATTTTAGAGTCGTTCATGTCAGTTTACCCCGTGATGAGGCGTCAGCATGCTGCCCACGTAGGTCGGTTGATCCTCTTCCTGAAACAGCACATGCCGTTTCAACATCTCCTGCTTGTCCATCGACCACTGTCTCTCCATCTCATGGGACGGAGTATTGGAGATGATGAAAGAGTCGAGGCTGACGGATGCGTCGCCAAGTCGCTGTTCGATGTCTTTGACGGTCTTGTAGAACTGAATCTTCGGATCTGTTGCTCCGAGGTTTCGAATCCCCTTTGGATCAACAAAAATGACGCGCTGCTTTCCGTCCCTAACCAACCACAGAATAAAGTCGGGATGGAAATTGCCCGCTTCGAAGAAGCCGACGCCGCGGCCCTTGCTTAGATTCCGAATGAGGTAAAGCTCGTTCGACTTGAAGAAGGCTGCGTTGGCGTTATGGAAAGTTTTCAGGTCCTCGATGAAATGCTTTTCGCCCTTGTTGAGCGGTACAGGGCTGATCTCGACAACTGCTTGATCGAGATATAGCAATGGCTCGTACATGTGCTGTCCGAACCAAAGCGCCTTGATGCCTTTGAACTCCCACGGCTTGAACTCGCGCTTTTCGATTAAGGCTTTAAGTTCATTCAGCCGCCTAATGATGTCCTCTTCCGATTTTCGCACCAGGATCTGGTAGTAGCTCTCGCCCGAGTCATCCTGGACACCCGGGAAGTTTGGATCATTCGATTCAAATTCTCGGTACTCGAGATGCGGCAGCTCCCATTCGCGCTTGCGGTACGTGTAGTAGCGCTCCGTGTACTTCTTGAGCAGCGCGGTGGCGATTTCCTCCCACAACCGCACCTTATCCATTGAGTCGTAAGCAAGCTCCTCCGGTGGAATCTGCAGGGTGTACCAGGTCTGGTTTGCTAACAGGTCAACAACTGCCTGGCGCGTCAAATTGAGGTTGAACCAGCCGCGCTCCGCTTTGAAGCGTTCGAGTTCGAAATAGATTTTGTCGATATCCAAGAACGCAACGTGCCGAGGCGTGAGATGAGCGTGATGCCGAGTTGCTTCGGTGTCTTCACTGACACCGCGCGACTTCAATGCGCGAATCTTCGGATACCAGTTCAGAGACACCTGATTCTGTTGAAGGTAAGGCGTCGGTAAACCGAGAGTCGGTATTGGCGCGAGCTTGCGGAACGCATCGCCGAACTCGGTGCTAACGCCATTGATCGTCTTCTTGAGCCGAATGGTCTTTAGCTTCTGGGTGCCGAGATTCTTGATGACGGGCAACAGGAACTCTGTGCGGTCGTCGTTCGATGGTAGACCTTCTTCTTCGAGGAAGGCGCGAAACTGTTCCATATAGTTGGCGCGGATGCCGAAAATGCTCAGCGTTTCCAGAACCGCGATGTGCTTGGGGCGCTTCAATTCGACCGGAAGCTGAAGGGCGCTGCTGCGCTTCAGGCTCATCTTGTTGCCCTTAAGACGCACGCCACGGCCGAATAGTTGAATGATCTGCGAGCCTTCGCTCTGCCCGACGTTCATCAGGCCCATGGTGCTGACACGCCAGCTGCTCCAGCCCTCGGTGAACTTTCGCGAACCGATGAGCACGTTGACCTTGGAATCGCGCTGGTCAATGCCGTGGAACAGTGAGCCGCCGAACTCGCTGTCACGCACCGCAATACCTTCCTTCTCGCACAGCATTACTAGCTTCGCATCGTCGCCGACGTTAATTACGCCGAATGGCTCATTGTCACCCACGCGCAATGCGATCTCTCCGGTCGCGCTCTTCAGATTCTCCACACTCAGGGAGCCGCCCCCCGTGGCGTTGAAAAGCAAAGAAAGCGAGTCCTCGAAGAGCTGCTCGGCGGAGAGACCGCTCGCGTTGAGATACTTGAACTGGCCGGCGAAAAGCTTCTTGCCCTCCGACGTGATCAGGCCATTTCGCAACACGCGGTCGATCGCCTGCAAGCTCTCACCATGATTAGCTACGTACCGGCTCAAAAACCTCAGGATTTCGACAATGTCGCTCGCTTCGCGTGTATTGAATCCTTTGGTGACACTTCCGCCTACGAAGATCCATAGGGGCTTCTCAATGTTGAACGGCTCGAACGAAGCTCGCTCCTCGCGTAAGAGTCTCAATTGTTGATAGAACGCGAGCAGGCACGCGACGAGATACACATTGCGATGTTGCGTTTGCGTTCCCTCATCGAGATTCAGGATCTGGTAGTCCTTACCGAAGCCATCCTGATAGAAGTAGCGATACGAGTAGTCGAACAAAATGCTCTTGGCGTAAAGGTCGGCTAGGTTCTTGCTGTTCTTGACCGCCTGGCCGAACGTCGCGGAATACTCGAACGAGAATCCTTTCTCACAAAGTGCGCTACGGAAGCGCATCCATGCACCCTCCTCGCCGCTGGCGACGCCACGGTGTCCCTCATCGATCAGGACAAGGTTGTTGCTTTCGAATGCATCCACTGCGACGGTCTTGTCACCCATCTCTTCCTTGAGTTTATGGATGTCGAGGATCTCGACTGCCTGACCGGAGAACAGGCCTCGACCATCTTTGCTGAACAGTTCCGCCGCCATTCCAGCGCGTTCGAACTCTCGCAAGTGCTGGCGGCTCAGTCCTTCGTTTGGCGTCAGGAGGAGAATCCGATTGAGATCCTGCGAACGGCCGTGATGTCGCACGCAGTGCTGGTACTGCAGGATGTTCACATGCATGAGCAACGTCTTGCCGCTACCCGTCGCGTTCCAGAGCGCCACCTTGTTGAGCTGGGTCGCAGCATCCGCAGTCGGGTCGAGCAAGGAGATCTGACTCGCTTCCGGTTGATCTGTGTTGAAGCGAGTGATGTGCTCGTTCAAATCGTTTAACAGTGCGGCGGGATCGCGGAAGTAGCGATCCAGGTACACTTCTGTAAAGAGCAGTGACAGATACTGGAAGTACTTCCACACGATCGGCTCTTCGCCCGACGAGATGCGGCGATCATTGAACTGCAACGTGTGTCGCACGATGTTCTGGTCATACTCCAGTAACAACTCGGTCGGCAGCTTCGTGAGATTGAACAAATGCGCAGTGAGCGCGTGATGGAAGTGATGGATGTTGTTCTCGTCCAGCCCTTCTAGCGATTCGCTTCTCAAATGCTCGGCTAAGTCTTCGAAGCGCGCCACACCGAAGAGTGACAACAACCATTGATGCAGGACAAGCCTGTAGGCAAACGGCACAGGCGCTAGCTTGGCGGCCGCCTTTCTCTTTGCTCCAGTCTTCTTCGTCGCCATGATCATTCGTTCGCCGAGTCGAACATGAGGCGATGGAAGTCTTCCTCGATTAGTCGCACTTTCCAGGTGTCGCTACCTGTTTTGAGATTCTCGAGCGTGTTACCTCCGTTGACGTAGATCAGCTCGAACTCGCTGTCCTTCGTCGAGTAGCCCTGCTTCGTGAACCACTCCTCAAGGACAAGATTGTCTTGCTCAATGTCGCCGCTTAGGTTGCGCCAGATGATGAGCGTTTTTCGACCATCTGGACTCGTTCCCGCTACAGCTCGAAACCACCAAGGTCCACCTTGCTGCTGGAGCAGGCGATCTTTGAGTCGCAAACGTCCTTCGCCATCTCGAAAGAAACCAGCAGAGAACGAGATCGGGATTTCGATCTGGTGTACTGACAAGCCAATGAGATAGTTGAATGTCTCCACCAGATCAACCGTCAGCTGACGGCTTTCGTCGGATCCCGGCCTTTTTACCCGGATGCTATAGGACGTCGGGTTACGGAATGCATCGATATTGAGCAACGACTGACTACCGCGCGCTTCCGCGTCGAGTTGATACCGCAGCAGATAATCTTCCCTGAGGCTTCCGGTACTTTGAGCGGTTGATGCATCCAGCAACAATTGCTGAGACTCACTGCGTCTGATCTCGATGTTATTGAGCACGTCCTCATATGATTCCAAACGGATGACTTTGACGCATTGGCTCACGCCTTGCCTTGAAACCGGCTTTCCAGCGCGCCAGTCCGGGGAGTAGATGGCCTTCAACGTTCGCGGCTTGAGCACCGAGTCAAAATACTCTGCCGCCTCGGCGAGGAGATATTTGCGCTTGCCATGATCACGCCGATTCAGCTGAATCACTGCGTGTGCAGTGCTTCCCGAACCACCAAAGCAATCGAGAACAGTACTGTCTTTTTTCGCACCGTGAAGGATGAAGCGCGAAACAAAGTTTGCATGTTTTGGTGCGAGGAAAATTCCCGATTTTCCAAACATCGCCGAGGTCTGCTTCTCACCATCAGAGTAGTCGGTGAAGACGCTCTTACCTACGTTCGTTTCGACTTCATGAAGCATGCGCTTCAATCTGGGGACTTTGCTTTCATCCGGCCCCCAAGCGATTCGCCCGTCCCGGTCTAGAGAAACAAAGCTACGTTTGTCTGGCGAATCCTCATCATCAGCGTAAGCAAACTTCCATCCACTTTTTGGATGTGGTGCGGGTTGACCGGTCACAGGATGCTTCGGACGATAGAATCGATAGTTCTTATGCTGCGGATCTCGTGTACTTGCGGCTTGCTTGGTGGCTGGCATCGAAGTGTTGTCCTCCTGCCATATCCATATAGCGGCCTGTCGCTCCCTGGCTTCCTTCTCAGCAACTAGGTTCCCATCGGAATCCCGATACTCCGCGTGAGAGTAGTTATACAACCCTTTCCACGGATCATTCCCCTTCTCGTCCTCCCATTCGAGGCCTTGCGCTTCGATCTCTTCTCGCAGCTCAATCCTATGTCTCTCATACAGCTTGCGGAGCTCGGCTTCGATAATTGAAACCGGTGGACAATCAGGATTGAGTGTCGCAACAAGATCCATTACTTCCTCAAAGCCGGGTTTCGGCTCTCGAAACATGCTCCGATCTTGTTCCGCCGTAGGTCTATCCTTGGCATACACAAGCACATACTCGTGATTGGTCGAATAGTTGGGGGCTTGACTGTTGTTGGTGTTCATCACCCAAATCAGCTCTTCCACTCGATTGCTAAAGCCGAACACTTCGTCCAAAACGTGCTGGACAATCGTTCGCTCGGTCTTGTCGATGCTGACAAAGATCGCACCATCGCGGGTAAGCACCCGCCGTAGGCCATCAACGCGATCGAACATCATCGATGCGAACGATGAATGCTTGTAGTCGTTCTTGTAGGGAATCGAGCTGCTAGCTGTGTTGTAGGGCGGGTCAATATACACACACTTCACTGAATCGTTGTATCGCGCCTCCAGCAGCCTGAGTGCCTGAAAATTGTCACTGTGAACCAAGACGCCATCTACGGCTTCATCTAAGTTGTCCAAGGAACCGAGGAGGCGCTCCTTGAACGACACGTCAAACAGTGACGAGTCAACTGGAAGGAATTGATTCGCCTCCAAGAACTCAACGGTCAGCGGGACGGAGAACGCCGGGTTAGGTCCGCCTATGAGATCACCTTGAACTTCTGCACTCGCCAAGCCGATCTCATCAATTGAAAACAAGCGGACCCACTCGTCTGCTTGGAGTGCGTTCGCGGCTATGTCTGGATAGAACGCTTTTGGAATACGGTCGAGCGTTATGCAGTAGTCCGCCTGGACGACGAACTTTTTCTTTAGCCACAGCTTTTTTTGGAAGTTCTCCAGCTGTGCCAAGAAGTCGATGATCTTGCCGGCGATGCGACGCGTCGCTTTGATCTTCGACAGATACTGCCCGACTTTCGGCGCCGATTCACTCTCGATATCGTCGAGCCGCATGACCTCATTCTTTATGTAGAAGTCCAGCTCGCGGCGGAGAAAGCCGCCCAGGTCCTTATGAATGAAATAGTCAAACGTGTGGCGCGCCGTGTAGCGCCGCAAATGCGTGGCCAACCGGCTGTACTCCGCCTGCTCGCCGTCGGCTTTTGTATGCGGGCGCTGCATCTCCGTCAGCCAGCGCTGAATCGACAGTTCGTTCGACGTGAAGACTCGCTGCTCGGCGATCGCGATCAGTGCATCGCGTGACGGTGGCTTGTCCTTGCCAGCTCTCTGAGCTTCAGGCCAATCCTCAACTCTTGCTGGGCGGTACTCGAAGCGCAGCGACAGTTCCCCTGCTTCTTCGGCGATGAAGTTCTCGACCGCAAGAATGAACTGGCGCTCCTTACCTTCGGCAGCTTTGACATTGCCGTGCTCACCCTCCGCCGCATCCACGAGCTTGAAATGAACACGCATGGGATCAGCGCTGTCGTCCGGGCGCAGTCGAAACGCGTAGTCGCGCAGGTACTCACTCGTCTTGATGTAGTACTGATCATGGTTCGCCCAGTACAGCTTGACCTCTTCACCCTCGTACGGAATCGCGTAGACACCTTCCTTGTAGACACGCTTGCTGAGGAAATCGCCCTCGGAGTAATAGCGGCGGAAGAATGTGTAGAGGTGGTCGTAGACTTCATTCTCCAGTGACGCGATGTCTACAGAGCTAGCTACCTTCGCTCGAAGCTCCTGCACTTTCGGTGACGTTTCAGGATCGACGCCTGCGTCAGTTAGCTGTGCGATAAGCTGCTCCAACTTCTTCTTCGCTTCGGCGCCATCAGCGGATTGGAATTGCGCGAAGGCCTCTCGCACTTGCGGCAACAGGTCCTTCTCGAGAAATTGAGTCACCTCGCCGGACTTCGCATGCATGATGCGATAGATACCGAAGTCGAGCTCCGGCTGGTCGAGTTGAAACAGCTCCTTGAGCTTATCGATGAGCCGTTTAAGTTTCGTGTTGTCGGGTTGAGCCATTGGATGTCGATTCAAACTTGCATGACGGTGGATGTAACGCTGTACGGCGGCACCGGATGATCGTCGCTGGTGAGCAGACGCACGAAATTCGGATGAATAAAGAGCTTCTCGCGGCCGACCTTGATTTCTTTCAAGACGCCAATCAATTCGAGCGTCTTCAGATAGACAGAGGCTGTCTGTCGTTTTGCGATCTGCGACTCGACCAGGTTCTGAATGCGGCAGTACGGCTGAGTGAAGATGATCTCGACCAGTTCGCGGCTGTAAATCTTTGGAGCTTGCGCGCGGACGTACTCCGCTGCGCGTACCTGCAGCTGTTGAATGGCCTTGATCTTGTTCGTTGTCCAAACCGCGGTCTGTGCCACAGCGTTGAGCATGTAGAGAATCCAGTCTTCCCAGCGTGACTCAACCGTCACGCCCAGAAGTAGGCGGTAGTAGTCGGCCTTCGAGCGAATGATCGCGCGCGACAGATACAGCACCGGCAATTCGAGAAGACCAAGCTGAACAAGAATCAGAAGGTTCAGCACACGGCCCGCGCGACCATTGCCGTCGATGAAGGGGTGAATTGCTTCAAACTGGTAATGCGCAACGGCCATGCGAATCAACGGATCGACGGCCGTGTGCTCATGAATGAAGCGCTCCCAATTCGCGAGCTTTTCACGCAACAGAGCTTCGCCTTCGGGCGGCGTGTAGATCACTTCTCCTGAGGATTGATTGCCGAGCGCGGTGCCCGGAACACGTCGGATCTGCATGGCAAAGCCCTTGATCTGAGTGCAGACGTCGATGGCGGTGTTGGTGGACAGCGGACGCTCAGACAAGGATCGAAAGCCGCGATCGAGTGCGGTGCGATATTGGAGTGCCTCTCTGGTGGCAGCATCGGGTGTTTGATCTTCAATCTGCGCGTATCGGAACAGCGCGTCCGACGTAGTGACGATGTTTTCGATTTCCGAACTCGCTTGGGCTTCGAGCAGAGGAATGCTGTTGATCAGCACTGCCTGATTGGGGAGCTGGGCACCTGCTTGCTTGAGCCCTTCCAAGGCGGCGCGCGCGTTGATACAGGCCTTTAAGATGAGCTTGGTTTCGATGTCCGCGACGGGCGGGAGTAATGGCAAGTCGTTGTACGGCAGACTTGGATTGAACGTGACCAACCTGCCTCCCGCGGTTCGGATGTCAGAAAATACTGACGAGAGATGCTTACGCGGCCGACATTTGGCCACTTCATGTCGATTATTTCAAGCTTTATCGACATGTTTTCCACACGTGTCGATTGGATCGACCTTAGCGACCGATGCCTCAGGCGAGTCGCCACCGAGCCCGGAACAGGCTCACTGTGCGACTTTCTTGGTTCAAACGCCGCTGAAGTGCTTCTATAAAGGCATCGCGTTTTGCTTCGATCTCATCTTCCACTTCGAAGATCTGCTGGCGCTGCTGCCGTTGCTGGCGCTCCAGCTTCCGCAGTTCCTCCTGCAGGGTGGCCTGTTCTTCGATCGTTACCGCCGTGCGCGCGCGCCGCTTGGTATCGCGGATACGAATCTTGGTGTCCTGAAGTTGCTGCTCGGCCGCCAGGATCTGGTCTTCGGCCCATTGATCGAGCTTCTCCCGCTCGCGCTGAAAGTATTGGTTGTTCTCTGCCAGCGCATTGCTCAGCGCGGCTTCGATCTGCCGCCGCACATTGGCCTCGAATCCGGCGGGCGGCGAAACCGCGTCGGCCTCCGCCGCATCGGCGGACAGCCACAGCAATTGTTCGACGGCCTCGGCGTCGAGCCACTCTCCTGCGTCTGATTGAGCCGAGAACACCACGTGCTCCTCGATCTGGAAGCTGTGAAGCTCCAGCACGTTCAACTCCAGCCAGCCCTGCCGGCTGTTCAGCTTTTCGAATGCTGAGAATTTATGTTTTTGCCCGCTGAGATCGAACAGCAGTTCGGCGACCGGTGTCTCCAGCCGCCGGCCGGTATCAAGCACGAACTCACCGAGCGGATGCGTGAGGCGATAGATATGCGCGTGCCCCGGAAGCTGCTGCCCTTTGCGAATAAGGCGGTATTCGCCGGCTGGCGCCGCGGGCAACGGTGGACTCGCCAGATTGAAGGAGAGTTTGCGGTCGTCGAACGATGCGCGCGAACCCAGCATATGCCGGCTCAGACGCCAGAACATACGGCTCACGCGATCGAGCTGATCGACCGCGCGTTGCTTGTGGATTCGTAGGCGGTCCAGAATCGCGCTATCGAAATTCTGCAACAGTTCCTGTTCGGTGTGCTGCATTCGCTCGCTAATGCTGTCTTCCAGCTCCTTTCGCAGCGCCTCGAACGCCGCCTCGATGGCCTGAGGGGTACGGCAGGTGTCATAGATCTCGGCAATGCGCCTTTCAAAATCGACGCCACCTTCGATGCGGCCCAGGATTTCATCGGATGCGCCGAAGACGCCCTCGAACAAATGGAACTTGTCAGAGAGCAACTCGAGCACGCGCTGATCGGCGGCATTGCGCTGATTCAGGAAGTTGATCACGACGACATCGTGCTTCTGGCCGTAGCGGTGACAACGTCCGATGCGCTGCTCAACACGCTGTGGATTCCAGGGCAGATCGTAGTTGATCACCAGCGAGCAGAATTGCAGGTTGAGGCCTTCGCCGCCCGCCTCCGTCGAAATCAGGATCTCGGCATCGCTGCGGAAGTAATCCATGATCGCGGTGCGCCGATCGATCGCGGCGCTGCCCGTGACTCGATCGCTCTCAGCGTTGGCCTTCAGCCAACGCTGATAGATACCTGTCATCGTCGGGCTGGATGAGCGCCCACTGAAAGTCACGACCTTGCCGGCATAACCGTGCCGCTCGAGAAACTGACTTAGGTATTCCTGTGTTCTGACGGACTCTGTGAAGACTACCGCTTTGCGGGTCGCTCCGGTCTCGACCATCCGTGTGAAACCGGTACTCAGCGCAGTCAATAGTGCGTGCGACTTGGTGTCCTCGCGGATACCGCGCGCGATGTCCAGGTAGCCCTCCAATTCGAGTATCTCACCCTTCAGGCGGACGGGATCTACGAATGCAACCGCACCGTCTTCCTGCTGTGGGACATCATCACCTTCCTCCAGTTCGTCCGCCTCAATGTCCTCGTCCTCGATAAACCTGGTCAGCCAGTCATCATCCAAGGCCTGCTTGTCCTGCGGTGTCCGAAGCCGCCCGATGATTGCTTCGATCGTAGCGATGATCGCCGGGGTGGAAGACGCAAGTAACTTACGCAACACGAGGCCGACCAAATGACGCTGACGCCTCGGAATTCCGTAGCTATCAGACCTCAACAGATATGCCGACAGCAGGTCGTACAGGCGCTGCTCGGTAGCGCTAGGCTCGAACGGAACGGTCATCGGCTTGCGTTGGGTATACTGAACGTACTCAAGCACGTCTCTGCGAAGAGTGCGCTTCGTGAACTCCTGCAGCCGACGACGGAGTCCTTTGATGGAATCATCGCCTTGCATGTACATGGAACGAAAGCTTAGGCGGTCGCCAAAGAGCTGCTCATCGATTATTGTGGAAAGACCATAGAGCTCGATGAGCGAATTCTGCAGCGGCGTAGCAGTCAGCAAGAGCTTTCGCGAGCCAACGAAGGCACGCTTGATAGCCTGACCGATGACGTTACTGTCTCGATAGGCATTGCGGAGCTTGTGCGCTTCGTCGATGACGACCAGATCCCACGGGACCGATCGGAGGGTAGTTTCCATTCGGCCCGCAAAGTTAATCGAGATGATGTTGATGACATCCTGATCAAAGGGGTTGTAGATGCCTGAGTCCCTGGCCTCCTGCCACGTTTTCGCGTCCAGCACTCTCGTCGGCAAATGAAATTTCTCCGAAAGCTCGAGTGCCCACTGTTTTCTTAGAGATGCCGGACAGAGGACGATGAGACGCCTGCGTCGTTCCGCCCATAGCTGACAGAGAACCAGCGCAGCTTCGATTGTCTTCCCGAGACCGACCTCGTCGGCGAGCAGTACACCCTTTGATAGCGGGTTCTGCAGAGCGAAGATCGCGGCGTCGATCTGATGCGGGTTCAGATCGACTGCAGCGTCAAAGAGGGACTGCGAAATGCGATCGAGATCGCCGCCCCTACGACGCCGGGTCAGCTCCCAGGCGAAGTACTTGGCTTGGTGATCAGTCGTGGTTATGAATGATGAGGTCATAGTAGTCTTTCTCGCCCTACCAGCGCCGCGACTTGTCCAGTCCCGTCTATCCGCATCGTGAACTTCTCAGGGGCGACGTACGCTCGAGTTCTACCGGAATATGAAGAAGCGGTGCCTTCAGTCTCGGGGGCGCTCGATTCATCCTCATAACGATGGAGCATTCCAACGGCGATGAAGAGAATGTTTACGCCGCGTTCTTCGACGTGCGTCTTCACCGCCTAGTACTTGGGCAAGCAAATGCGATTGCTGCAACCTCTCTTCACTCATTCTTCGCTCTAGTGGCTTGATCTGAGTCGCAGCGTCACGGCGAACTGCGACTACGGGCCATGGCGAGAGCCTACGAGAACGCGGCTCCAGCGACAGACTTCAACGCCATGGCCGTATCACGCGCCACCATCTCCGGCGCCTGCAGCGCACGTGGGACCGCATCAACTTGATCAGCCGCTTCGATCTCGCCGCCCTCAGGGGCCGCCTTCAGATCTCGAAATTTCCGTGCTGACACCAGCACTCGGGTTTCAAGACTGACGACCGATTTGTTGTATGCCCCGACGGCCTTTTCCAGTTTCTCCCCTACGTCACTCCAGTGATTTGCGAGCGTCGAGATCCGTTCGTACAACTGCTTGCCCAGTCGCGCGACTTCCTGGGCGTTGAGCGCCAGCGATTCCTGCCTCCAACCGTAAGCGACTGCGCGAAGCAACGCAATCAGGGTGGTTGGCGTCGCTGGGACGACCTTCTCGTTTACGCCAAATTCGATCAACTCGGGGTCCTGTTGCAGCGCTGCGCTGAAAAACATCTCGCCTGGCAGGAACATGACCACGAACTCTGGCGTGGGATTGAACGTGTCCCAGTAGGCTTTGCGACCAAGCGCAGTCATGTGGCTTCGCACCTGCTGCGCATGGCGAACCAAGTGGACTTGCCGCGCCTCGTCGTCTGTAGCTTCCGCAGCCTCGAGGTACGCTGAAACTGGCGCCTTTGCATCAATCACGATCTGCTTCCCGCCGGGAAGTTTGACAATGAGATCCGGCCGCAAACGGCCGTCCTCTGTTGTGCTGCTCGGCTGCTCAATAAAATCACAGTACTCGACCATGCCCGCCATCTCGACGACGCGACGCAATTGCATTTCGCCCCAGCGACCGCGGACCGTCGGCTGGCGCAGCGCCTTTACCAGGTTCGAGGTTTCGCTACGAAGCATTGGCAAATGTGTCTCCACAAGTCCGCGCAGCTGCTCGTGCAACGCAGAATAGGCAGACTCGCGAGTCTTCTCCATCTCGCCCAGCTTGCCGTCCACCTTCTGTAGTGAATCGCGGATCGGCTGGACCAATGCATGGACCTCCTTCTGACGCGCCTCTAGGTCGCCCTTCGCCTTCTCTTGAAATTTTTCCATCGATGCAGTCGCCAGCTGCAGGAAGTTCTGGTTGTTGCTCATGAGCGCCTCGGCGGAAAGCGCCTTGAAAGCATTCGACAGCGAGCTTTCCGCATCCGTCAGAAGCCGCTGCTTCTCTGACGATACCCTCGCTTGTTCCTCCGCACGCGCGTGTATCTCACTGATCTCTGCCTGGCGCTCGGCGGCGATTCGTCGCAGGCTCTCCAGTTCATTTTCCAGTTCTGGAACACGAGCGGCGAGCGCCTCCGCTGTGGCTCGCAGTACTGACTGTGTGTGCAGAATGCCAGTAGCCTCTGTGACATCTGCTCTTGCTGCCACCAAGAAGACTTGTGTTTCTCGCAGCTGCTGTTCGCCGATCACGAGTCTCGCCCGGCTTTCCGCGAGCATCTCCCGGGGCTTGCCACCCATGATCCATGCCGCCGCGAAGCCAACGCCAAAGCCTCCAGACACGAGGAGTAGCTCAAACATGGCGCGCCCCATGTGAATTTCGGCGCTGGACGGTATTCCGTGCCGCAACCGTTGCGTACCCGCGCATCGGCACATCCACGTTATAGGCTGTGATGACGGTGTCGTTGCCCTCTACCACCGTGAAACCGCCCTTGTCCATGATGCGCCTGGCGAGCCTCAGCCCTTCAGTTAGTGCCTCGATGATCTGATGGGCACGGAGCCCGAATGCTGTGGGCGTATGGACGCGCAGGAGCAGCCGACGCGACTCATTCCGGTCGATCACATGCCGGTCACCCTCGACCCGACCATGCCTGAGCGTGAACTCCACAATCAACAAGTGTCTCACGCTGCTGACGATAATCTTCAACTACGCCGCGCGCCATCGATGGGTCGAGCGGAATGCCGCGGAGCACGTGGAGAAGATTCGGGCGGTACGAATACCCGATGCCACCATCGACGATAACGTTCTTACACCCGACGAAGCGCAACAATTGATCGATGCCGCCGAGCCGGCCAGACGGGCCAGGGAGGGTCAGATCATCACGTCGAACTATCGATTGCTTATCACGACGGCCCTCTTCACCGGCATGAGGCAGGGTGAACTGCTCGGACTCAAGTGGGGCGACATCGACTGGAATGCGAAACAGGTATTCGGACGCCGCACCTGGAAGGAAGGCGCGTATCACGAGCCCAAAACACGCACCTCGCAGCGCCGCATTGACCTGCCCGAATTCTTGGTGAAGCAGCTACGCGAATGGCGGCTCGCGTGCCCGAAGAGCGAGCATGAGCTCATCTTCCCGAACCTCGAAGGCCATCCGATGAACCACGCGAACATGCTGCAGCGAGGTTTCTATCCGGCGCTGCGGCGAGCGAAGTTGCGCACGATTCGCTTCCACGACCTGCGGCACACGTTTGCTTCGTTGCTTCTGGCGAACGGCGAGGATGTCGTCCGTGTATCACGGCTCTTGGGGCATGCCTCACCCACGATAACGCTGAATGTCTACTCCCACATGCTGCCAAAGGAGCACTACGGAAGCACCGATCGTCTTGCGACGCTCATCTATGGAAACAAAACGGAAACATCGAGCACGCGAGCGTCCAGCGCAACTGTGCCGAAAACCACAAACATCCTGAACAAACAACTACTTAGAATGGTGGCCAGGGACGGAATCGAACCATCGACACGCGGATTTTCAGTCCGCTGCTCTACCAA
>WUUC01154608.1_pt1 | contig 18137 bp, 13 predicted proteins | sample 6278441 | NCBI WGS metagenome assembly WUUC01 (sample SAMN13675441, study PRJNA597444) | soil metagenome | isolation source: soil | place: USA: Washington | collected 2017-10 | reverse complement strand
GCGCGATGGAAGCGATCGGCAGCGAGGACTTCGAAGGTTCGTTCGGCGATTGGTCCTCGGAGGCCGGTGGCAGCGTCAACGGCACATCCGGCACGTGGTCGGTGGGTGCACCGACGCTCGGCGCAGGCCCCGACGCGCACGCTGGCGAACAAGTCGCAGGCACCAAGCTCGCAACCAACTATCCGGCGACGAGCGACTCGCGCTTGGTGAGCCCGGTCTTCGTCGTGGCTGCGGGGGCGAGCCTTCGCTTTTGGCATTGGCACGACCTGCGCGCGCCCGACGAAGGCACGATGACGATTCGCACGATGAACGTCTCGACGGGCGCGTGGTCGGGCTGGGCCGTGCTCGAAACCGTGACAGGTCAAAGCAGCGGGTGGGCGCAGCGCATCGTGCAGCTCTCGGCATATGCCGGTGACACGGTTCAGATCAGCTTCCGCCTGTACGCGACGGGCAGCGCGGATCCGCTCAAGCCTGGCTACTACATCGACGACGTGTCGCTCGAGTAGGGCGAGGCGCAAGGCATCAAAACGATGGGCTCCGGAGGCAGCGAGGTGAAAGCCCGCTGCCTTCGGCGCTTCAAGCACGCGGCGACTCGAAGCTCTCTACGGAAGAAACGGCGGGTCGGGCCCCAGCTGGAAGCTCGTGCTGAGCTGAGCCGCGCTCAGCGCCGCCGTGTAGATCCGGACCTCGTGGTAGGTCCCTGTGAGCTCGGGGTCGGTGGAGAAGTGCGAGCGGCCGAGCCAGTTGGTGGCGTCGTCGATGCTCGAGAGCGACGTCGTGAGCGCGGCGCTGTCTTGAAGCGCGCCATCGACGTAGAGGTGGAGTTGGTCTCCGTCATCGTCGACTACGACCGCGACGTGGTGCAGCGCGCCCGCTCCGAGCGCTGAGGCGGCTTCGGCCTGCGTCTCGTTGCTCGCGCCGGAGAGCGACATCGCTGCGCGCAACCGCCCGCTCGCGTTCGTCGCGCGCGGCGTGAGGAAGATGTAGCTGGTGCCGCTCGCACCGCTGGCGGTGCCGAAGTCGAAGATGCGCTCCCACGCGGCGGTGCCGTCCCAGCGCAGCCAGATCTCGAAGGTCGCGTTCGTGAGCGCAGAGATGATGCCCGCTGGCAACGCGACGTGCTCGTTGCTCGTGCCGCCAGCGAGCGTGAGCGTGCCGCTGTCGTCGAGCGCGGCGTTCATCACCACGCCGTTCGCAGCGCTCACGCTGTCGATGGCATGGGTGCCCGTGCCATCGAAGCTGTAGCGATGGCGCAGCGCGCTGCTCAGCGCGGAGCACGTCGCGGCGAGCGCCTCGTCACCGCCGCAACCGCACGCACCGGGCTCGAGCTTGTTCGGATCGCTCGGGCAATGGTCCACGGCGGCTTCAGGCATCGTCGCGTCTTCACTCGCGTCTTCACTCGCGTCGACCGCGCTCGTCGCATCCATGCCGCTATCGATGACGCCGCTCTCCGGCAGACCGCTCTCGGTGCCTCCGCTGTCGAATGCGCCACTGTCGAGACCGCCGAAGCCGCCCGTCCCGCCCGCATTCATCCCGCCTTCGTGCACGGCCGAATCCATGGCCGGCACGCCGCCAGCGCTGCCGCCGCCACCACCCACGCCGCCCTGCGGCAGCGGCGGATCGAGCAACGCTGTATCGAACGCATCGCAACCGCAGAGCGCGACGAGCAAGATCGCGAGCTGCCCGGCGTGCGCGGATGCGCGCGCACGATGTCGCCGAGCCCCCGGAACCGCCTGTCCACACTGCCGCACAGCGCCTCAACGTTTGGAGGGCCCTACACCAGGCGGATTACCCGCGTCGCATGGCCGATAGAGCCCATCCTGTGGCCGCGCTGGCCATCGAGCAAGCGGCGCCGGCACGAGCGCCCAACTCTGCGGTTACCTTCGGCGCATGTCCGAACCGATCTGGAAGCCGAGCGCCGAACGCATCGCAAACGCGAACGTGACGCGGCTCATGCGCAAGCTGGGCTTCACCGTCGATCCGAACGATGCAGCCGCGGTCGCCGCGCAAGCGCGCGACTTCGTGCGTCGCTCGACGGAGAACATCGAGTGGTTCTGGCAAGCTGCGCTCGCCGACATGGGCGTGCGCTGGCAGCGTCCGTACGATCGGCTGCTCGATACGAGTCGCGGCAACGCCTGGGCAGACTGGTTCATCGGCGGTCAGCTCAACATCGTCGACAACTGCGTCGATCGACACGCCGAAACGCGCGGCGCGGCGACCGCGCTGATCGCGGAGACCGAAGACGGCCAAGTGCGGCGCTACAGCTATGCCGAGCTCGCCGAGCACGTCGGCAAGCTCGCGGCGGTCTTGCAGGACCTCGGCGTTGAGCCCGGCGATCGCGTCGCTTGCTACATGCCGATGGTGGCCGAGGTCGTGTTCGCGATGCTCGCCACGCAGAAGATCGGCGCCGTCTTCATGCCGATCTTTTCAGGCTACGCGCCGCCGGCGGTGCGCGAGCGCCTCGCCGATGCGGAGGTGAAGGTGCTGTTCACCACCGATGGCTCGATGCGTCGCGGCGCTCCGTTCAGCCTCAAGACGCAGGCCGACGCAGCGATCGCTGGGCTCGACCACGTGAGCGCGGTGCTCGTCGTGCGCCGCATCGGCGAAGGCGTGCAGTGCCCGATGCAGGCACCGCGCGATCGCTTTTACGACGAGGCGATGTCGAGTCAGACGCGCATCGCGCAGACCGCGAAGACAGACGCGCTGCACCCCGCGCTGATGCTTTTTACGAGCGGCACCACGGGCAAACCGAAGGGCACCGTCCACACCCACGGCGGGTGCCTCGCCACGATGGGCAAAGAGCTGCTCTACAATTTCGATCTGCGTAGCGATGACGTCTTCTTTTGGTTCTCCGACATCGGCTGGATGATGGGCCCGTGGCAGCTGATCGGCTGCTTCATGCACGGCGCAGCGGTCGTGATCTTCGAGGGCGCGCCCAACTACCCCGAAGCCGATCGGGTTTGGCGCTTGGTCGAGAAGCACAAGGTGACGACGCTCGGCATCAGCCCGACCGCGATCCGCCTGTTGATGCGCGCCGGCGAGCAGTGGGTGGAAGGCTTGTCGATGCCCACGCTGCACACGCTGGGCAGCACCGGCGAGCCTTGGGACCCCGAGAGCTATCGCTGGTACTTCGAGAAGGTCGGCAAAGGTCGCTGCCCCGTGATCAACATCAGCGGCGGCACCGACATCGTGGGCTGCTTCCTCGCGCCGCTGCCGATCATGCCGCTGCGGGAGACGAGCCTGCAGAGCGTCGGCTTGGGTATGGACGTGGACGTGTTCGATGAAGACGGCAAGAGCATCCGCGGCGAGGTCGGCTACCTCGTTTGCAAGCAGCCCGCGCCCTCGATGACGCGCGGCCTTTGGAAGGCCGACGACAAATACTTAGATACCTATTGGTCCAGGTTTCCCAACATATGGAACCACGGTGACTGGGCGCTCGTGGACGATAACGGCGACTGGTTTTTGTTCGGCCGTGCCGACGACACGATGAAGATCGCCGGTCGACGCGTAGGCCCGGGTGAGATCGAGGCAGCGTTGATCGAGCACCCCGCGGTCAGCGAGGCGGCCGCGGTCGGCGTGCCCGACGAGCTCAAGGGCACCGATGTCGTGTGCTTCGTCGTGCTGCACCGCGGCTTCGAGGAGAGCGCCGAGCTGCGCGAAGCACTCGCACAGACGGTCGTCGCAGCGCTCGGAAAGGTCGACCGTCCGCGCGCGGTGCGGTTCGTGGACGACCTGCCGAAGACGCGCAGCGCGAAGATCCTGCGCCGACTCATCCAGCGCCGTTATCTCGGCGAGCCCGAGCTCGGCGACATGAGCAGCGTCGCAAATCCTGAAGCGCTGGACGCGATTCGCGACGCGCGCTGAGCTGGCCCCCGGCGGCACACGCTTGGCCTTTGATGCAGCGGGCATCGGTGGTGAAGACCCGTCATCTACGGCATGCCCATGATGGCGAGCCCTGCGCACGCCACGATGAAGTAGGGCACGAGCGCAGCGGCACCGGCGTAGTCCTTTGCGACGCGCTGGCCGAAGAAGAGCATCAGGATCGACGCGATTGCGAGCAGCGCGCCCAAGCCAGCCACGGTGCGATTGCCAGTGAAGAGCAGCACCGGGGCACCCACCGCGCAGAGTGTGCCCGCTGCGATCTCCATGACGGTGATGACACCGACCATCGGCACGACCATTGAGGCGAGCGGCGACTTCGCGAAGTGGCCGCTCAACCACTCCAAGTTGCCCTTGCGGTCGACGACCTTATCGATGCCCGACTGCAGAAAGAGGATGCCGAGGAACGCCGCGGCAGCGATCCGCACCAGGTCGAGAGTGGTCAGCGCTCCCTGCTCGCACTGCGAAGCGAAGCAGACTAGGGATTCCAAACGATCACCTCCAAAACAGCGGCGTGTTCACAGTATCGACGATCGTAACCTTCGCGCCTTGGGCAGCGAGGGTGCGCGCGGTCGCCACGCTTGAGCCCGAAGCTGCGCCCGTCACGATCACTGCTGTCGAGTTGTCTAGCTTCACAGGTCTTTGCTAGATCAGTTGCAAGGCGAGCGCGGTCGCTTCGCCTCCGCCAATACAGATCGCCGCGACCCCGCGCTGCTTGCCCCGCGCCTCTAGCGCGCTCAGCAACGTGACCACGATGCGTGCACCGCTGGCGCCAATCGGATGACCGAGCGCGCACGCGCCGCCATTCACGTTCAGCTTGTCGTGCGGGATGTCGAGCTCGCGCATCGCGATCATCGCGACCACCGCAAACGCTTCGTTCACCTCCCAGAGATCGACGTCGTCCTTGGACCAACCGGCCTTCTCTAGAACCTTGCGGATCGCGGGGACTGGAGCGGTGGTGAAGAGACCCGGCTCGTGCGCATGCGAGGCTTGCGCGACGATCGTCGCAACCGGCTTGCGGCCGAGCTTCTTGGCGGTGCTCGCCCGCATCAACACCAACGCCGCTGCGCCATCGGAGATCGACGAAGCGTTTGCCGCCGTGATCGTGCCGTCCTTGGCGAAGGCAGGCTTGAGCTTCGGAATCTTGTCGAACTGTGCCTTGCCTGGCTGTTCGTCCAAAAACACTTCCGTCGCAGCGCCACGACCTTGCAGCGTCACCGGCGCGATCTCGTGCGTGAACGCGCCGGTCTTGATCGCCTCTTGCGCGCGTTTCAGCGATTGCACGGCGTAAGCATCCTGGCCTTCGCGCGTGAAACCATACGCGCGCGCGGCCTCCTCCGCGAAGGCGCCCATGAGCTTTCCTTCCGCATACGCGTCTTCGAGGCCGTCGAGGAACATCGAATCCTTTACGACATCGTGACCGATGCGCGCTCCGCCGCGATGCTTCGCCAAGAGATACGGCGCGTTCGACATGCTCTCCATGCCGCCCGCGACGACGATGTCCGCCGAACCGGCCACGAGCGCGTCATGCGCCATCATGCAAGCCTGCATGCCCGAGCCGCACATCTTGTTGACGGTCGTGGCCTCGACCGAGAGCGGCAGACCAGCGCCGAGCGCGGCTTGACGCGCTGGGGCTTGTCCGAGGCCGGCGGGCAACACACAGCCCATGTAGATCCTATTAATCTGATCACCGGAGACACCGGCGCGCTCGCGCGCAGCGCGCACCGCCGTCGCGCCGAGCTCGGTGCTCTTGACGCTTCCCAAGCTGCCCGACAAGCCACCCATCGGAGTGCGGGCGTACGAGACGATGACGATTGAGTCCGTTGACACGATTCGAACTGTGGCGCGCGCCAAGCCTTTTCTCAAAATGTTCTCTCAGCCCAAAACCCAAGCCGCCCAGCACAGCGCAGGCGAAGCGCGCGCAGGGCACCCTTGACTGCGGCCAAAGATCGATGGCAATCGACGAAGCGCGGCTAGAAACGGCAATGGTTGGGGTGCCTTCGGCATATGCCTCCGAAGCGTCCCCGCCTAGGATTTGCGGCATGGGTCGATGGGTTCCGCGCGGCATTGCGTGCGCGCTCGTGTTGAGCGCGTGCACGGGCGAAATCGGTGATCCGAGCTCGGCCGGTTCGAACGCAGGCGGCGCTGCGGCGTTCGCGGGCAACGGACAAGCAGGAGGCACCGCAGGCGAAACGGGAGGTGCCGCGGGAGGCGCGGGCACGAGCGCACACGAGATGCCGGAGTCGTGCGCGACCCCGGATACAGGCGCGAGCGTGCTGCGCCGCCTGAGCCGAGAGGAGTATCGGCTCACGCTTCAGCAGCTCTTCCAGCTCGACGCTGCGCCCGCGATCGAAGCCGTTCCCGAGGACGCGCAGCAAGACGGCTTTCGCACCGTGGCTGCGATTCAGAGCCTCTCCGATCAGCACCTTCGCGCGTATCTCGAGGTCGCCGAGGCGCTCGGCGCCGAGCTGCTCTCCGATGACGCGCGCCGCGCGAGCGTGGTGGGTTGTGAGATCGAAGCAGACGATTGTCTGCCCGAATTCATCGAGCGCTTCGGGCGCCTCGCGTTCAGGCGCGAGCTTTCGATGGAGGAGTCTTCGAGCCTCGTGAGCGCTGCGCGCGCGAGCGCTGCCGACACGGCGGATGAGTATCGCTTCGCGATCGAGGCGCTGCTCACTTCGCCGAGCTTTCTGTTCCGCATCGAGAGCGGCGCCGAGGAGGTAGCCGCCCCGCTCGCGGAGCTGACGCCCAGCGAGATCGCTTCGCGGCTGTCGTTCATGCTGTGGGGTCGCGGACCGAGCGGCGAGCTGCTCGATCGCGCAGGAGCCGGTGAGCTGTCGACGAGCAAAGGCATCGCCGCGGTCGCCGCCGAGATGCTCGCGGCGCCCGAGGCGCGCGCAGGTACGAGCAGCTTCTTCAAGCAGTGGCTCCACTTCGAGACGCTGAGAGAGCCCAACACCGCGCCTGCCGGGTTTACGCCCGAGCTGCTGCCGGACTTCATCGGTGAGACCGAGCGCCTGCTCGAGGACTTTGCGTGGCAGCCGGACGCGCGCTTCTTGGACGTGCTGAACGCGAGCTACACCTACCTCACACCCGCGCTCGGTGCGTTCTATGATCTCAGCGTTTCAGGCGAAGGGTTTTCGCGGGTCGAGATCCCGGCTGGCCATGAGCGCGCCGGTACGGGCGTCCTCACGCACGCCAGCGTCATCAGCAGCAAGACCGACGCGGACCTCATCAGCCATCGCGGCGCGTTCCTGCGCGACGCGCTCTTGTGCCAGAAGCTGACGATCCCCGCGGACCTGCAAGCGGAGATTCAGAGCAGCGTTGCAGGTCTCTCCTATCCAGAGGTGATCGAGCTGCGAAACAACGAGCAGTTGTGCGCCGGATGCCACGCGATGATCGACCCCATCGGCGTCGCCTTCGGTCAGTTCGATTCGATCGGCTACTTCGATAGCAGCGTGAACATCGACGAGTATGGTCTGCCGACGCGCTTCGCAGGCCTTGCCGAGCCGGAGTTCGCGACGCTCGCCGAGCTCGCGGACAACCTCGCAGCGGACCCTGCAGTCAGCGCGTGCATCGCGGAGAAGCTGTTCATTTACACGCACGGGCGCGAACCCGAAGCGGCAGACGCCTGCGCGCTCGAGGCTGCGCGCGCACGCTTCGCACAGACCGACGGCAAGCTGCCTTCGATCTTGGCGGCGTTCGTCGAGTCACCCGCGTTTCGCTTGCGGAGGTCACCATGAGCCGCAACACCACGCTCTCTCGACGCACGGTGCTGCGTGGCGCGGGCATCACCATCGCGCTGCCGTTCCTCGACATCATGCGTCCCACGCGTGCGAGCGCGCAGCAGGTCGAGCCGCACTTCGTCGCGTTCTTCGCGCCCAACGGCACCGATCCAGAGAGCTGGCATCCGGCTGCGGGTCCGCTCGACGCGGCTGCGCTGCCGATCGCCCTGCAAGACATGCCCGGCTATGCCGCGGAGGGCGAGTGGCCGGCGGGCGAAGGCTACGTGCAAGACGTCACGATGATCTCGGACGTCGATCACCAGCGCGTTTGCTCGGCGATCCACAGCCCTGCGATGTCGCTGTGCGCGCACTACGACGGCGGCGAGCCTTCCGTTCCGCCGCAGCCTACGCTCGACCAATACATCGCGGACGCGATCTCCGAGGGCGTGCCCTATCGCAACCTCGTGATGTCCGCGACGGGCGACCCCGAGATCACGCAGGGCTACGTCTCGTTTCGAGCCAACAAGCAACCCGAGACCGCCTATCGCGACCCCACTGCGATCTTCGATCAGTTGTTCAGCGACGTCGGCGCGCCGAGCCCCAACCTCGACGCCGTTCGCATGCGCAGGCAGAGCGTGCTCGATTGGGTGCGCGGCGACGCAACGCGCTTGATGCAGCGGCTCGGTGCTGCCGACCGCGCGCGCGTCGACCAGCACTTGCAGAGCATCTTCGAGCTCGAGCAGCAGCTCCAATCTGTCGGTGTCAACGCTTGCACGGCGCCTGCGCTCGAGAGCGGCGGCTCCGACATGCACACGCGCTTCAAGCACATGATCGATCTCGGCGTGCTCGCGATGAGCTGCGGCCTCACGCGCGTGCTCGTGCTCCAGTACTCGAACAGCTGGGATCTCGACTTCGGTAAGTACGCTCTTACCGATGGCGTCGGCGATTGGAGCGACCACTTCATCAGCCACAAGCTCGGCGACCGCGACCGCGCGACGGATCTGGACGGCCTACCGAGCGAAGAGGCCATGCGCATCGCCAACGCACGCGTCGTGCAGACGAGCCGCTTCAAGGTCCGTCGCTTCGGCTATTTGCTGGACCGTATGAAGGCGGCGACGACCGCGACCGGAACGCTGCTCGACGAGTCGCTCGTGCTGTACACATCGGAGAACGGCGACGGCGACAGCCATGGCCGCTACAACATTCCTTATATGCTCGCCGGTCATCTCGGTGGGTTCGAGACGGGGCGTGCGGTGAACGCGGGCGGCGAGCCGACCGGCGCGTTGCACGCGAGCATCCTCAACTACTTTCAGATCGATACACAGGAGCACGGCGATCCGGCGGCAGGTCCGATCTCGGGGCTGTAATTCTCGAGGCCTCCTATGCATAGTCCGCGAAAGACTATGCAAGCGATCCTTCTACAGAAGCACGGCGGACCCGAGGTGTTGGAGCTTGTCGATATCCCGACGCCCGTCCCGGCACGCGGTGAAGTGCTGGTTCGGATTCACACGATCGGCGTGGGCAAGCCCGACGTGTTGGTTCGAACCGGCGTGTATCCCTGGAGCAAGAAGCTGCCGTTCGTGCTCGGCAACGAGATGGCGGGGCACGTGGTCGCGCTGGGCGAGGGTGTCGAGAGAGTCGCTGTCGGTCAGCCCGTCTTGGTTCTCTCTTCGGCGGGTGCTTATGCCGAATTTGCAGCCGTGCCGGCTCGCGCGCTGATGCCATTGCCTTCGGGCATGGACGTCGAGCGCGCCGTGGGTGCGCTCAACTACCTGGCCGCGTGGGCGATGCTCCACGAGGTCGCACGCATCGAGCGCGACCAAACCATCTATCTGAATGGCGCCTCTGGCGGCGTCGGTACGGCCGTCATTCAGCTCGCAAGACTCGCGGGTGCGACCGTGATCGCTGGCGCCAGCAGCGCAGCCAAGTGCGCGTTCGCGCAAGCCCGGGGCGCTCACCACATCATCGACTATTCGCACGAAGACCCGATCGCGCGCGTTCTCGAGATCACCGAGGGGCGTGGCGCCGACTTGATGCTCGATCAATTCGTCGGGCCGCGCTTCGAGCGCAACTACGAGATGTTGGCGACCTTCGGACAGATCCTCGTCTACAACCTGACGGGCGGCGTTCCCGAGCAGAGCGTGATGAACGCGATGACCAAGAACATCGCCAAGTGTCCCGCGCTGCGCTTGTTCTCGCTGCATTGCTACGACGATCGGCCTGGCAAGCGGCGCGAGCTGCTCGCGCACGTGATCGAGCTGCTTGCGTCGGGGCAGGTCGCAAGTCATGTCGCTCAGCGGCTGCCGTTGTCGGAGGCACGCAAGGCGCACGAGCTGCTCGACGCGGGAGCGGTCTTCGGCAAGCTGTTGCTCAAGCCGAGCGCAGAGCTCGCGTAGCGACCGGTCACGACTACGGCGACATCACGAGCCCATCGAGGATGTCGTGCTCGCTGACCAATACGCTTTTCAAGGCGAGCTCTCGCAGCAACGTGCCCAGCACCACCGCGCCGCCGACGATCACGTCAGCGCGGCCCGGCTCCGCGAGCATCGAGCGGCGCGCGGCGATGTTTGCCGTTTCCAAGCGCGCTAGCTGCTCTTCCACTTGGGCGCGCGAGAGCTCTGCCAGATGCGTGCGGCTGCGGTCGTAGCGCTCGAGCTGTAAGACGAGCGCGGCGATCGTCGTGAACGTGCCGCCGGTTCCGATCACGCAGCGCGCGCGGCTCACGTCGACCGCTTCGCGAATGCGCGGCAGCTCGCCCTGTACGGCTCGCGCGCACGCTGCCAGCTCGTCCGCTGACGGCGGGTCGCTGTGCAGGTAGCGCTCGGTCATGCGCACGCAGCCCATGTCGATCGAGATCGACGCCTCGGGCTCTTCCATCCCCAGCACGAGCTCCGTGGACCCGCCGCCGATGTCGATCACCAGAAACGGCCCGCGTTGCCTTGGCAGCTGTGCGGTCGCGCCGCGAAAGGTGAGCACGGCTTCCTGCTCGCCGGTGAGCAGCTCGGGCCGCACGCCGCCGAGCGCGTGCTGCGCTGCATCGAAGAAGGCCGCGCTGTTCTTGGCGTCGCGGGCTGCGCTGGTCGCGGTCGCGCGCGCGCGCACGACGCCGTGCCTTTTCATCGAAGCCGCATAGCGCGCAAGAACCAAAGTGGTGCGCGCGATGGCATCCGGGTGCAGGACGCCGGTCTGGTCGACGCCCTGACCGAGGCGCGTGATCTGCATGTCCCGCTCGAGCTCCGCGCCCGAGGCATCCGTGATCAAGAGGCGCACCGAGTTGGAGCCGATGTCCACGGCTGCAACGTTGCCTGCGTCGTCGTGCGTGCCCACGCGCCTCAGCCTCCGATTTGACGCTTCATCCCGATCAGCGTGAGCAGCTCCATGCGCGCGGCCGCGTCGAGCAGGAACAGCCCGTGCAGCTTGCTCGTGGTGGTCCACGAGCCGGGCTTCTTCACGCCGCGGTAGCACATGCAGAAGTGCTGGCACTGCATGATCACCGCGACGCCCTGCGGCTGGAGGTTGACCTGAATGGCATCTGCGATCTGCTTGGTCAGCTTCTCCTGCACCTGCAGGCGCTTGGCGTAGACGTCCACGACGCGCGCGAGCTTGCTCAGCCCGACCACGCGCCCGCTCGGGATGTACGCGACGTGAGCTTTGCCGACGAAGGGCACCATGTGGTGCTCGCAGTGGCTGAAGACTTCGATGTCGCTGACCAGCACCAGCTCGTCGTAACCCTCGACGTCCTTGAAGGTCTTCTGGAGATAGTCGCCAGCATCCTCCGCGTAGCCGCTGAAGTGCTCGCCCAGCGCGCGCACGACGCGGGCGGGTGTTTCGAGCAAGCCTTCGCGGTCTGCGTCCTCACCGAGGAAGCGCAAGAGACCGCGCACGTGCCCTTCGGCTGTGGAGCGCTCGGCAGCCGTGCGTTCGAGCTGCTCGGGAGGCGCGACGGACGGAGCAGGCGGGCGACGTTTGGCCGCAGAACGCTTCGGTTTGCTCATGGAGGTGCTGTCCTTTAGAGCCCGCGCAAGAACCCGACGAGCTCGCGGTTAACTTCTTGCGCGCGCTCTTGCTGCAGCCAATGGCCGGCGCCCTCCATCTTCACGACGCCGCGTAGGTTGGGCAGCGTGGCGTGCATCGCTGCGATGGCGTCCGCAGAGTTGCCGGCAATGAGATCGTGCTCACCGTAGAGATAGAAGGAAGGGCCTTGGATCGTGGCGCCGACGAAGGGCGCGAGCACGCCCGGGATCGCGTCGATGTTGCGGTACCAGTTGAGCCCGCCGCGGAAGCCGGAAGCTTTGAGCTCCTGCGTGTAGAACGCGACGTCGGCTTCGGTGAGCCAGCTCGGGAGCTTCGCGGGCACGGCGCCCTGCTCGAGGAAGCCTTGACCCTTCGGGAAGTGGCCGTCGAACGGGACCTTGTGCACGCCGTCCTTTAATATGTCGCCCGAGAGGCTGTAGAGCAGCGACAGCATCGACTTGCCTACGTCGGCTTCGAGCTCTACTTCTGCGCGGCCCGGCTCTTGGAAGTACAAGCGGTAGTACTCGCGGTCGCCTGCGCCGCTGGCCATCAGCTGGCTGAGCGTGACGCCGTCGGGCAGCGGGAAGGGCGGCGTGAACGGCACGCTCAACACCGCGACCGCGCGCACGACGTCGGGCCGCATCAGCGCCGAGTACCAGGCGACCGGTCCGCCCCAATCGTGGCCCATCACCACGGCTTGCTTCTCGCCGAGTGCAGCGATTGCACCGATCACGTCGCCGACCAGATGCGAGAGCGAGTACGCGGAGATCGCTTGCGGCTTGCTCGTCCCGCCGTAGCCGCGCATGTCGAGCGCGACCGCACGAAAGCCCGCTGCAGCGATCGCAGGCAGTTGGTGGCGCCACGAGTACCAGGACTCCGGGAAGCCATGACACATCACGACGAGCGGGCCGCTGCCTTGCTCGACGTAGTGGATGCTGATGCCGTTGGCGGCGAGGGTTCCGTGCTTGAGCTCGGTCATGGTGGTCTCCAGGTAACACGACCACGCAGTGAGTAGAACGCGGCCCGACGGACTACGCGCGCGGCTCGTCGCGCGTTACGCGCCGAGCGGCAAGCCCGGATCGAGCTTCAACACGCCCGGCAGCGTCACTTCGCCGAGCGCTTGCTGTGCGATCTCTTGGCCAGCGATCTCGACGCATGGCGCTCAATCAGGTCCCTGCACGGGGCAGCCGAGCACCACGTCCACGCGTCCGCCCTCATCCGCGCGAGCTGCATCGCACGTAGGACCGCACAGGCGGATCTTGCTGAGGTCCTGCGTGTACTGCCAGCCGTCGGCGCCCGCATCGCAAGGCGCGCGGTCGTCCTTCGGAATCACCAGCGCCGCTTCATCCGTCGGCGTGCGCACGACGTTGATGAGCTGCAGGTCGACCTCGCTGCCGTCCTCGGGCCGCACGATGTCGATCTCGCAGCTGTTCGCCTGGCCGATGATCGCGGTCAGCGCGCGCGTCAGCGCTGCCCCGAAGTCCGACTCCATCGTCATGTCGAAGTGACAATCGCCGCGCGCGGGCTCGCAGCCTTGCTTGCCGGTGCCGCCGCGGCTCGCGATGGTCGAAAGCACGCTGCGCGCGGGCTCGCTGCCGGGCGCGCCGATCACGAAGGTGCGGATGCCGACGCCGGGTGCGACCGCGCGCTCGACCTCTTCGTCGAGCAGCAGCGCGTAGCAGCTCTCGGCGTCGTCGCACTGCGGCGGGTTCGAGCACTGCTCGCTCTGCTCGCCGTCGGTGATCAACACCACGAGCTCGTTGCCGGTGATGCTGCCTGCGACTGCGAGCTCGTGCAGGTGCTTGTACGCGAGGATGGTCGCGCCGACGAGCGGCGTGCCGCCGCCGGGCGTGACGTTCTCCAAGCTGGTCTGCATCTTGCGCTGATGCGCCTCGGTGTTCGGCTCGAGCGCCACGCTGGGCGTCGAGTGCACGCCGCACGCGGAGTCGTTGCTGAAGTAGCTGATGCCGACGGTCGCGCTCTCGGGCAGCGACTTCATCGCTTCGATCAGCGCTTCGCTCGTCAGCTCCCACTTGCTCGGCAGGTCGGGATCCGCGCGCTCGGGCACTTCTTCGCAGCTCGTCGAGTCGGTCGTCGGCGGCGGATTGCACGCCATCGTCCCGGTGCGATCGACAACGAACAAGAGGTTCGCGGGCAACAGCATCGACTTCACCGTCGAGGTGGCGCAGCTGCCGCTCAAGAGCGCATCGGCGTCGAGCGTCGGCGCTGCAGGTCGACCACCCGCTCCCGAGTTACCTGTGCCCGACGTGCCGCCGCCCGAAGTACCGCCTGTCGGTGCAGGCGAACCGGCCGTGCCTCCCGCACCGCCCGCGCCACCCGAAGTCGTTTCGCCACCGCTCGCACCACTCGAGCAACCCACTGCCGCGAGCGCAACGATGAGCACGAAGATCTGCGCTGAGCTCATGGCGTATGGCTCGCAGTCCAAGGCCCGTTGCAGCCCTGCACGCCGAAGTCATCGACTAGCGCCCAAGCGCCTTCGAGCTGACGCGTCATCGGGTTGAGCTTGCCGTTCAGCGTGCCGCCGAACGTACCTTGAGGGACCGCCACCGGCAGGCCCAAGCCGTACACGCCGGAGCTCGCGGTGGCTTCGAGCTCGAGCGTGTCGCAGTCGAGCCGGCCTTCGAGCTCTGCGACGAAGCCCCACGCTTCGAGCGCAAGGCCCTCGAGCAAGCCCTTCTTGATCTCGAGGAACTCGCCGTCCATCGAGCGCTCGAAGGTCAACGTCACCGGACCGAGCACGGGTATGCCGACGCCATCTTCCGGCGGCATCAGCTCCAGCAAGAAGGCAGCGTTCGCGACGCAGAAGAAGTCGCCCGTGTACGTGCCGGGTTGGCAGACGTCGTCACCGCCCGGCAGCGCCTCGGGCCACTCGAACTCGACGTCTGGATCGGGTGGCGGTCGCGGCATGAAGACATCGCTCGGTCGTCCGCTGTCCGGTGTAGAGCCCGACGCCCCACCGTCGCCTGCGCTGGGTACCGGCTCGTTCGATGGGCTCGCTCCTTCGCCTCCGACTCCACCCGTGCCTGCGCTCGCGCCCGCGGCCGCGTTCATGTCGGGTGAAGGCTTGCCGGTGTTCTCGCGCGCGCAGCCGCTCGCGCTCGCGCCAGCGATCAGAAGCATGCACGCGCCCCAACATGTTGAGCTTCGCTTCATATTTGTCTCTCGAGTGGCAAGCGCATTAACAGGTGTGATGCGTTGCGTTCGATTCGGCTCGAATACCAATGCATTACCAACGCCGTTTCAATCGCAGCGCTCTGCGTCGGGATCGAGCTTGCATAGATAGGCGTCTGGGCACTTGAAATCCTCGGGCCACAGCGAGCGCAGCTCAGGTTGATCTGGGCGCCATTCCACCGACGCCCCATGCAGGGTGAACGTCGGTACTTCAGCCAAGAGCGCGGGATCGAGGTCATCCGAGTCGACCAAGTCTTGCAGCACGTCCATCCCCATCGGCCGGATGCGCAGGCGCGCGGTCACGCGCGCGATGCGATCCGCGCCGACGATCCGATACCTGGCCTCGATCGCATGCGCGGTCATCGCCTCGGTCATCGCCGGCAAGAGGAAGCTTCGATAGCCGTCGGGGTGCTGCTCCGAGCGCGCAGCTTCCCAGAACATGTGCGCGGGCTCTCCGTGTGCATCGAAGAGCCGATCACGAAACAGCATCAAGCTTCGATCCCGGTTTGGATCGTCTTCGGGTTTTTCTTCCAGCTCGCCGTCCGCGATGTTGCCGCTCTCGAAGATCACCTTGTCGTCTTCATCGTAGGCGATGAGCTCGACCCACATGCGCCGATCCTGCGCTGCGCCGCTCGGCTGCGAGTGACCTGCGTCCGTCTCCACGGAGACCGTAAAGCCGCCGAAGCCGTCGTGCGTGATCGCGCTGATGCGCGTGTTCAAGCTCAAGAGGCACTCGATCGCGGCGCGCTGCGCCTCGCGATCGGGGAAGTCGGTCAGCGCGACGTCGACACCGGGCCACAGGTGCTCATGAAAGGTCGGCGTGACTTCGCGATGCGGATCGTCTGTGCCGGGGCTCTGGCGCGCATCCATGTGGCAACCGAGGCATGTCTCGAACCCGCTCGCCGACGTACCGAAGAGGCTTGTCTTGTACTCCGCGAACGTGCGCTCGAGCTGCACACCCGCGGGCGTCACGATGTCGTGGCAGCCTCCGCACAGCGCGTTGCTGTCGCGGAGGTTGCGGTCGTGGAGCTTCGAATACGCCGAGCCGTGCGCGTTGGTGCGCGGCGGATCTTTGACCCCGCCGCGCATGACTGTGTCATTTGCGAGCTCGACGTCGTTGTTGAAGTGGTCGCCGACGCCGACGGCGTTATGACAGAAGTAGCAGGTCACGCCCTTCAGGTGCTCGGGGACATCGTCGAGGTTCAGCCCATCCTTGGTGGCGCCTTCTCGCACCGCCATCGGCGCGTGGCAGTCGACGCAAAAATCGCCGAGCTCACCGTCGGTCTCACGCTGGCCGCGCTTGTTCATCGCGATGAAGACCGGGTCGCGCGCTGCATACGCGTGCATGCTGCTCGCCCACTCACGGTAGTGCCTGGGGTGGCAGCCGCGGCAGGTCTCCGGGTCGAGCAGCTCTTCGCGGGTGAGGACAGGATCGGCGCTCGCGCCCGGCGCATCGCTGTCGCATGCCGTCGAGCTTGCGACAAAGAGCGCGGCGATGAGCAGCGACACAGGCGTGCACGGCATCGCGTCGCGGCGCGTCTTCATTCCTTCACACACACGTCGAAGACGATGAGGTCGTCGCCTGCGCTTGCAGAGCTCGCCTCGAAGCGCACCTCCCACGGGCCGCGCATCGTGAAGTGAATCTCGGCGCTGAGCTCTCCTGGCTCTTCGAGCGCTTCGAAGCTCGCGGCCGGGCGCCCGTAATGCCCATGCACCGGCATGAAGGTCTCGACATGCGTGACCTCCACGTCGTCGAGCGCATCGCCGTTCGCACCCGCGAGCTGCAGGCGCCAGGTGTTGCCGTACTTGCGCGCAGGAAAGTCGGAAGCGTCGAGCAGCTCGGCTTCGAGCCGCTGCTGTGTTCCGCGAACCGAGAGGCCAACCTCGAGATCAGGAATCGAGTCGGGACACGCGACGTAGCTCGCGGCATCGGCACCCGCATCTTCGTCCTGCGGGCCAAGACCTGCATCGTCGCCGCAGCCCATCGCGCCTGCGGCGACGAGCAGCACCAGCGCGCCGAGCACGAACGCGGCGCTGTCGAGGCCTACCCCCCTGCGCCGACGCCGCCGCATGTGAATGATGCCGAGTGCGCAAGCAAGGACGCTCGGGGCGAAAGACTCCCGTGCGCCACCTGCGTCACCCGGCGCGCGGCACGCGCAACCGTCGCCCTCGCGCATCGCCATCGGAGTAACCGTCGCTGCATCCGGCGAGGGCGCGACGCTGCCATCGCTCGCGCTCGCATCCGCCACCGCGCCGTCCGGCGCTGCGCCCGCGTCACTTGCGCCTGCGTCGCTCGCGCCAGCGTCACCGCTACTAGGCACGAGCGGCGCCCACGCAACCGAACAAGTCCCCGCATCGGCCGCGATGCGCTTCCCGATGCCGGCCCAAGGCTGCCTGCATGCCTCCGCAAACGCCGTGCTCTGTGCACATTCCTGCGGGCAGGTCTCTTCCATCTTATACACAGGTCGAAACGACAGACCGCCATCCGTCGATACGCCGACGCTGAAGGGATCGCGGGGCTCCAATCCACACGCGTAGAGCCCGTCCGCGTTCCAACGCAAGCAGCGTACGCGCAGCTCCGACACCTTCTCGATCGAACCACTGCCATCCGCAGGCCCGATGAACAAACCATCGGCCGGCCCGCCATACGCGACGCGCGTCCCATCCGGCGATAGCGCGAAGCCCAGCATTCCCTGCGCCGTCGCGCCCAACATCGAGAAGCTCGCGCCGCGATCGACGCTCACCAAGAGGCTCGCGGGAAAGAGCCCAAAGCGATCGCCTTGCGCGGGCACGCGCACCCACAGCCGGTCGGGGTCGTTGGGATCGACAGCGCTCACGAAGAGGCTGCCCGAGGTCGGCGGCAAGTCGAGCGTCGTGCGCTCCCAGCTTGCGCCCGCATCGTCGCTGCGCTCGATCACACCGAGCAGCGGGCTTTCGTTTGCAGTTCCACTCACGTAGATGCGGCGCGGGTCCGAGGGCGCGACCTCCAACGTCTCGACCTCGAAGTCGGAGCGCAGCGTGCCCACTGCTTGCCAGCTCGCGGCGTTGTCGCGCGTCTCGAAGACGACGTTCGCATAGGTGACGAGGCCTGCGTCGTCGATCGCATCGATGGTCGAGGTGACGACGAGCACGTGGCTCGTGTCCGTCGGGTCGACCGTCAGGTCGATCGCCTTATGGCCCTCGAGCTCGGGTGCGGGCGCCCAGCTGCAGCCCTTGTCTTGGCTGATCAACGTGGCTCCGGTCGTCGCCAGCAACACCAGCGTGCCGTCGGCGGTGAGCGCCAGCGGCGGGTCCGCTTCGCCGCTGACGTTGATCGCCTGTTCACAG
>WUUC01232101.1_pt1 | contig 18149 bp, 12 predicted proteins | sample 6278441 | NCBI WGS metagenome assembly WUUC01 (sample SAMN13675441, study PRJNA597444) | soil metagenome | isolation source: soil | place: USA: Washington | collected 2017-10 | reverse complement strand
ATGTCGAAGACCCTCGATTGAAGGTGCAGCCGCCGCGCGCCGTAGCTGCGGACGCAGCCGCGCCGCCCCATGCCCTCTCATACCCGCCGGGCGCAGTCCCGCGCGTGCACCGCCTGCCCTCCACACAGAGGGAGGCTGAGGAGATAGTCGCGCTCGCGCGTGGTGATGGAACGCTCGTCAAAGGGTTCGCCGCCAGCCGCGCGGCGGCGCAGAGCGACGAGCTGAACCTTTACCGCATCGTGCACTTCGCCACGCACAGCATCGTCAATAGCCAGCACCCGGAGCTTTCCGGCATCGTGCTCTCGATGGTCAACGAGCGCGGCGAGGAGCAGAACGGTTTTCTACAGCTTCACGACATTTACGGGCTCAAGCTTTCAGCCGACCTCGTCGTCTTGAGCGCGTGCAGCACGGGGCTCGGCAAGGACGTGAGGGGCGAAGGGCTGGTCGGGCTGACGCGCGGCTTCATGTACGCGGGCTCGCCCAGAGTCGTGGCGAGCCTTTGGAAGGTGGACGATCAGGCCAGCGCGGAGTTGATGGTTCACTTCTACCGCGCGCTGCTCGAAGAAGGCTTGCCGCCCGCCGAAGCGCTCAGACACTCGAAGGCGTTGATGTGGAGGGAAGGGCGCTGGCGCTCGCCGCACTTCTGGGCGGCCTTCGTGCTTCAGGGCGAGTACAGAGGCGGCGGGGGCGGCGGCAGACTTTCGCGCTATGTCGCCCTCGGCCTCGCGGGGGCTATAATGTTCGGCATCCTCGGCGTACTTCTCGGCTGGCGGCGGGTCGGCCACGGCGTCCGTTAAGACTCTCTGCCTCGACAACTCAAGGCTCGTTTGCGGTCATGTCCGACCCCGGCTTGGAGACTATTTAACTTCAGATGACCAGACAGAGCGGCTCCACCGGCGGCGACTTCAACGACCTTCTACTCTGGCTTAACCCCGATAGAGACGCAGCCGCAATCGAGTACGAGGAGATTCGGCAGAATCTCATACAGCTCTTCGCGCGCAACGGCTGCCACGATGCCGAAGGGATGGCCGAGGAGACCATCGCGCGCGTCACGGAGCGGGTGATACGACTCGCCGAGACATTCGACGGCCCGCCCGCTCTCTTCTTCTACGGCGTCGCCAAAAAGCAGCTTTTGGAGTATCCGCGCCAGCGCACCGTCTCGCTTGAGCCGCAACATGAGCCTTTCGTCATGCCGCAGCAGCCTGAAGATGCCGAGCGCGAAGAGCGAGACGAGCGCGTGCGCGACTGCCTTGAAGAGTGCCTGCGTGGGCTCAAGCCGGAGGAGCGCGAACTGACCCTGCGTTACTACGAGGGGAAGGGGCAGGATAAAATCAACAACCGGAAGCTGCTGGCCGAAGAGAACCATATGGCCCTCAACGCCTTAAGGGTGCGCGTGCTCAGGATTCGCACCGGCCTCCGCGCGTGCATCGAGGCGTGCCTTGAGAGGGGTCGCTGAAATAGATTGAGCCGAATTTCATTGTTCGTTAGAGTGGCATCTTGTCCGGCCCGGTGAAAACTAATGATTGACGAAGCTGATAACGACCATCCGTTAATCAGGCGATACTTGCTCGGCGGCTTAACTCTTCAAGAGCGAGAGCAGGTCGAGCGGCGTGTCTTCATCGACAGCGGTTACAAGGAAAAGGTTCAGTTGATTGAGGAGGAGCTGATAGACGAGTACATCGACGGGGGGCTGGCCGAAGACGAGCGCGCCGCCTTCGCGTCTCACTTCCTCGGCAACCCGCATCTGCGGCTCGACGTGCGCATCGTCGATGAGTTGAAGCAGCAGACGGGGAAGCTTACGGGGGCCGTCATCACCCCCGCTCCCCCAAAACCGCGAAACTTCGTGCCGGAGCCTGCCCCGCGCGAAAGCTGGCTCGACGCGCTGCGTCGCCACCGAACGCCCACCTTTGCGGTCTGCCTCGCGCTGCTCGTCTTCTCGGCGGCCCTCCTTTTCTGGCTCAGCCTCAAATCGCAGCAACTCGAACACCGCCTGCTCTATGAACGCTCTCCGCGCGCCAACCTCGAAAGAGAGCTGGCCCGGCTCAACACTCCACGCAATGATGTTGACGCTCGGGCGGCCAGCGAGGCGCTGGCATCCGCTTCGGCGCGTGCCGAGCTGACGCCCGGCATTCAGAGAGACGCGCCCGACGAGAGCGCGTACCCGAGCATCAACGTCCCCGCCGATGCGGCGTACGCACGCCTGCGGCTCAAGCTCGAACCCTCTGCCGCCGCGTATCAAAGCTTCCGCGCCTTATTCAAGACGGCGGACAGCGACGAGCAGTTCGAGGCCGATTTGTCGCCCTCCACCGACGGTCAAGAGCGCGTCGTCGGGGTGACTCTGCCGCTCCTCATGCTGCCTGCCGGTGACTATCGGATTCAACTGTACGGGCGCGACGCCTCGGGCCGACTTGTTGAATTGCCCGGCCACTACTATCACCTCCGCATCGTTCGTCGCACGCGTTGAGGCCCACAAACCTTCGGCCCTCCACACTCCCGCGCATCAGCCGCTGCTTCAGCGCCCGTAACGTTTCCCGAGTCTCAACATAGAGGTCGGAGGCCGTTGCGCCGTGGGGCCGGGCCGCCTTCATCCAATCCCTTTGAAGAGTTCCGCGGAGAGAGAGATGTCAAGCCAGAGCCTTGAAGCCAGAGACATGTACGCGCTGTTGATAGGCATCAACTGCTACATGACCAACCTCCTGCCCGACAAGACCTTCTATCGAAGCCTGCAAGGCTGCGTCCCGGACATCCTGTCCGTCGAGCGGTTCCTGCGAGACGAGTTGGGGCTGACCGATGACCGGCTCATAAAACTGACCGCCTCCGACGCTCCTGACCCCTCGAACCCGCGCCCGCCCGAGCCGCCCGAGTTGTGGCCCACCTACAGCAACATCGTCGCCGCTTTCCGCAAACTCAAGGACGCCGCGCGTCCCGGCGCTCAAGTCTACATACATTATTCGGGACACGGTGGCCGCACCCCTGCGCTTCCCGCGCACAGCCAGCGAATCCCCGGCAAGCACACAGACGAAGCCCTCGTCCCGACTGACATCGGAAACTCCGAGGCTCAATACCTGCGCGACATCGAACTCGCCTACCTGTTGCGGGAGATGGTCGATAAAGGGCTTTTAGTGACCCTCGTGCTCGACAGTTGCCATTCAGGGAGCGCCACGCGTGACGGAGCGGAGGTGCGCGGGAGTAACACGATAGATACGACGCCGCGCCCCGAACGCAGCCTCGTCGCAGACCCCGAAGCTCTGGCCGGAAACTGGCGGCGCGCGGCGGCCTCTGTGACGCGCGATGTCCAAGTCCGCAGCGGGTGGCTGCCCGACCCGCGCGGCTATGTGCTGCTCGCAGCCTGTAGCGCGCACGAAGGGGCTTACGAATTTCCTTTCGACGGGCGAGATAAGCGCGGCGCGCTCACCTACTGGCTGCTGGACGCGTTCAGGGAACTCGGCTTGGGCGTGACGTACCAAACCGTCTACCGACACGTCTACGCCAGAATCCACACGCAATTCAGGGCTCAGACTCCGCAGCTTGAAGGCGAGGGCGACCGCATCGTCTTCGGCTCCGGCTCCGTCCACAGGCCGAGCGTGTTCACGGTGATGAGCGTCTCGGAGAGCACGCGTCAACTGACTCTGAACACAGGCCGAGTGCATGGCATCGACGCGGGCGCGCGGCTCGCAATCTTCCGCGCGGGGGCCGCGTCCGAGTCGCGCGAGCGCGTAGCGTTGGTGGAGCTGGTCGAGCAGGGAGTCGCCTTGTCCACGGCCCGTATTCTGCGGCTGCGCGGAGCGGAGCAAATCAGGCAGGGCGACGAGGCCGAGCTGCTCGCCCCCGGCGTCGGCACGCCGCGACGAGGTGTGAGGCTGCTGCCGCCCGAAGGCCCGGAGTCGAACGTAGGGCCACTCGCGGAGGTCGAAAGAGTGTTGATGCGGGACGGGGGCGCGTACGTGCGGCCTGCGCAGCCGGACGAGGCCGCCGAATTTTATGTCTCCGTCGGCGAGCGCGGAGAGTATCTCATCCGCGATGCGGCGCTCCGCCCGTTTCCGAATCTCAACCCCGCCTTGCACGTTGAAGACAGCACGGCTGCCGTCCTTTTGATAGAGCGACTGATTCACCTCTCGAAATATCGGAGCGTGCTCGAACTGGAGAACGGCGATTCAGAGTCGGCCCTCGCGCGTGACTTCTCAATCGAGCTGGTCGGGCCGCAGGCCGCCGCGTATGACGGCAACGGCGATGGCGCGCACCCTCTGGCCGGGCCAGCGAACCTGCACGCCCTCAAGGCGGGCGACTGGGTTTTCCTGCGCGCGCGCAATAACGGCTCGGCGACGCTCAACGTCACGGTGCTGGACTTGCGCCCCGACTGGTCAGTCACGCAAATCTTCCCTTCACGCGCGGGCCTCTTCGAGACCTTGGAGGCGGGGCGCGAGCTTTGCATCCCGCTGCAAGTAGACCTCCCGCAAGGCTACGAGGAAGGCACGGACGCGCTCAAGGTCTTCGCGACGACCGAGGCAGCGGATTTCAAGTGCCTCCAACTGCCCGCCCTCGACCTTCCGCCGGGGCTGCCGTCGCACATACTGAGAAGTCCTTTCCCCGTTAACCGGGGGCCGATGCCCTTCGGCCTTGATGCGGTCACGGGCGACACAAGCACGCCCTTTAGCCCCGGCGAAGATTGGGCCGTGTCCTGCCTGTATCTCAGCGTCCGGCGCGGCTGAGCAGTGCGGTGCGGTGCAGTGCAGTGCAGCGCAGTGAAGCTTACACAATAGACGCAATCTTCTTACTCACTTCTCCGGCGTCCTCATCAACGCCGTTCAAGGGCGACCTTTGACCGCATCCTGCATGGAAGGGAGTCAATCCTTGTCGAGCACTCGGAAGAGAAAACTGATTGCCTTCGTCGTCCTCGCTGCGGCGCTCCTCGCCGTCGGCATCTCCTGCTCGCGGCCCGACGGGCATTTCAAGAGCGTCCTCTTGGAGAGTTCCGGCGTGAAGCCGATTACGGCCTCCGACATGAAGGGCTTCCGTGACATGCTCGACGAGGTGACGACCAACGTCGGCAGCATCGCCGATACCAGCGGCGGTTCTGAAGGGCGGCGCGTCTGCGTGTTCGAGGAGAAGCACTCCTCCGTGGCCGGGCAATTGGAGACGGCCATCATGCTCCTGCGCCTGCATGACCGGTACGGGCTGCGGCACATCGCCCTCGAAGGTCTGACGACGGACAAGCCCTTCCCCTCGACGCAATGGTCTAGACGGATGAGCGGCACGGATGATGAAGAGCTGCGTCACGACGTGCTCGAAGTCTTCGTCGGCATACTCCGCGAGGGCGAGATAAGCGCCGTCGAGCTGATAGCTCTGGCTTTCCCGGACGTGGTCATCCACGCAGCCGACGACCCGTCGGCCTACGCCGTGGAGCTGACGACGAAAGCGGGCGTTGCCTCCACCAACTACCTGTATAAAATCGGCCTCAAGTCAGTCCGCGCTGAACACCACGCGCAACTGCGGCAGTTCAACCGGAGGCACAAGCTAGCGGAGATGGTCGAGTACGTCATCTCGCTCGACGTTTGGGCGCGCGACAGGCACGCGTCGATGAAGAGCGCCCGGCGCGACGCGCCCGTCGAACAGACGCTGCGTGAGTTGAGGGAGATAGAAGAGCGCGCCGGTTCCGTCGGCGCAGAGATTACGGCGGACGAGCGAAGCGCGATGCTAGACGCGCAGGCGTTCTTCGAGGCCGCCGACCGTCGTTCGGCGACGATGGTGCAAGTCGTGCGCGGCCTCGACCCCTCCGCGCGGATGGTCGCCCTCAACATCGGGGCCGCTCATACGGAGACGGTCAGCCGCCTTTTCACGGAGGCCGGCACGACCTACGCGGTCTTGTCGCCCAAAGCGCTTTCGGAGAACAGCGAGGCGGGCGACATAGGCTTCGAGGGCTTCGAGCGTAAGGGCAAGGCGCTGTCAGTGGCGTGGGCGGGCAAGGGACTCGGCAGTTTGCTCGACGGTCGTAAGAAGCCGCTTCTGGTGGTTGATAGGACGTGGCTCAAAGCCGATGCGCAACTGCGTTTCGCCACCGTGCTCATCGCGCGCGCGCAACTCGGGCCGGGCTTCCCAGAGCCGGAACTCAGAAAGAGGATAGACTCACTCGACCACGTCAAGGTGCAATGGGATTCGGTCGAGAAGGTAGGCGGCGACAAGCTCTTCAAGGCGTCCGCGCTCGGCGAGAAGGGCTGGACGGACATCTGGGGCTATTGCGGCAAGCCGCGTGCGGAAATCATCAGGCGCGGCAGGCGCAGTCTGGAGGAGCTGCTGTTGGAAAACCTGAACGCGGTCAGACAGGAGAGCGGTGCGAGAAGGGAGCCCCGTAAAGGCCCCGTCTTTGAGCTTGTCACGCACGACGTAATCGCCGCTTATGCTAAAGAACCCGCCGCCCTCAAAGGCGTCAGGACGACGGGCTGAGCCGTCGCCCCGCGCGCCTTTCGGTGAACATGAAAAGACAGCCGGATGAGCACCGCGCTTGAAGCGGCGAATTCGCCTCAAGCTCTTACTCATTCGCCGGGGTCTTCAGAAGATTCCCGTGCCTGCTCCGCTTTGCTGCTGAACGCCCGCATCAAACTCTTTCGGACGATATCCTCTTCGTCGAAAGCACCCTCGACGCCCGTCGGGTCAACGATGCCGTTAAGCAGCCACATCTCATGGAACTGCTCTATAATCATTCCGAGCGTCAACACGTCAACCCGCCCGTCCGCACCTTTCGCGTCGAAGAGCGCTGTTTGGAGTAGTCCATTAATTTCGGGTGGCTCTCGTTCCTCGAATTCGGAGGGGAGCAAGGCCCACCAGAAGTTCGAGAGGCCGACCTGTCGCTCAAGGACGTTGCTGGCCGTGCCGCCGACCAGTTGCGTGCCGCCTCTGGCGACCTCGAAAACCTGCGGGTGACGTGCGAGGAAAGAAAAGACGGCGAGCGGCATCGCGTAGCGCACTTCCTTCGGGGCGAGCCACAAAGCCAGATTCACATAATACTGTGCGATGTCGTCGAAGGGCGTGCCGGGCAGGGGCTCGTCATCGGCGCTCTTCGGGAAACCGCTAAGATTTACATTGAAGTAATGATGCCAAGTGGAGTCGGCCACGATGCGGCCCGCGTCCGTGCCCCCGTCATAAGCAATCACGACCGGCAGCAGCTTACTCGTCCGCCGGTCAAAGCCGCTCGCGACTTGGAGTGGTCTGGCCGTGCCCGGCCAGTCTTCGCCGAAGGACGACGGCACTATGGCGGCTCCTTCGTGCAGGTGGTCTGGAAAAACTTCAATGGGCTCGAAAGTAATCCCGCCGTCGGTCTGCCGGATGTTCTTCCAGAAGAGCCTGTGCACGTTGCCGTCTATCTTATCGAGCGTCAGCGCTTGCGCCAGACCGTCAGCCCCAAGGATTTCGTCTTCTATGTCGTGCTCGCCGTCAGGAGTCTGCGTGTTGAAGAAGTCATCCCGGTCGGTGGTCGGCGGGCCTTGCCACAGACGAAGCTCGCGCGCGCGCGGAATCTTGTGTCCGAGCGCCCTTCCCAAGTTCAGGTAGGTGCTGTGATCGGAGTTTGGGGTAATGGGATTCTGGTTTGAATGGTCTCCGGTGATAAGGACGCCGTGGGTGAGCATCCATTCGCGAAGGGCTCCGACTTCGGGCAGCGTCAACTCCATTTCCGGCTGCGCGGGGTTCCCGAGCAAGACGGGGAGATTAATCTGATGCCTGCCGAAGACCCATAGTTCATCAAACTTATTCAGGAGTTCCGGCGTCAACTTGTTCGCCGCGTGCCCCCCTTCATGGCGGTTGACAAGCTCGAAATTTATTTTGACGTAAGACGGAGTTTTGGCCTCGACGGCGCGCTTTAAAAAGTATAAGCCGTAGACGTTCGGCGCGTTGCGCGTGGGCTTGTCGAGCTTAACTTCCAAGTAATCCGTATATAACAGGACGCGGATTTCCAGCATCTGAAACCTCCAGCCTGACTGCAAAGTCGGGTTCGATGTAATTTAAAAGACCGACACGGGGAGCAAGCGGCCACTGCTGCACAAGCCGATTCCGAATTGTAATCTCTCTCCAACCTCTTATGACCGAAAGGGACGAACTGTGTCGCGCGACGTGACGCTAAATTGTTTTGCGTTCGTGCTGCCGAATGTAAATCGCCGGGAAGTTCCGCGCAGGGAAGGGCGGCAGCCCAAAATAACATACCCCTGCACGCGTTTCCATTTAACGTTAAATCAACGTCGAGCCAGCGAATGGTCAGGGATGAGAATGAAGCGCAGCTCGGATTTTACAATCACCTCTGCCGTGTTCTTGTGATCGAAGTTGATGATATAGTTCCGCGCTCTTCACCATAACCGGGTGGAGGCTAAATTTGAGTCGCCCATCAGCGGATTTCCGACTTGTCGCGATGACTGGCCGAGCCGGGGTGTGCACCAGCCGGATAGGACGGGCAGGGGGGACGCGCTAACTGAGTAGTAATAATCCGAGTTCTGCTGTCGCCCGCTCCGACGGGAAAGTTAAGCTCGGTCTGTTACATAGTCCTTCGCCGCCGCACAGGCGGTGAAATAAACATTTGACGTTGAAGGAGGCGGAGATGGCTAATGAATGCAGAGGAAGCTTAGGAACGTGGGGATTATTCACCCTTGTTTACGATAAAGACATTTCCAAAGAAGAAGAAAGAGGAGTACTTGATATCGAGGAGAGTACCTCTGACAATTTTGTGGGCCACCACCGGGAGTCCAGTTCCACCACGCGCTTCACCGGCACATGCAAGCGAGCCATTCACGGGCCGAATCGCGTAATGACCTTTGAGCTGACTCTGGACGGAGCGGTTCACCTTTTCCGTGGAGTCGTACTGGGCGCAAATGTCAACGGCGGCTTTGTTGTCACCAGTGTTTCCCGCGAACTCAAGACCTTCGCGGTGGGTGATACGGGCACGTGGGGAGGGAATCAGGGTGCGCTCCTTACTTCGGAGGCGGGTGATGGGGAAGAGGAAGCGACGAACCCGTCTGAACAGTAGAGCGAAAGACGCACCGGGGTAAAAATACGGCGCATCGCGGCGAAGGCGGCGGGCCGGAACCCCTATGCTCGTCGAGCGGCTGTTCGGCTTATGGAAGCCGGACAGCCGCTCATATTTTATGGACGGGTTCAGACGAGCGAGTTTGAAAGAGCGGGGCGCACTTATTGACTTAGCCGGGTTGTCGTAACACAATCTTACCTGCAAACGTATCGAGATTTTCCGGCTACAAACTCTAACCGTAAATTCAGATGAAGGCGGGGCCAGTTACCTCTTGAGCCATGGCAGGGCTCAGTCCCGGCAGGCGCTCGTTTTATACTTAAAGGCCCGGTGTCGGAAAGTCGGGGCGCGGGCGCGGACGGTAAGACGAAAGCGGCGCGCGCCCGCCGGCATCTTTCTTCTTTAGCCTCAAACCCGGAGTGTCCGATGTCGTCAACGCTCGGCGGAAAATCCCTTAAACGTCGGCTCGTGCTGGTAGCCTTCATCTTGGTCTTCACGTGCAACGCCGTGCCCGCGCATGACGCATACGGCGGCTCGGCACGCACGCACAAGCTTCTAACTCCGCTCGGCTCTCTCTCTCTTCAACAGCCCGCGTCCGGCGGCTCGCGCAAGGACTACCGCCGACTCGCGAGCGGCGAGTCTCTCAGGCGTGAGATGAAGGGCGGCGAAACGCACGGCTTTCAAGTCTCGCTCGTCTCAGGGCAATACCTGCACGCGGTCGTCGAACAGAAGGGCATCGATGTCTTTCTCAAAGTGTCCGGCCCGGACGGCAATCTGCTTTTGGAGATGGACAGCCCGAACGGTTTGCAAGGCCCTGAGTCCGTGGCCCTCTTGGCACAGGCGTCGGGTGATTACGAGTTGGAGGTGCGTGCGGATAAGTCTCTGCCTCCCGGCGCGTATGAAATCAGGGTGGAGGGCATCGGCGAGCCGACGGGCGCTGACATGAATCGTGTGGCGGCGACGCGAGCCTTGTTAGAGGGCAGAAGATTGTTCTCGGAAGGGTCTAAGGAATCCCGGACGCAGGCTCTCGAAAAATATAAAGAGTCGCTTGAGCAGTGGGAGCTTGCAGGGGACGCGCACGGGAAGGCTTATACCCTCTGTGACATGGCGGCAGCGGCGGGGGCTTTAAATGAGACGGAGAAATCCATCGAGTTCTTCGACCGTGCGCTCGCGCTCCTCAAAGACGCGCGCGACGACGCGGGGCAGGCGTACATCCTGAATGAAAAGGGGGCCGTCTACAGGGAGGCCGGACAGCCCGACAAAGCGCTGGAAGTTTACGCCGAGGCGATTGCGCTCAGGAGCAGGGCGGAAGACTCGTGGGGGCAGGCTCAGGTAATTAACAACATCGGACTCATCCACGCGCGCACGGGCAATCACCACAAGGCGCTGGATAATTACAACAGAGCGCAACTGCTGTGGCAAAAGGTCGGCGACCGTTACATGGAGGCGCGGACGCGCAACAATATTTACGGGTCGCTCACAGAGCTTGGCGAACTGACTCAAGCGCTCGGAAGCTTAGAGCAACTGCTGGCGTTCTGCCGCGAAGTAGGCAATCCCGGCCTAGAGGCTTACGTCCACAACAACACGGGGAAAATCTACGACACATGGGCCGAGCCGCAGACGGCGCACTTTCATTATGAAGCCGCGCTGGCCCTCTTCCGTCAGGTCGGTAACCATTCCGGAGAGGCCCTCGCGCTCGACAACATCGGCATGGTGCATGCGGCGTGGGGCGACACGCCGAGGGCGCTGGAATACTTCGGCGAGTCTCTGAAAATCAGGAAAGAGATAAACGACCGTTGGGGCGAGGGGAACACTCTCGTCAACATCGGTTACGCTCACGCCCTCAACGGCGACCATACGCAGGCGCTTAAGTCTTTCGAGAAAGCGTTGCCCGTCAGCGAGCAGACGGGCAATAAGCCGTTCACGGCTTACGCTTACACCAGCGCTGGAATGGCCCACGCCGCCCTCAACCAACCGGCGCGTGCGCTTGAGTATTACAGGCTGGCTCTTGCGATTCAGCAACAACTTGCAGACCGCCGGGGGCAGGCCATCACGCTCGACAAAATCGGGCAGGCGTACGCTCTCTCGGGCGACGCCGTGCGGGCGCAGGAGAGTTTCAACCAAGCCCTTTCGCACTGGTCGGCCATAGGCGATAAACAGGGGATTGCACTCTCGCTCTACGGGCTCGCCGGCGTCGAGCGTGACAGGAATAACCTCGTCGCGGCCCGAGACAAAATCGGGGAAGCCATCGGCCTAGTAGAGTCCCTGCGCACCAAATCGACAGACCATCAGCTCCGCCTCACTTACTTCGCGACGAAGCGCGACTATTACGAGCTGGACATCGAAGTCAGAATGCGGATGTACGAGCGCACGCGTTCGGAAGCAGACAGGAACGCCGCGCTCACGGCCAGCGAGCGCGGGCGTGCGCGCGGCCTCCTCGACCTGCTCTCCGAAGCCCGCGGCAACATCCATAAAGGCACAGACCCGGCGCTCGTCGAGCGGAGCCGCCGTTTAGAGCGCGAGCTTAGCGCCCGCGCGGAAAGCTTGATACGGCTGCGTAGCCTGAAGCGCTCGGAGGACGCTGCCCTCGTCGAACGAGACCTCGACGCGCTGGTCAGAGAGTACGACAGTCTACAGGCGAAGCTCAGAGCCGGTAACAAGCTCTACGCGGAGCTGAAGCAGCCGCGCATAATCAGCGTGGAAGAGATTCAAAAGCTGCTGGACGACGATACGCTTCTGTTGGAATACGCGCTAGGCGATAGGGGCAGCTACCTTTGGGCGGTGACTCGGACGACCGTCAACAGCTACGGGCTCAAGAAGCGTGCGGAGATAGAAAAAGCCGCCATCAATCTCAAGGACGTACTAACCGCACCGGAGTCCGCCGCGCCGGGTGAGAGTAATATCAAGTACCTCGCCCGCCTCAGACAGTCCGCCGCACAGTACCGGCAGCACGCAGCCGAGTTGAGCCGGTTGGTACTGGGGCCGGTCGCGCACCAACTGGGCGTGAAGCGGTTGGTGTTCGTCGCCGATGGAGCTTTACAGTTCATACCTTTTGAATCGCTGCCGATGCCGGACGCTTCCGCCGCAAGGGCCGGGGGCGCATTGCGGCCTCGTGCCGCCGCCGAGGGCGGAAGCACGAAGCTTCTTCTCTCGGAGCATGAGGTCACATACCTTCCGTCCGCCTCGGCGCTCGCGCTGGTCAGGTCTCTACAGCGCACGCCCCCGGTCAAGAGCGTCGCGGTCTTCGCAGACCCGGTGTTCGACAGCGGCGACGAGCGTGTGCTCGCGGCCAACAGAAAGGCGACGCCGGACACAGCGGCCCGCTTACAGTTCAGCGAATTGGGCAGAGCCTTGAGGGACGTTGACGCGTCGGGCGGAGGGGGCGGGCTCGACCGCCTGCGCCACTCGCTCGACGAGGCGAATCAAATCATCTCCGTTGTGCCGGATAACTCCGGCATGAAGGCCGTGGACTTTGGCGCGAACCGTCTGGTGGCGACCGACCCTTCGCTCGGCCAGTACCGGATAGTGCACTTCGCCACGCACGCCATACTTAACGACAGGCATCCGCAGCTATCCGGCCTCGTGCTGTCGCTGGTGAATGAACATGGACAGCCGCAGGACGGGTTCCTTCGGCTGCACGACATATTTAATCTAAACTTGCCCGTGGAGCTGGTGGTTCTAAGCGCCTGCCGGACGGGCATCGGTAGAGAGGTTAAGGGAGAGGGCCTGATAAGCCTGACGCGCGGCTTCATGTACGCGGGGACGCCCAGAGTTGTGGCGAGCCTTTGGAAGGTGGACGACGAAGCCACTTCGGCGCTGATGAAAAATTTTTACCGCCACATGCTGCAAGAGCGCATGACGCCCGCCGCGGCTTTAAAACTTGCTAAAATCGAGGTCATGCAGACGCGTGAGCAGTGGCGCGCGCCCTTCTACTGGGCGGGTTTCGTCCTGCAAGGCGATTGGAAGTAGCCCGCGCCCGCGCGTCGTGTAAAGTAGAGCCCGAATCTAACGGCAGCAGTCTCATTCGTCGGAGCCTTGAGAAGTTGAACGTATTGCCTGCTCAAAAAAAAGGTGTGGACGTGTTGACCCGTGAGAACTTCGACCGCCTGCTTGCATGGCTCCACCCTGAGCGCGAGCAGGCGGGAAAGGTGTACGAAGAGATACGCTCCGTGCTGATGAAGGTTTTTCGTTCCCACGATTGCCCCGTGCCTGAAGAGTTGGCCGACGAGACGATTAACCGTGTGGCGAAGAAGCTGCCCGAAATCGTCGAGACGTACGTCGGCGACCCGGCACGGTATTTTTACCGCGTCGCCCATTACGTCCACCTCGAATATTTGAGAAGGCAGCCCGAGACGACCACTCTATCCGAAGATTTGCCGCTGCCGCCCGAGAGCGACGAGGATATAGAAGTCGAGTATGACTGCCTCGAAGGGTGCGTCAGGCAGCTCAACCCCAGAAACCGCGAGCTGGTTCTACATTACTATCAGGGAGAGAAGGGCGTGAAGATAGAGCGGCGCAGGGAGTTGGCGCGGCGGCTGAACATCGAGCTGCCTGTTTTGAGGCTTCAGGCACACCGAATCAGGACGGGATTGAAAAAGTGCATGCGGGAATGCCTGAGACAGAAGGCGGCTTGATGAAATGAATCGAAGGTTTACGCAATATTAAGTAGCGGGCGTCGTCGGTCGCACCAGAGTTTTAACCGGATGAAACATCTTATCGAAGAAGAAGAGACACTCGTCAGGAAGTTTCTGCTGGGCGAGCTGCCGCCCGAAGAAGGCGGGCAGGTCGAGGAGCGGTTGTTTCTGGACGTGGAATTCTTCCGGCAAGTTCAAGCGGCGCAGGACGAATTGGTTGACGAGTACCTGTACGGCGACCTTCCGGCGGACGAGCGGGAGCGGTTCGAGAAGCGCCTGCTGTCGAGGCCCGAGCTGCGCGAAGATTTAAAGGTAGCGAAAGCCCTGCAAAGGTACACAAAAAAAAACTCGACGAGTTCGGCGACCGTCGAGGCCGACGGGCGCGCCTCCTCACTCTTAAACGAAAGAAGCTTCTTTAGCTTCCTGCGCGTCCGCCGCCCGGCGCTGGCGTTTTCGCTAGCGGCAGCCCTTCTTCTAATCGCGTTGGCCGGGTTCTGGCTCATGACGCGGGTTGATGAATTGAGGGAGCCGCGCGACCCGCCGCTCTCCGTGCAGGAGAAGGAGCGACCGATGCCGTCGCCGGAGGTCGTACCCGGCGGGCCGAATCGAGAGGGTCGGCAGCAGGAACAGGCATCGTCTAATAAACCTGTGGGAGCAGAGAATAGCGCCGACGGCACGGGCGGGCGAAACGGCCAGCCTCGAAAGCCCGTCCCCCCCGCGCGAAATCCCCCTCCCGCCGTGTATTCGTTCGTAATCATACCCGTCGGGCCGGTCAGGGAAGGGGCCGGTGAAGTCAACCGGGTGAGCCTTCCTCCCGAAGCGGACTTTGCCAATCTGCGACTGCCTCTGCTCGGAGAGACTGCCTACAGGCGCTACACGGCCACGCTCCGGGCTGAAGACAGCAGTGTTATTCAGGCTTGGGAAGGGCTGAAAGCCACGGGCAGGGAGGCCGAAAAATTTGTCTCCGTGCGAGTTCCCGCGAAGACGCTCAGCCGTGGAAACTACAGCATTTTGCTCAGAGGCGTTTCCGCCGACGGAAGCGTCCGGGAAATCAGCTCCTACTATTTCCAAGTGGCAAAATGAGGGTGCTCCCGGAGGGATGACGGATTTACGGCATGGGGGCTTAAGCCTAATGTTTTCAACGGATATTATATTTGTTACCGGCAGCGGCGATTAATGCACTTCCACGTCGATGGGTTTGAAGCTGTAGTTGTTGGACTTCTCGGCGGAGCATGCGGTGACGCCGACTATCAAGTCCGTCTCGGCGCGGAAGATGATGTAATCGCCTGCGCGTGAGGGGGGCGGGTCGATGCGTAGCTCGCCGTTGGAGAGCACCAGCACGTTCATGAAGATGTTGAATGTCGTCGGAATCATGTCGGGGGTGATGCCGAAGGGGGCGAGGCTTTTGGTCAGATTCTCGAAACAACTCGGGTGGTAGTCTTGATGATTGTAGAGGAGCTTGAAGGTGTCCGGGCTGCAAGGAGTGAGCAGGAAGTCGTGCCGCCCGACGGTGTCTTCGACAATTGAAAGCATGGGCCTGCTGCGGTTCGAGTAGAGCGTGTGCCCGGCGGTCAGGTAGATGGTGTTTGCGTAATCAATCGTGCGCCCGGAAGAGAGCCACTCTGAGCTGTCCTCCCGGGCGAAGGCGATTAAATCCGAAACCTGCTCGCCCTGCGGGTCGATGACCTTCAGGAGTTGGCCGCGCCCGAGTAAAAAGCCGATGCCCGTCTGCGGTTCCAGATGATAGAGGGTGCTCATGTCTCAGGTCGGCTCCTCGCGGAATAAACTCAAGCGTGCCGGGGCTGAAAGGTTCGGCTCAAGCGCGGGCCTCTAATCCGTCGGCTTCTCTGCGGGCCGGGGGCTGAAAGGGCAGCGCCAACTCTCTTCGACGGTGCGACCGGAATACTGGCGTGCCTCGCTCGATTCGCCGAAGTTGCTCAAGTTGGGGTTGAGCGAGCCCTGTAGCTTGTAGTCGCGTGCGCGGACGGTCGCGCGCAGCCGCTCGAAACGGTTGTCTTCACGCAGCCGCTCGAACTGCACGTGGGCGTTGAAGACGAGCGTCGGCCACGCGAAACTCCTTGAGCGGCGCGAGCTTTGCGGGTGCAGACCGACGACGAAGTAGGCCGTCTCGGCGAAGCTGAAGGAGAAGCCCCTGTCCTCCGGGTCGCTGCTCACGGTCGGATCCCAATGGTGATGCATCCGGTCGAGGTCGTGCAAACTCTGTAGCTGTGACCACAGCATCTTTTCCCATTCCAACTCGCCTGTCACGACAGGCCCGGTGAAACTCGCGACGAACGTAGCGAAATCCGTCTCCCAAGCAGGGCGCTCCTGCGCGTACTCCCAAAGGTCGTGAGCCAGCCCTTCGGTCGCCGCTGTAGAGTTCATCTCGGCGTAGAGGCCGAAGCGGTACGTGTTGCCGCTTATGGCCGCCTTCCCGCCGACGCAAGGAAACTCGGCGTCGAGTATGTGTGCACGGAAGCTGTCGTGTACGACGCGTGCGAGTGGCGTCGGACTTCGCGTGGGGTCGAGCGGGTGGACGAGTTCGCCTTCGCACCAAGCGGCATAGGTGCTATGGGAGCGGGCTGCGTCGCCGCTGCCGAATGGGTTGGTTTGAACTGCTGCCCTGATTGGTCGTGTCATTCCTGCTTGTTTGTAAAAGCCCGCCGCCCGCTCGCCGAGCGGTCACCCGTACCGGAGACTGCCTAAAATAGAAGAATTTTGTATAGATTATGTGCCGGTAAGTTTGTAATACGGTTAAGCGTAAGGGCCGGAGCCTTTGGAAGTGTACTCAAGCGGACATGCGATGTGCTCCGCCCTCGGGTATTCTTTAGACACCTAAGCTCTTAAAATTTGCGTCAGCTCTTAAAATTTGGGTTGAGTCGTACTGCCGCGACTTATATCCACCGAGTGATATTGAGCATTTCCCGGCCCGCCGTTACGGGACGCCGGAGCGCGGGCCGCCACAGGTCATGAAAGCTGAAGACATTCACGAAACGGTCGGCAAGCCGTTGCGCTGCACGTACCTGTTAACGATTCGCCGCGTTCGCTTCGAGGTGGACGAGGCGAGGGATTTCAGGGACTATTTTCGTTTAATCTCTGGCGCGGGCTGCGAGGTGCTGGTCGTTGACGGGTCGCCGCGTGAGGTCTTCGACGCGCACGTCGAGGCGTGGCGCGGCGAGTGCCTACACGTCCCTGTCGACCCGCAGTACAAGTACCTGAACGGCAAGGTCAACGGCATCCACACGGGCGTCGCGCTCGCTGCCAACGAGAGCATTATTCTGGCCGACGACGACATCCGCTATACGCCGGACGACTTGCGGCGGATGGCGTCGCTGCTCGAATCCTTCGAGATGGTGCGCCCGCAGAACTACCTGAGCCCTCTGCCCGTCTGGGCGCGGACGGAAGCCGCGCGGATGCTCATCAACCGCGCGTGGATAGCGGAGGGAGACTACCCCGGCACGCTCGGCGTGCGGCGCGGCGCGATGCGGCGCGTCGGGCATTATGACGGCGACGTGCTCTTCGATAACGAAGAGATTGTGCGTCACTTCCGAGCGCACCGCGCAAGCATCGCGTACGCGCGCGACTTCTTCATCCTGAAGCGCCCGCCGAGTTTCAGGAAGTGGGTCGAGCAGCGGCCTCGCCAAGCGTATGAGGATTTCGTGATGCGCGCCAAGACCGCTTTCTTCGCCATGTTGCCGCTGGCAGTCGCCCTCGTGTGGATGGCGTTTGGCTGGCGCTCGGCGCTCGCTCTGGCGGCGTTCGTGGCGTGCGGCTCGGTGGCCTTGGCGGCTCGCGGCTTAGGCGACGGGGCCGCGCGATTCTTCCCCCCTTGGGTTTGCCTGTACGCGCCGCTTTGGGTGGCCGAGCGCGTCGCGAGTACCTTCTGGGCCTTCTACTGGCGCGTCGCGCACGGCGGCTACCCGTTCGGCGACAAACTGCTGTCCAAAGGCACGGGCCGCGCTTGGGGAGTGGGCGGGCGCGCAGGGTCTAAAACCCGTTACGGAAATTGACGCCGTGACTCAACACGCCGAGACGCCCGACTTAGGCGACCTGCCCGCCGAAGAGTTCCGACGCCTCCTGCACGAAGTCGCCGACTGGGTTGCAGACTACCGCGCAGGGATAGAGACGCGCCGCGTCGTGCCGGAGCACGCACCGGGCGCGACCTTAGCCAACCTGCCCGAAGCCCCGCCCGAGACAGCACAGCCGATGGAGGAAATCCTGCGCGACTTCGAACGGGTCGTCATGCCCGGCATCGTCCACTGGGGCCACCCCGCGTTCCTCGGCTACTTCGCGACCACGACCACCGCGCCCGGCATACTCGGCGAGATGCTGGCAGCCGCCCTCAACGTCTCCGCGATGACTTGGCAGACTTCGCCCGCCGCCACCGAACTCGAAAGCGTCGTCCTTGAATGGATACGGCAGATGCTCCGTCTCCCCTCGGAGTTTCAGGGAGTCGTCTACGACACAGCCTCGGTCGCCGTCGTGCACGCGCTCGCAGCCGCGCGCGAAGA
>WUUC01127752.1_pt1 | contig 18152 bp, 22 predicted proteins | sample 6278441 | NCBI WGS metagenome assembly WUUC01 (sample SAMN13675441, study PRJNA597444) | soil metagenome | isolation source: soil | place: USA: Washington | collected 2017-10 | reverse complement strand
TCGACCGGCTCGACGCGGTGCTGTTCACCGCGCCCACCGGCTTCTACGTCGCACTCGCGCTCCTCTGAGCCGCCGGGACGCGTCGCCCGACGGTGCTCAGCTCGATCCCCATGAGCCGCGCCGCCGCGAGCACGGCGAAGGCGCCGATCGCAAGCCCGGCGACGTCGTCGATGACGTAGTGCCACCCGAAGTAGATCGTGGCGATCGCCGTGAGCCCGAGGAAGGTCCACAGCCCGATCCGCAACGGTCGCGGGGCTCCGACCAGGTGCGCGAGGAGGGCCGCCGCGAAGATCACGGCGATGTGAAGCGACGCGAACGCGGCGATGCTCTGCACCGCGGTGCTCGCATGGGGGTCGAACAGCACCTCTGCCCGGTGGTCGAACAGCGTGTTCTGGAGCCGCGAGACTCCGGTGTCGGGCAGGACGTAGAAGAGGGTACGGTCGGCGTAGACGGGGCCCATCGCCGGGACGAGGAAGTAGGAGAGCGCACCCAGGAGCCAGGCGATCGAGAGCGTCGTCACGTACCAGACTCCCGCGCGCAGCCGACTCGACCAAATCAGCGCCACCGCGATGGAGACCGGCACGAACGTGAGGAACGCGAGATAGACGACGGAAAGGAGGTGGGCGATGGCGCCGGTGCCGAGGATGTCGTGCAGGAGCACCGCGGGGTCGCTCCCGAAGAAGAAGAAGCGCTCGGCCTCGAGCAGGGCCTGGTCGTGGTTTCCGTCGGTCACGAACGGGACGAAGCTCTTCAGGTTGCGGTAGGAGAGGTAGGTCACGTAGAAGCTGAGAAGGCACGTGAGGACAATCGCTCCTCGCGACCCCCACCAGCGCTCGCGGAAGAGCTCCCACGCGGCGTCGAGGTAGCGCTTCCCCTCCTCGCGGTTCGCCCGCACCGCCCTCGGAATCAGGTCCAGGATGAGGAAGAGAAGGGCGATGAGGCCGATCAGCGCAAGCGGTGAGCCCACGTAGCGCGCGTCGGGGTCGCGCAGCGGAAGCCCCTCGACGCCGGCGACGATGAGCATCGCGGCAAGTGCGACCAGCGCCACAGCGACGGGCGCCAGGAAGGGGCGTGCCGCCGTGACGCGCTCCCTGCCCCGGAGGCTCTCGGCTCCGGCCCGCTTCAGCGAGCCTTCGTTCATCCGCTGATTGTTACTCAATCGCTCCGAGAAGTGGCGCAGTACCCCGCCCAGGACGAGCCTGGGAAAGGCGCCTCTTCCGACCCCCCGGCCAGGCATACGAGGCGGCGCTCGGTTCCGTCCGACATGCGGCCAGAATTAGGTGTGGATGGAATGGAAACCGCCCTCGGCGGCCGACAGTGCGAATGGTGAGGCACCACGATGATCGACAAGGCGCTTGAGCCCAGTCCCTTGCCCGAGCTGAAGGACAGGATCGCGCGGGGTGAGTACCGAGTTGCCGTGGACCTGGTAGCGGATGCGGTGCTGCGGCGCATGCGGGAGCGTCCGGCAAAGCACCCCTTCGGGCTGCCCGAGCCGAGCGAGGCGGCGCGGGGCTCCTCAGCTGTCATAGCCGAGACCGAGCCGGTCCAGTAGGCGCAGCCAGGCTCCACGCCGGCCCTGGCGCCGGTCCGCCGCCGCGAGGCGGTTGCGGGTGAGCTCGATCGCCGCCCACCGAAGCGGCTCGGGAGGAAACGGCAGCGGCCGGCTGCGGATCGCCCGCAGGCCGGTCGCCTCGGTCTCGCGGCCCGCCAGGAGATCGAGCGCGACGAGGGCGCCGAAGCGACTGGCGCCGACGCCGAGGCCGGTGTGCCCCACGGCGTAAGCAACGCGCCCTCGGTGGGCCGTGCCGTAAAAGGCGAAGAAGCGGGTGCAGGTATCGATCGCGCCGCCCCAGCGGTGGGTGAAGCGCAGCCCCTCGAGCTGGGGGAACGTGGCGAAGAAGTGCTGGGAGAGGACGGCGAAGCTCTCCTCGCGCTGCTCGAGGACGGGCCGCAGGCCGCTGCGGAAGTTGTAGATCGCGTCGTAGCCGCCCCAGAGGATCCGATCGTCGGCCGTGAGGCGGTAGTAGTGGAACTGGTTGGCGGAGTCGCCCACGCCCTGTCGCCGCCCCCAGCCGACCGACTCGCGCTGCTCGGCGGAGAGCGGCTCACTCACCAGCACGTAGTCGTACACGGGCACCACCCGCCGGCGGACGGCCGGGACGAGCCCGCGGTAGGCGCTGGTCGCAAGGAGCACGCTCGCCGCGCGCACCGTCCCGCTTGGCGTCCGCAACTCGACGCCCGCGTCCGCCCGCTCGAGCGAGAGGATGGGCGTGCGCTCGCGGACCCGAACGCCGAGCCTGCGCGCGGCCCGCTCCAACCCCCGGCAGAGCTTCCCCGGATCGAGGACGCCGGCGCCGCTTCGCTGCCAGGCGGCACCGAGGTAGGTGGGTGACGCGACCTCGGCGCGAGCCTCGTCCTCGCCGAGGAGCTCCACCTCATGGCCTCCTCGGCGCAGGAGCCCCACCTCCTCCCGCAGCCAGTCGAGCTGGTGTGGCTCGAGCGCGACGGTGAGATCGCCCGTCAGCTCGAGGTCGCAGTCGATCCCGTGGCGGCGGATGGCCTCCACGGTCGCGTCGAAGTTCTCCATCCCGAGGCGCTCCAGCGCCGGCATCTCGTCGGGAAAGCGCGCCTGACCGTTGCTCGCGCCGTGCGTCAGGGACGACATGAAAAAGCCTCCGTTGCGGCCGCTCGCCGCGTGCCCCGTCCGCTCGGCCTCCACCAGCATGACGTCGCGGCCCGGGTCGGCCTCGACCGCCTCGATCGCCGCCCACAGCCCGCTGAGCCCTCCGCCGACGATGCACAGGTCGCATTCCGCATGGCCCGCGAGCGGCTCCGGGGCCGGGTCGCTCTCGAGGGTGGGGAGCCAGAACGGGTGCGGCTCGGCGTCCGCGTACGCGCGCCGGTGCGCCTCTGTGGGTGATCGCCCTTCCCACGGAGGCGAGCTGGCCGGCGCCCCGCGGCTCATGGGCACGAATCTAGCTCAGGGCTAGCGGCGGGAGCCCGCGCCGGGGTCCGCCCCGCGCCGGTCCGCGTAGAGCTTCACGGCGCCGGCCCCCGCAGCTGCGGCGACGATCCAGCCGAATCCGAGACCGAGGCCCCCGAGCACGGCCCAGAGGAGCATCCAGACGATCATGAAGGCGACCACGAAGATGCCGATTGCGACGAGGGCGGGCACGGGGACATCCGACTCGCCGACTGAGAGCTTCGATCCCCCCTGAAGCTTCTCGAGCTCGGCGCCGGCGTCGTCGGCCGCGGTGTCGACCGAGCTCGACTCCGACTCGGGCTCCGGGGCGGACTGGCGGTTCTCCTCCTTAGGCTGGCGCTTCTCCTTTTCGGACTGGCGCTTCTCCTGCTCGGCCATCGCCATCTGCCATACCCGCGCGCCCGGCGTCCAAAGATCCTGCACCGGCGCATCTTTACTTGATTTCAGGTAGATTCCGTCAGAGCCGTCCACGCGGACTTGATGGGAGGAAGAATGGATGGCGAGATGATGCGCAGCGCCGTGTGCCTGCTGGCAGCGATGCTGAGCCTGGTCGTATTGCTGGTGGTCAGCGAGGCTGCCGGTGCGCAGGAGCGACCCGCCCAGCAGGCGAGCGCTCCCGCGGACTGTCGCTCGCAGGCCTGACCGAGGGCCCCCGCACCCACTCGCGTCCGCGCATCGCGGGGAGGGACGGCAGGCGGATGGCGGAGCCGCCGCGCGCCCCTGGCTCCAGGGCGTAGCCCAGCGCATCGAGCTGCATCCTCACGTCCGCAGTCCCCAGCCGGTAGATGGCCCGCACCGTCTCGGCGAGCTCGTTCCGCGAGGCCACCGCCAGGTCGCTCTGCCCCGCCTCGCTCCTTCGCACCAGCTCCGCCTCGATGACGCGCACCCTGTCGAGCGGCTGGGCGGGGGAGCGTGTGGTCGGGCGGAACAAGCGCGTTCGGCGGGGAGCGGGCGGACGCCGCACCTATTCGACGCCTGCGTTCGAAATCCCCGCCGAGGGCTTGCAGGCAAGCGCCCACTTACTGCCAGAGCGAAGCCTCGCGCGTCCCGAGCTCGCTTCGAAGGCGCTCGTGCACCTGGCGGATCGCGACCGAGCCCTCGCCCACAGCCGCAGCGACGCGCTTCATCGACCCGCTGCGGACGTCGCCCACCGCGAAGACCCCCCGAACGCTCGTCTCGAACATCATCGGGCCGGCGCCTTGCGGGGCCGCGGCGCCGCTCCGCCCGATCGCATCGCCCGTGAGGACGTATCCGGAGCGATCACGCAGGATCTCGTCGGGAAGCCAGTCGGTGCGCGGATGCGCGCCGATGAGGACGAAGAGCGCCGCCGCGGGAACCCGCTCCACCTCGCCGGTCGAGTTGTCCCGCAGCTCCAGCCACTCGAGTCCGGCCGCGCCGCCACCGCCGACGACCTCGGTGGACAGGAGGACCTCGATGTTCGGCGCCGCCTCGATCGAGTCGCACAGGTATCTCGACATGTCCTGCCCGAGGGCGCCGCCTCGGACGAGCAGGCTCACGCGATCAGACGACCGGGCGAGGTGAAGCGCGGCCTGGCCCGCCGAGTTGCCCCCGCCCACCACGTAGGAATGCTGGCCGGCGAGCCCGCGGGCCTCGACCGTGGAGGCCCCGTAGAAGACCCCCGACCCGACGAGCCCTTCCAGGCCCTCGATCCCGATTCGCCGGTAGGAGACCCCGAGCGCGAGAATGATCGCCGGGGCCCGGACCGTCCCTATTCCCGGGACAGTGAGCTCGTGGAGGCCGTTGCCGGGACTCAGGGACACCGCCTCTCGCATCATCAGAAAGCGCGCTCCGAAGACCCATGCCTGCTGGTAGGCGCGCTGCGCCAGCTCGCCACCGCCGATCCCCCGCGAGAACCCCAGGTAGTTCCTGATCAGCGAGCTCGCTCCGGCCTGCCCGCCCACGGTCTCGCGCTCCACCACGAGGGTCTCGAGTCCCTCGGAGGACGCATATACCGCGGCCGAGAGGCCCGCCGGGCCGGCGCCGACGACGATCACGTCGAAGTCCCGGTCGGAGTCCGCCAGCGCCGTATCCACGCCGAAGGCGTCCGCGATCTCCTCGTTGGTGGGATCCACGTAGGTGGTTCCGTCACGCATGCGGATCAGCGGGCGGGTCTCGTCGGCCTCCACCCCGTCCAGGAGCTCACGCGCCCCCGCGGAACCGGTTCGCTGAAAGCCGTGCGGGACTCCGCTTCGACCCAAAAGCTCGCGGATCTCGTGGGCCCGCCTGGAGCCCGGCTCCGCGACCACCACGATCTCGAACGCGTCGCTTGAGCTCTCCCGCGACCACTCATGAAGGAACTCCGAGACGACGCGGTGGAACTGCTCGTCGCGCGAGCGGGAGGGCTTCAGAATGTAGTAGTCGATCCGCGCGAGAGCCATGGCCTGGAGGATCGCGTCGGCCGTCGGGCGGTGCGCCCACCCGCCCCAGTCGATCAAGAGCGCCCGCTTGGCACGCGGGTGAAGCCCGCGGACGGCTCCCAGGAGCTCGGAGCCCGGCTGCTCGGGCAGCCACTGGGCGGCGAGGACGAGCACGACCTCCTCGCCGGCGTCGCTCATGTAGCGAAGACCCTCCATCGCCGCGTGGGCGGACGTCTCGCAGACGATTCGATAGTCGTCGCCGTAGCGACGCAGGAGCTCCTGTTCGATCCTCGCAAGGGCGGTCGCATCGTCGTCGACCGCCATGAGGACCGGCGCACGATCGCTCAACAAATCCCTCCTTGGAATCGCGGCGATCGTACTCCTCCGTAACGAATCCAGGCCACCGCGCAGTCGCCGTACCAGCAAGGTCCTGGGGACGACGAAGCGCGACGACGGCACGACCGCCGCCTGGTCGGTTTCGGGCAGGACGGAGATCGCCGGCAGCCGTCGAAGGGGATGGCATGAAGCGCGTCAACATCGCGGAGCCGTCGTTCGCCTACGACCGCGAGGATCCGGAGGGCTTTCGCACCGGCATGCTGCGGCTGGGGTCGTCCTTGGGCGCCGAACGGACCGGAGCGAGCGTCTACGAGCTCGCGCCGGGCCAGGCGATCTGCCCGTACCACTACGAGTACGCCGAGGAGGAGTGGCTCCTCGTCCTGCAGGGCAGTCCGACGGTGCGCGACCCTGAGGGAAGCCACGAGCTCGAGCCGTGGGACGTCGTCTTCTTCACGACGGGTCGCGCGGGGGCACACCGGGTCCAGAACGATGGCGACGAACCGGCGAGGGTGATGATGTTCTCGAGCGTGGTCTACCCGGCCGCGACCGTCTATCCGGACAGCGACAAGATCGGCATCTGGACCGGAAATAAGGACGACGACGTTTTGGTCCGGCGCTCGAGCAGGGTCGAGTACTTCGACGGCGAGGCCTGAGGCATCCGGCGCGTGACGGGCGGGGCGCGGTGTCGCCGCGTCAGTTGCCGCGTTCGAAGAGCGTGTCCTGGCTCGGCGCGCCCGCCGCTTCGATCCGCTCCGCGGGCAGGGACATCCGCATCGCGAGCACCGTCGTCGCGAGCAGGAGGAAGGCGAAGACCGTCGCGGCGAGCAGTGCGTTCCGGATGCGCGGCGCCAGCGACGCGCCGATGGCCGCGACAAACGCGCTCAGCCCGAGAGACGCGCAGCCCACCGCCCAGGGCAGTGCCGCGTCGCCCTTCGCTTCGGGGTTCGAGGCCACGACCGCGACCCACGTGGCGGCGAGCAGGAACGTCGCGGCCGCGAGGACCATGGCGACCACGACCCACGGCAGCGGCGCCGGGACGCGCCACCACCTGGGCGCCTCCGTTGCTGTCGACTCGCGCCCCGCCCGCGCCGTGGCGAGGCGGGGCGCCGTGGCGGCCCCGTGCTTCGCCGGGGTCCGCAGGGTGGGCGCATGAGCCTCCATGCCGTGGCCAGTACCCGCTGAGAGCGTGCCGATGCCCCTGCCTAGCCTCCGCGCGGTCTGGGCGGCTCCGGCCAACACTCGCCGCCGCAGACAAGACTGTTCTGCATCAGCTGGCCGCGGATGGCGCCGTCCGGGAACGCGTCGTTGTGGAGGTTCACGTAGTACTCGCGCGGGTCCTCGCGCAGTTTCCGGATCAGCTTGCGGCCGACATTCGGCACGCAGTCCGCCGCGCTGCCTCCCGACTGGTCCGGCCCCCACAGCGTCACCCTCACCGGCCCAGGGGCGCCGGCCTCGCCCTTGTGGATGTGAGCATCTCTGACCGGCTCTGCGATGTTGCTCCAGCTCAGGTTGAAGCAGACTCGGCGCCGGCCCGGGAACAGGTCGACGATCCCCTGTCCGCTTCCGTCCGTGTCTCCCCCGCTCGGCTCATTGTCGCCGTTCATGAGCACGAAGAGGCGATTCTTCTCCTTGATCCTGGCCGAGCTCAGCGCCGGAATCGCGAGCGTGACGCCGAGGACTCCGATGAGCACGACCAGCAGCGGCTTCGTGCGGCTTTGAGGCATCTCCCTCTCCCTTCCGTGGTCCGGGACCGAACCTACCTCGCCCCGCGCCGCGCCGCAAGCATCGCGACGTGCGGGTGGCCTAGCTGTCGGGCGCCGCGATGGCCGTGATGATCCAGGTCGAGGCCGGGGCCATGACGCCGTCTTCGCTCTCCCCGAACACCGCGAGGGCCTCGCGGATCTCGCCTTCGAGCTTTGGCCGGATCTTCTCCGCCTCGTCGCCGGCGAGCCTGATCACCTCGGCCGCCGGCCCGATCGCCATGTTGAACCGGACGGCATGCTCGAGGTCCCGGCCGATCTTGATGGGGAGATCGCAGCGCCGCAGCGAGATCTCTTCGAAGCCCGCGATCTCGAGCTGCTCGCTGACCGTGTCGGCGTTGGCCATCGAGAACGGACCGGGGCCGCACCTGGGCTCGTCGCTCTCCTCCGGCTCCTCCAGGTACTGATCGACGACCTGCTCGGCGCGATGGACCCACGGGTTGTCGAGCTTGCGGCGCCACACGACCGCGACGAACCGCCCGCCGGGCGCAAGGGCACTGCGGACGTTGCGCAGGGCGGCGACGGGGTTGGCGAAGAACATCACCCCCATGCGGGAGAAGGCGTAGTCGAATGGGCCCGGCAACCCCATCGCCTGGACGTCGCCGGCGAGGAAGCTGACGTTCTCGACCCCCGCCTCCCTCGCCTCGGCGATGGAGGCCTCGACGAAGGGCTCCGAGACGTCCACGCCAACCGCCTCGCCCGCGGGGCCTACGAGTGCGGCGAGCTGGCGGGTGGCGTCGCCGAAGCCGCACCCGATGTCGAGCACCCTCTGGCCCGGTTGCGGCGGAAAGGCCGCGAGGGCGGCGTTGCCGTGATCTGCGCAGGCGCGGACGACCAGGTCGCGGTACTCGACGAAACGGTTGAAGAGGACGCCGCTCCAGGCCTCCGTCGCCTCCTCGTTCTCGGCCGCGACCACGGGCTCATTGGTCTGCGTCACCGGCTCCACAGGTGGGATCGTACGCCACGATTGACGCAGCCCATCCAAGGCGGCAGACTCGCGCCATGCACGAAGCGGCGACACCCGGCAGCGTGCCCCCGCGTGCCACGAGCGGGCTTCGCGCTGCCGTCTTCGCCGGCGGCGTGGTGGCGACCGCGGCCGGGCTTCACACCGCGATCGCCGGGCGCAAGTCGTTTCCTGGCGAGAGCCGTCATGGAAGCGCCGCCGTCGAGAGCGAGATCCGCTTCTATGGGGCCTTCTACGCCGCCTATGGACTCCGCGCGCTTCGGGTGGCTCCGCACGCGGATCGCGACCGCGAGGGTGTGCGAAAACTGGGGGCCACGCTGTTCGCCGCCGGCCTCGCGCGCGCCTACGGCTGGAGGACCCGGGGCCGGCCGCACCCCCTTCAGATCGCCCTGCTCACCATCGAGCTGGGAGCACCGCTCGCGGCCATCGCCCATCAGGAGCGGCTGGACGCGGCCCGCGGCTGATGCCGGCAATCGATTGAAGCCCTGAACCGGTCATAGCCGGCACCACGCTGCAATCGAGCGCGACCGCCCGGACGCGACAAGCAGCGAGGCGCCTTCGCGCATGCGAAAGCGCACAAAGGTCTATATTTCCTGCCAATTGCTCAGGGACGAGCGAACCCCCCCATCGGTTCGTGAGGGGCTTCTGAGGGGCGAACGGAAGCGCCGGTCCCTGGGCAATGCCAGGAAACACCCAGGGTGCGGAGCCCCGTCAGCCCTCGTCAGATGGCGGGGCTCCAGCTTTGCTCGGTGACTCTGTGCGCTTCGAGCGGCGCGGGGGCCGGTCACTCGTCGTCCGGGTCCTCAGGCTCGACCTCGACGACACGCCCGTCGGAATCGAGCTGGACCTCCACCGCGCCGTTCGGGCGACGGACGTTGACCTCGACCGCGCCGCCCGCCTCGCGCTCGACGCTGAACACCCGACCGGGCCCGGCCGCGGCCAATGCGGCGCGCGTCGCCCGCCGGCGGGCCGGTCCTGCGAGCTCGTCGGACGCCGGCCGACCCCCCGGGCCGAGCTCCTCGTCGAATCCTCTCAGCTCGAGCCGGTCGCCGATGGTGACCTCGACCAGCGATCCGTTGGGACGCTCCACGTCCACCTCCCACTCGTCGCCGTCGCGCCTCGGAGCATCCGCGAGACCACCGGCGGCCCAGCGCAACCCGGCGGACTTGACCTCACGCGCGCTCACACTCGCATCGTCCCCGCCGAATCCGCCCAGACCCGCCGCGACCAAGACGATCCCGGTCACGACGAAGAGCAGGAACCCGACCCGAATCATCATGGCTCTTCAATGATGTCAGGGCGATCTCACGAGATCGACGTTCTCCTTCGACATCACGAGGCAGTATCTCGCCCAGCTCCCCGTTTTTCCTCCACTGGCCGCGGGGTAGGTCCGAGACATGGAAGGGGTGCGGGAGACGGTCACGCTCGCGGGTGGGGCGGAGATGCCACGGCTCGGCCTCGGCACGTGGGAGCTCACCGGATCCGACGCCGAGGAGGGCGCCGAGCATGCCCTCGCGATCGGCTACCGGATGATCGACACCTCCGGCGACTACGGCAGCCAGCCGGGCATCGCCGAGGCCCTGCGCTCGGCCCCCGTGGATCGCGAAGATGTCTTCCTGGTAAGCAAGGTCGAGGAGGACGAGGACGCGTACGCCTCCACGGGCTCCAAGCTGGAGGAGCTCGGGGTGGAGCAACTGGACCTCTGCCTGATCCATCGGCCGCCGCCGAGTGGAGTCGGCGAGGAGCTGTGGGAGGGATTGCTCCGCGCCAGGCAGGACGGGCTGGCGCGCGAGGTCGGGGTGAGCAACTACACGGCGGAGCAGATCGATGCACTGGCCGAGACAACGGGGGAGCTTCCGGCGGTGAACCAGGTCGAGTGGAGCCCGTTCGGCCACAGCCGCGACCTCCTGGACCACGCGGCCGAGAAGGGAATCGTGATCCAGGCGTACAGCCCCTTGACGCGCGGCGAGCGGCTTGACGACGAGACGCTGAAAGAGATCGGCGCCCGTCACGAGAAGACGCCGGCCCAAGTCCTCTTGCGCTGGAGCCTTCAGTCCGGCACGGTCCCGCTTCCCAAGGCGGCATCGGCCGAGCATCGCGAGGAGAACCTCGACGTGTTCGACTTCGCCCTCGACGACGCGGAGATGCGGGCTCTGGGGGCGCTCAACGAGCACTACTCGGCGCTGGCGGGCCTTCCGTACGTTTGACCTTGCGGGCGCTCAGGCGCGCCCGCCGTGTCACCGGCGCCCACATGGGTAGGAGGTTGAGTGCCCCGAGAGAAGAGGAGGAGAGCCATTCACGCGCGCATGACCACCATCCAAATGGAGCCGGGACGCATTGACCAGGCGGTTACCCAACTTGAGGAGCAGGACCTTCCGAGCTGGCAGGAACTCGATGGTTTTCGCGGCTTAACGCTTCTGGCCGACCGCTCCACCGGCAAGGTCGTCGGAACCAGCTACTGGGACTCGCAGGAGCAGATGGACGTCGCCGAAGAGGTGATTCGGCAGGGACGGCAACGAGCAGCCGAAACCGGCGGCGCCAGCAGGGAGCCCCAGGTTGAACTGTTCGAGGTGGCACTGGACACGTTCGTTCGCTAGCGACCGAGCCCCCGGCGGACGAAGAGGACGGCGGGGCCGCTCTGCGCCGCTTTCGACGAATCGGTGTAGGTCGGGCTAGAAACCGGCGGCGTTTGGGCGCGCGCCGGTGACCGTCTTCCCCTGAAGCGATGGGGTCGTGAGAGCCGACCCTAGGATCGCCGACTTGATCTGAGGCCCTGTGGCGCCTGGGTGGCTCGCCGCGTAGAGCGCCGCCGCGCCGCTGACGTGGGGAGTGGCCGATGCCCCGTGCTTCGGGCCATACGCGCCCTTCGTGACGAGCGGCCCTAGATTTCTGCGCGGCGGGTGGCTACGGGCCCCTGACGCGCCGTGGCGCCGAGAACTCCGAGGTGCTGTTGTCCGAGGCGGTGGCCGTGGCGGTGATGAAGTCGCCCACGGGCACCTTTCGGTTCGGCCTGAAGGTGAAGTCCACCTCGCCACTGCCGTCGGTCGTAACCGGCCTGGCGCCGATGAACTTCCTCCCCTGGCGCTCCCTCCCCCTGTTCGAGAAGAACTCGACCGTGAACGACTCACTCGCGGTGCTGTCGAGCCTCCCCTTGATCTTCGTGTCACCGCGCGCCGTTCGCGCAACCGTGAGCACGGGGAAGTTCTGCCGGTTGTTCGAGCCGGTATCGCCGTCGCCGGGGTCGTTCGCCGTGATCCCGTCGTCACCGAGGTCGATGCCGAGCGAGCCGTTCGAGAAGATCCGATTGCGAGTGATCAGCGTCCCGGCGGACGGATTGGAGAACATGACGCCATCCCCGCCGTTGAACGCGATCACGTTCGCCTCGCCGCCGGGGCCTCCGATCGTGCTCGGAGTGAGGCTCGTGAGGGCGATCCCGTTTTCGTCGTTCGGCAGCGCAGACCTTCCGTCGCGCTCGGTCCCGATGTAGTTGCCCCTGATCGTCATGCCGCGGTTGCTCCCGACCCCATTGATGCGGTTCCCCGAGAGGAGGTTGCGGTGGGCGGGAAGGGTCCCCCCGACGTCGGCGCCGGCGCCGAGGCCGAGGACAGCGACGTTGTTGCCGCGTCCCCGGTTGCCCGCCGCGTTCGTGCCGATGAAGTTGCCCCGGACGGTGACCGTGGCATCCACCTGGATCCCCGAGAAGGGGAAACGGTTGATGACGAGGCCGCTGACTTCGGAGCCGGCCGCTCCCGAGCCGACCACGAGCCCCGGACCGAAGTCGATGTCCTCCCCGGTGAGCTGGATCCGCAGGACCGCGTCGATCGGCTCACCGACTCTGGCGGTGTTCACCGATGCGCCTGGCTGGGTGTACCCGTCGATCCTGACCTGATCGGAGAGCGAGGGCAGGACGGTCTGCGGCTTGACGGTGTGCAGCCCCGTGCCGGGAATGCCGAAGGCGATGACGTCCGTCCCCGAGGTGGCGTTCGACTCCTCGATCGCCGCGCGCAGCGTGCACTGCTCGCCCGCGTCAACGGCCACGTCGCACGCGTTGGGAGCGTCGGCGAGATTGGCGTCCGACTGATCGCCGGTTTCGTTCACCGTGAATACGTTGAGGACGGGGCCGCCCGCCATGGCGGGGCTCGCACCCACAATGGACCCGAGCACCAGGGCCGTCGCCACCGACGCAGCCGCCCGCCGGCCCTTCCTGCGACTCGCGCCGATGCCCGTCATCGCCACCACTGGCGTCCATCATCTCGCATAGGGCGTCTGACGTCGAGTCTTCGATTCTGGAGTCGCGACTCGGGGTATGGCCCGAATGGCAATGCGACAGGCGAACTTCATGGCGCTCGAGAGCCTGCGGCTCGGGGTCGCCGGCAAGAGATGGGGCGGGTAGCCCGATGGCGGATCAGAAACGTTCCGCGGTCGTCGTACGCCCCGGTGAGGGCCGGAAGGTCGGCAACGTGGAGTTCCTCGCGCGCAGCGAGGACACCCCGCGCTTCAACCTCGCCACGATCGAGATCGCGCCGCACGCCGACGGCCCGGAGGCACACGAGCACACGGCCGAGGACGACAGCTTCTACGTCCTCTCGGGCGAGCTCACCTTCGAGGTCGCGGGCGAGACCGTCACCGCGCCGGCGGGCACGTTCGTGCTGGTGCCGCCGGGCGTCACGCACACATTCATGAACCGCACGGCGGAGCCGGTGCGCGTCTTGAACGTCCATGCGCCCGCCGGCTTCGACAGGCGGCTCGCCGGCGAGTAGGTCGCGACCGACGGTTACGAACCCTTACCGAACTCGAGAGGGCTCTTCCTCTATACCTCGCCGGTGATCGTCGATTGCGCGCATTACCGCGAGGGGCGCCGCCAACAGCAAGAGTCGCTCGATGTGGAGGACGCCGCCCGCAAGGCCCGGGGCGCGGATTTCGTGTGGCTCGGCCTGCACGAGCCGGATGGAGAGGAGCTCGAACGCGTCGCGACGGCGTTCGGCCTGCACGAGTTGGCCGTTGAGGACGCTCGCCATGCGCACCAACGGCCCAAGCTCGAGGACTACGACGACTCGTTCTTCATCGTCCTGCGCACCGCGCGATACCTCGATGCCTCCGAGGAGGTGGAGTTCGGAGAGATACACCTTTTCGTGGGCTCGAACTATGTGATCGCTGTACGACGCGGCGCGGCGAGCGGCCTGGGATCGGCGCGCCAGCGGCTCGAAGAGCACCCGGACCTCCTCCGCGCCGGCCCGGCGGCGGTGGTCTGGGCGATCCTCGACAAGGTGGTCGACGACTACGCGCCGGTCGCCGCCGGCATCGAGGATGACATCGAGGAGGTTGAGACGGAGATCTTCGAACAGCGCTTGGACTCCACCCAGCGCATCTACTTCCTGAAGCGCGAGGTGATCGAGTTCCATCGCGCCGTGGCCCCTCTCCTCGCACCGTTGGAGGCCCTGGAGCGCGGCGCGTACGTGCGGGTCGAGGAGAAGCTCCGGCGCTACTTCCGCGACGTCGCCGACCACGCCCGCCGCGTCGACGAGTTGGTGCGCAGCCAGAGGGAGCTCCTCACCTCGATCCTCGAGGCAAACCTGGCGCTCCTGGGCGTGAGACAGAACGAGGTCATCCGCGGTATCTCCGCTTGGGCGGCCATCATCGCCGTGCCCACCTTCCTCGCTTCGATCTGGGGGATGAACTTCGAGCACATGCCGGAGCTGCCCGAGATCTGGGGATACCCGATGGCGCTAGGGGTAATGGCCGTCGCCGTCGTCGCGCTCTATCGCTTCTTCCGCCGGATCGACTGGCTCTAGGCCACGCCCTACTCGCGCAACCCGGCGGCTTCGAGGGCCTCCTCGCGGGTCATGCAGACGAACAGGTGAGTTCCTTCCGCTTGGAGCCTAAGAGCTCTTCCCGCTCTTACGACCGCCCTTGCGTTGGCCCTCTTTGGTTCCGCCGCCGGAGCCCCCCTGCGACTTCTTCCCGCCCTTCTTGGAGGAGCCCTTCGTGTTGGCGATCTTTGCGGCTCGCTCCTTGCTCATGCCTTTCTTGCGAAGCCCCTCGTACTGCTTGTCGTCCTTGACGCTGGAGCCATGATCCTTTGCCATGCTCGCGCTCCGTTTCTACGGCGCCGTCGAGATCATCTCGACGAGTTGTCCGAGGTCATCGTCTTCCACGGCTCCTGCCAGGTCGGCGATGCTGACGACGCCAATCAGGTCGTGACCATCGATCACCGGGAGCCGGCGCACCTTGTGGGAAGCCATCGTCGAAAGGGCCTCGCTGACCGAATCGTCCGCTCCGATCGTGACGACCTCCTCACCGCCGAGCTCACGGGCTTTCGTTGCCTCGGGATCCTTGCCGGCGGCAACGACCTCCACCGTTATGTCGCGGTCGGTGATCATCCCCTTGAGCCGATCGTCCTCACCACAGATCGGCATGGACCCGATGTCGAGCTCCTTCAAACGCTTGGCGGCATCGGCGACCGAGTCGTTTTCACCCACACATTCGGCGCCTCCGCTCATCACGTCACGCGCTGTCTTCGCCACGCTGCCTCCTCCTTCGTTCGCAGGCGCCACGTACCCGGAGCGCTTGCTGAAAAACGAGTCACCGTGCTTAGGTGACCCACCAGGCGCGGCCTCTAGCCCTCCTGGCCTGTGGCATCCGTCGTTGGCGCTCCGACGGGCTTCGACTCAGGCGATCCGCGCTGGCGAAGGTAGATCGCGAGCACCGCAAACGATCCCACCGCGAGGAACTCCGATTGCCAGTTCTGGAATGTCGCCTCCCAGAAGTCGGAGGAGCCGATGTAGGAGAGCCATGAGACCGCTGTGGCGCCGTGCTCCTGTTGTTGCCCGTTGAACTCGCTCCAACCCGTGACCGACTGCGCGAACCATGAGGCGAGAAAGACCAGGCTCATGACGATGATCAGGGAGTTCGAGTAGATCGTCGTCCGCCAGCCGCCCACACGCGCCCAGAGCGGGGAGTCCTTGCGGGCGTGGCGGCCGACCTTCTGCTCTCGGTCGCTCTCGGTCCCGGCCTTGTCGAGCTCCTTTGACTCCGGTGAGCCCTTCTGCAGCAACCAGACGGTGGCCAGGGCGAAGAGGGCGAACTGCAAGTACTCGGACTGCCAGTTCTCGGTCACCGCCTGGGCGAAGTGCGAGGACGAGAGGTAGCGCCAGAAGCTGATCGTCGCCTCCTTGTGATCCAGCTGCTCCTGGTTAAAGAGGCTGTGCCCCGCGATCGCCTGGCCGATCAGCGCCGCGAGGAAGATGGCAAAGAAGAAGAGGGAGAGCGAGTTCTCCGAGAAGAACTTCGCCAGACCTGTCCGCTCAGTGCCCTCCCGGGAAGCCATCAGTGATGGGTCAGGCCGATGACGATGAAGTACGTCAAGCCCCCGCAGATCACTAGAGCCCAAAGCCCGAGCATCAGGCGCATAGAGTCTGTTTCGACCGTTTACGTGATCGTCCTGCGGGTGCCCGGAAGCCGCCCTTGCAAGCGGGATTGGGGCGGTGAAAGGAGCGCGCCCGACAGGATTCGAACCTGTGACCTTCGGTTTCGTAGATCTGGCATGTAAGTCTCAGACCGAAGGCCAGCGCCGGTGCGGCGCGGAGGATTAGCCGCTTTGCGTGGAGGGCGATACTCGCCACCGCGCCAATGAGGCGCGCCGTGCCTGGGTGAACCCACAGTCGGCAGGGCCGGTGTGCCAGACCACCTCGGCGGCGCCACCCTTCCACCAGGCGGGGCGCTCAGCAGCTCATGAAGATGTCCAGGTTGTCGAGGTTGCAGGAGTCGACCCCTCCGCCGCCGTCGAGGATGTCGTTCCCCTCGACCCCGTCCTGCGAGTCGAGCGTGTCGAAGTCGTCGCCGCCCGACAGGTAGTCGCTGCCAGTGCCCCCGACGATCATGTCCTGGCCGGCCTCGCCGTAGAGATAGTCGTCGTTCTCACCACCACGGACATCGTCGGCGCCGGCTCCGGCGAAGGCGACGTCGTCTCCCTTGCCGCCGGCTACCTCGTCGTCGGCGCCGTAGCCGCAGAAGACGTCGCCTCCGGCCCCGCCGGTGAAGTTGTCGCTCTGGTCTGTGCCGAGAAACAGGGTTCCACTCGGCGGAGCGGTGGCGAACCCGAACGCCCCGGGGGTCACGAATGCGCCCTGGCCGGGAACGCGCTCGACCCGGTCGTTGCCGGCGAGGTCGGCCGCGCTCTGGCCGCCGGGCGGGCAGACCAGTCCCTGCTGCTTCTGGGGAGAGGCCGGCTGGAGGTGGTAGTCGCCGGCGGCCGCGTCGACGTAGAGCGGATCCTGGGCATCCGAGTGGGGCCCCGCCGGGTAGCCGCCATAGCTCGGGGGGTCGCCGGGGTCGTAGACGTCGTTGTAGTCATGTGCGATCGCGATGTTCGGATCGGCGGCGGGAAGCCTGACGACCGCGTCGCTGGCGTTGGAGAAGATGTTGTTGAAGGCATTCACGGTGAGGCTTCCAGGGTTGTCATTGATGACCCACAGCGCGTAGGCTGAGTACTGGGCGTCATCGACGGTGTTGCCCACCAGGTTCACGGTGCCGTCGGCGGGCGCCCCCCGGATCCCGATCGCCGCGGGGTTGCCGCAGTTGCACCCCGCGACCCCGTGGACGAGGTTGGAGTAGACGTCGACTTCGCCGCGGCCGGCGCCTCCCATCGAGAGGGCGATGCCGGCGGACGAGAGGTTCGGGTTCACGCCGGCCGGCTCGTCCGAGGTGGTGATGCGGTTATTGACGATTGCGGCCTCCGCAGCCGCGCCGGTTGCAGGCTCGACGCGAACGTCGAACGTATAGCCTGTGGTCGCGATCTCGTTGTTGCGGATCGCGACGGTGGCAGGCACCTCGGCGTCGACTTCGACGCCCCTACTGGCGGTCGAGCCGAGCGGGTTGTCGATCACGGAGTCCGCGAGCACGAAGCGGTGGCCCGAGGCGGTGTCGAAGTCGATGTCGATCTCGACGTTGCGAAACTCGATCCCCCGGAGCGTTGCCTTCAGTGCCCGCGCGCCGGTCTCGACCCCAAGATTCCGTTCCTCATCGTCCCCGCCGATCACCGGGTCGGCCTGCGCGGCAGCGAACAGCGTCACGCTTTTTTCGATGTCCAGCTCCTCGGCGATCGGCCCGTCGGTCCGGATGCGGATCTTCGTCCCCCTCTTGGAGTTGTTGATGCACCGCTGCAGGGACTTGTTGCAGGGCGCCTGGCCCGGATAGGGCTTGGTGGCGGCGTCGGCCGAAGCGGGAACGATCGCCGGCGTGGGGACTGAAAACGCGACCGCCGCCGAGCCCGCGAGAAGGGCAAGACCGGCGCCACTCAAGCGCCTCGTCGCCCGGCGAGGCAGGCCGCCCTGCATGGCTCCGAGCCTACAGCGCCCGATCGGCCCTGACAAGGGGGCCGCGCTGTAGTCAAGGGCCCTAGACGCGAGAGCTCGTGAGCGCGCCCGACAGGATTCGAGCCTGGCCTCACATTCAATGTAAGCGGGCTCCCGACTAAGTGCCCCTTCCATGCAAGGCGGACGTTTCCGAGCCAGCGCGACGCGAGCCAGCCGCAGCCCTGCGCGATGGTTTGCGCGATGGCCTTCCTAGGCGTGGGCCGCTACATCCGCCGCTGAGCCCAATTCGGCCAGTTTTGAGCGGATGGCGCGAACACCGCCATTCCAAGCGGCATTCAGGCCTCCCAAGGAGCGCGCCCGACAGGATTCGAACCTGTGACCTTCGGTTTCGTAGACCGACGCTCTATCCGGCTGAGC